>Ga0304730_1000311_pt1 | contig 42519 bp, 30 predicted proteins | sample M_130628_MF_Meta_FD_190474 | JGI IMG/M metagenome (GOLD analysis project Ga0304730, IMG submission 190474) | Freshwater microbial communities from Lake Montjoie, Canada to study carbon cycling - M_130628_MF_MetaG (v2) (version 2) | ecosystem: Environmental > Aquatic > Freshwater > Lake | place...
ATGTATTCAAAACCTTATTGAGAAAAAAATATGGTAGCGATGAAAACTTCGACGTAATTGTGAATGCAGAAAAAGGTGACTTGGAAATCATTCGCCGTCGTGAAATCAGACCTGATGATGATGTAGACAATCCTTTAGCTGAAGTTTCTTATTCTGACGCAATCAAGATAGAGCCTGACTTTGAGATAGGTGAGGAATTATTAGAAGAAGTGAATATTTATGATTTTGGACGTCGTGCTATCTTAGCTGCAAAGCAAACATTGGCATCTCGTATCAACGATTTAAAGAAAAACGTTTTAGTAAAAAAATATTCTGATAGAATTGGCGAAATCATCAATGCTGAAATTTATCAGGTTTGGAAGAAAGAAGTATTGTTATTAGACGAAGAAGGCAACGAATTAATCCTTCCAAAAACAGAACAAATTCCTCAGGATTTTTTCAAGAAGGGAGAAACCATAAGAGCGGTGATTGCCAGAGTGGATATGAAAAATAATTCACCTGTGATTATCTTATCTAGAACAAGCCCATTATTCTTAGCTAAATTATTAGAAATAGAAGTACCAGAAATTTTTGATGGCTTAATCACCATTAAGAAAATTGTACGTGAGCCGGGTGAGCGTGCTAAAGTAGCTGTTGAATCATTCGATGATCGTATTGATCCAGTAGGTGCTTGTGTGGGTATGAAAGGTTCTCGTATTCATGGTATTGTGAGAGAGTTAAAGAATGAAAATATTGATGTCATTAATTTTACAACGAATACACAATTATTGATTCAACGTTCATTGACGCCATCAAAAATTAGCTATATGAACATCGATGCTGAAACTAAGCGTGCAGAAGTATACTTACAATCAGATCAAGTTTCTTTAGCAATTGGCCGTCGTGGAGTGAACATCAAATTGGCTTCTGAATTAACAGGTTATGAATTAGATGTGTATCGCGAAGACGAAGAAATTGTAGATGAATTTGATATTGATTTAGATGAATTTAGCGATGAGATTGAAGCATGGATCATCGATGAGTTTAAGCGTGTTGGTTGTGATACAGGAAGAAGTGTATTGAAATTAAGTGCAGAAGAATTAGAAAAAAGAACTGACTTAGAAGTGGAGACCATTGCGGAAGTTCGCCGTGTCTTGACAGAAGAGTTTGCTAAAGGTGAATAACCTTTAAATAGAAGTATATTTGTAAAAGGAACGCGTCTCTGTTCAAAAAAAGGGACAAAAAACATTAGAATGTCAGAATTGAAACTACCAAGACTGTTAGCAGCTGCTAAAGAATTCAACATCGGTCAAGATACCTTGATTGAATTCCTTAGTACAAAAGGTTTTCCTAAGGATGACCTTAAGCCAACGGCCAAATTAACTGAAAGTCAGTATTATGCTTTGCAGGCTGAATTCCAAAGCGACAAGGTTGCCAAGAATAAGGCAGACCATGTGGAATTACCGAAAAATGCAATAGCAGACAAAGGCAAAAAAGTGGAGGAAGAAATTGCTCCAGCAAAAAAAGCAGTTGTTGCTGAAACTCCAGTTGTGGAAACACCAAAAGCTGCAGCACCAGTTGCAGAGCCAGCTCCAGCAGCGGTTCCAACAGAGGCTCCTGCGAAAGCAGCGCCTGCGAAGGCGAAAGCAGCAGACTCCGAACTGGAAGCTCCAAAAGTGGTGAATAAGATTGATCTTTCTTTAATTGACTCGTCTACAAGACCAAAAAAGTCGTCCACTAAAACAGAAGAACCTGCAGCGCCAAAAGCAGCAGCGCCTAAAGCAAGTGCTCCAAAAGCAGCTGCTAAAAAAGAACCAGCTCCAAAAGCGCCACCAGTAGACCATTCAATCGCTCCAGAAAATGTACATGGGGCCATTACAAATATCCAAGCTGATAAATTAACAGGACCAACAATTTTAGGTAAGATTGATTTACCGACCAATAGCGATACTAGACCAAAACCTTTAACCCAGGAAGAAAAACGTGTTCGTAAGCGTATCCCAGTTCAAGGTAGACCAAATCAACCTGGTCAAACAGGACAAGGTGGACCAACTCAAGGTGGTGGTGGTTACCAAGGCAATCGTCCACAAGGTGGACAAGGTGGTGGCTACCAAGGCAATCGTCCACAAGGTGGACAAGGTGGTGGCTACCAAGGCAATCGTCCTAATAATGGAACACGTCCAGGCCAAGGTGGTGGTGCACGCGGAAGAAATATGCCACAAACGGCTGAGCAAAAAGAAATCGATCAGAAAGCAATTCAAGATAAGATCAAGGAAACACAAGCCAAATTATCAGGCCAAGGTGGTCGTGGTAAAAGCATGAAATCTAAGTATCGTCGTCAAAGAAGAGAAGAAGCTGCTGAAAATGAAAATAACGAACAAAGAGAAGATAATAAATTACAGGTAACAGAATTCGTAACTGTGAGTGAGTTGTCAAGCTTGATGGATGTAAGCTTTGCAGATATCATTAGCAAGTGTATGAACTTGGGTATCATGGTTTCAATCAACCAACGTTTAGATGCGGAGGTGATTGAATTGGTTGCCAGTGAATTTGGATTCGAAGTTGAATTTGTTGGATTAGAAGATGTAGTAGAAATGGATGAGGAAGAAGAAGCAGAAGATCAAGCAAATTTAGTAGAGCGTCCCCCAATTGTAACTATCATGGGTCACGTGGATCACGGTAAAACATCTTTATTGGATTATATCCGTAACGCAAACGTGGTTGCAGGTGAGGCCGGTGGTATCACGCAACATATTGGTGCATACGAAGTGACTTTGCCAAATGGTAAAGCCATTACTTTCTTGGATACACCAGGTCACGAAGCCTTTACAGCGATGCGTGCCCGTGGTGCTAAAGTAACGGATATTGCAATTATTGTAGTGGCCGCAGACGATGCGGTGATGCCTCAAACAAAAGAGGCCATTAGTCACTCTCAAGCGGCGAATGTACCAATGATTTTTGCAGTGAATAAAATTGATAAAGACGGTGCACAACCGCAAAAAATATACGAGCAGTTGTCTCAAATGAATATTTTAGTAGAAGCTTGGGGTGGTAAATTCCAAAACCAAGAATTGTCTGCTAAGCAAGGATTGAACGTAGATGCTTTATTAGAGAAGGTATTATTAGAATCTGAAATTTTAGATTTAAAAGCCAACCCAAATAGAGAAGGAACAGGAACCATTATCGAGGCCTCATTAGATAAAGGTCGTGGTTTTGTGGCTACCATACTTGTACAAAACGGAACCTTACGTCAGGGAGATTTGATTTTATCAGGCCAGTTTTATGGTCGTGTAAAAGCGATGTTCAACGAGCGTAACCAACGTATCGAAGTAGCACCTCCATCTACCCCTGTGGTGATCTTAGGTTTGAATGGTGCACCACAAGCTGGTGAGAAATTCAAAGTATATGACGATGAGTCTGAAGCAAAAGAATTAGCAACTAAGCGTTCTCAATTATTAAGAGAGCAAGGTTTGAGAACTAGAAAACATATTACTTTAGACGAGATTGGTCGTCGTTTGGCTTTAGGTAACTTTAAAGAATTAAATATCATCATTAAAGGTGACGTGGATGGTTCTGTAGAAGCCTTAAGTGACTCTTTACAAAAATTATCTACCGAGGAAATTGCAATTAGAGTGGTATTAAAAGGGGTGGGTCAGATTTCTGAATCTGATGTATTGCTTTCTGCTGCTTCTGATGCCATCATCATTGGTTTTAACGTTCGTCCAAGTATGCAAGCAAGTCGCTTAGCCGAAACAGAAGGCGTTGAAATTAAAATGTACTCTATTATCTACAACGCGATTGATGAAATCAAGAGCGCGATGGAAGGTATGTTGGAACCAAAAATTCAAGAGAAAATTGTGGCCAATGTGGAAGTTAGAGAAGTCTACAAATTTGATAAAGCAACGGTTGCCGGATGTTATGTATTGGATGGCAAGTTGAGTAGAAACAGCAAGATTCGTATTATTCGTGATGGTATTGTTGAGTTCCCAAGAGGAGAAGGACAGGCCGCTGAATTAGGAAGCTTGAAGCGTTTCAAAGATGACGTGAAAGAGGTTGTTTCCAATATGGAATGTGGTTTGACCATCAAAAACTTTATCGACTTAAAACCAGGCGATATCGTAGAAGCATTTGAGGAAGAAGAAGTTAAACGTACTTTATAAAAAAATTAAGATTTGATAGTTGGGGTAATGCTTCAGCTATCGGAACTTAGCCCCTTAATTCATATTTGATGAAAATAGTTCGCATCTTATTTGCCTTAGGTTTAATCGCTATCACTAGTGCAGCAACCGCTCAAATCAAAAAAGTTTTAGCAGATAAAATTATTGCCACTGTTGGCGATAAATATATTTTACGTTCCGATGTAGACAATGCACTTGCAGATTATAAAAGACAAGCACAGGGTCAAGAAAATATTGAATTGCCATCCGCCTGTGTGGTCATCGAAGGGCAGTTGATTCGTAAGGCGTTGGTATTACAAGCCGAAAAAGATTCTATTTTAGTTACAGAAGAAGAAATTGAGGTAGCTATTGATGGCCGTATTCGAAATTTTATACAACAATTTGGATCTAAGGAAGTCTTAGAGGAAGTGGCTGGACGTTCTATCTTTCAATTAAAAGATGATTTTAGACTTTTAATTAAAGAACAACGTTTGGCAGAGGAGATGCAAAATAAGATTGTTGATAAAGTAAAGATTACTCCAAATGAGGTAAAAGCTTTTTATGCAAAAATTCCATTGGATAGTTTGCCTCTGTATGAAAGTGAAGTGCAGATTTCAGAAATCATCATGCATCCTAAAGCAAATCGCGATATCGAAGAATACGTGATTCAGCAGATGTTAGAATACCGTAAGCAAGTAGAAGGTGGCGTGAATAAATTTGAACAATTGGTAAAATTGTATTCTGAAGATCCAAGTTCAAAAGAAAATTTAGGTCAGTTTAGTTTAAATAGAAATGTAAGAGAATTTGATCCAGCATTCATGGCTGCATCTTTCAGGTTAAAAGAAGGACAAATTTCTGCGCCTGTAAAATCCAAATTTGGCTACCATATTATCCAATTGGTTTCTAGATCTGGAGATGAAGCGGTGGTAAAGCATATCTTAAGAATTCCACCAATCACAAATGACGAAATTAATGAGACTAAACAATTATTAGATAGCGTTAGAAAGGTGGTCTTAGCAAATAAGATAAGTTTTGGTGAAGCAGTGAATAAATATAGCGACGACGAATCAAGTAAGTTTAGTGGTGGAGCAGTGACGGGTCGCGACGCATCTACTTATATCAACTTTGACCAATTGGACAAAGAGATGGTAGTTTTGATTCAGAACATGAAGCCAGGAGATATCTCTGAACCACAATTGTATGTGGATGATAGAGGTAGAAAAGCGGTTCGTATTGTGTATTATAAAGAAAGAACTGAACCACATAAGGAAAATTTAAAAGAAGATTATAACCGTGTTTCAATAAGGGCACTAGAGGAGAAAAAAGCAAAAGTGTTAGAATCATGGTTTAAAGACAGAGTCCCTAATTACTATGTATTTATAGACAACGATTTCCAAGCTTGTAAAGAATTGACAGATTGGACAAAAGTGGCAAATGCAATTGTAAAGGAAAAAACATACTAGAAATTTCATCATGAGCGACGAAATCAAACACGAATGTGGCTTAGCATTCATTAGGTTAAGAAAACCTTTCTCCTACTATTTACAAAATAGAGGGTCAGTTACCTACGGACTCAATAAGTTGTACCTCTTGATGGAGAAACAACACAATCGTGGACAAGATGGCGCAGGGATTGCAACTGTTAAACTAGATATAGAAGCAGGCAATCCTTTTTTATATAGATTAAGAAGTAGTTCACAGCAACCCATTGCAGATATTTTTTATAAAGTGGGTCAAGAAATACAAGAATTAGAGCAATTCCAGTCAGATATTACACAACATCCAGGTTTAATGAAAGGACATTTACCTTTCATGGGGGAATTGTTACTAGGGCATTTAAGGTATGGTACACAAGGCAAAAACAATATTGAATTTTGTCATCCATTTATTAAGAAAAATTTAGTTCCAGGAAAGAATCTTGCTTTAGCAGGTAATTTCAATTTGGTCAATACAGATGAATTATTCAAACTAATCCAACATGAACCAGGTCCTTTTGAAAAACAAAGTGACTTAGCTGCGATGATGGAAGTGATTCATCACTTTCTTGTAATAGAAGAAAGTAAAAATCCCAATAGCCCAAATATAGCTGAAGTATTAAAGCAAGCCGTGCCTATGTTTGATGGTGGCTTTACCATTGGTGGACTAGTTGGCAATGGGTATAGTTTTATCATGCGTGATGCACATGGCATTCGTCCAGCATATTATTACATTGATGGCGAAGTGATTGTAGCCGCTAGCGAAAGAGCTGCTATCCGAACTACATTCAATGTAGGTGAGAACGAAGTGCATGAGTTGATGCCTGGCAATGCATTAATTGTAGACGATAAAGGTGGGTATACCATTGAGCAAATTATAGAACCAAAAGAAAGAAGAGCATGTTCTTTCGAACGTATTTATTTTTCCAGAGGTGGGGATGAAAAAATTTATAGAGAGCGAATCGCTCTTGGACATTATTTAAGTAAAATTGTGTTAGACAGGATCGAAAAAGATTTAAAGAATACCATTTTCTCTTATATTCCAAATACAGCAGAAGTGGCATTTTACGGTTTAATAAAAGGCATGGAAGAATACTTGAATGCCATTAAAGTGGAACGTATATTAAGTTGGGGTAAGGACGTGGATGCCGAAAAATTAGGAGCAATGGTGAATCGAAAAATTCGCCAAGAAAAAATTGCCATTAAAGACGTTAAATTAAGAACCTTTATTACAGCAGATTCGAATCGTAATGAGATGGTGCAACACGTGTATGATATTACTTATGGTACAGTTCGTAAAAATGAAGATAGCTTGGTGGTGATAGATGATAGTATCGTTAGAGGTACCACTTTAAAAGAAAGTATCATTAGAATGTTATCCCGACTTTCGCCTAAAAAAATCATTGTTGTTTCATCTGCCCCACAAATTAGGTATCCTGATTGTTATGGGATTGATATGAGCAAGATGGGTGATTTTATTGCGTTTAAAGCGGTGATTGCTTTGTTGAAAGAAAGAGGCATGGAAAAGGTGATGGATGAGGTCTATCAAAAAATCAAAGCATTAGAAGCAAAGAACGAACTACACACAGAAAATGTGGTACGTGAATTATATAAGCCTTTTACAACAGAAGAAATCTCAGATAAAATTGCGCAACTCATTACACCGGATAATATTCAAATCCCTGTAGAAGTAATCTATCAGACGATTGAAGGATTGCATGCATGTTGCCCAACCAATACGGGTGACTGGTATTTCACAGGTAACTACCCAACCCCTGGGGGGAACAAAGTTTGTAATAAAGCATATACTAATTATATCGAAGGTAATAACCAACGAGGTTACTAATAAAAAAAGGTGCTAACTGCACCTTTTTTTATTAGAAATATTTTTATTTAATAAAAGTATTTCTAATAAAATTACAACCGATAACAAATTGCGTTGATATTCATTCCGGCTCCAACTGATGCAAAAATAACAACGTCTCCTTTTTCTAATGCATGTTCAGCATACTTTCCTTTTTTTACTAAATCGTATAAAGTTGGAATAGTCGCTACAGAACTATTGCCTAATTCATGAATACTCATAGGCATGATATCTGATGGGATCTCTTTGATATCATATAATTTATACAATGCTTTAATAAAACCTTCATCCATTTTTTCGTTGGCTTGATGTAGGAAGAATTTCTTCACTTCTTGAATCTCCACCCCCGCTTTTTCAATACAAGCTTTCATAGCAATAGGGACATTCTTAATGGCATACTCATATACTTTTCGGCCCTTCATTTTAATATACCTTGTGGCATCATCTGCGGCTGGATGATACGATTTACCCATGTATAAATAACCAGCTTCATCGTTACAATGGCTTTGCACACTAAAGGATAAAATACCTTGCTTAGGATCTTCGCTATGTTCTACAATACAAGCACCTGCACCATCGCTAAAAATCATACTATCTCTATCGTGTGGATCTATTACTCTGCTTAAAGTCTCGGCACCAATGACTAAACATCTTTTTGCCATGCCAGATTTAATAAATGAATCTGCTTGGATGACGCCTTGGATCCATCCTGGACAGCCAAATAAAATATCATAAGCCACACAGCTTGGATTCACAATACCTAAATGATGTTTTACTCTTGATGCAATGGCAGGAACGGCATCTGATTGTATGGTTCCATTTTGAACATCTCCAAAATTATGTGCCACAATAATTTGATCAATTGTTTCAGGATCTATCCCTGCATCTTCAATTGCTAATTTGGCTGCAGCTGCGGCTAGGTCAGATGTATTGACTTGAACATCAGCATACCTTCTTTCCATGATGCCAGTGATGCCTTTAAATTTCTCAACAATTTCTTGGTTAGGTGTTTTGATCAATTCACTTTGCTCATCGTAAAAAGTATTCGAAATAAAATCTTGATTCGATTTGATATGGTGCGGTATAATACTACCAGTGCCGGTTATAATGGTTGCCATAGAGGGGGTATTTATGTTAATAAGCGATATCCCAAACACTCTAAGGTAAGTAATTTAGATATATTTATCGCCTTTGTTCCGCTTTACTTCGGCTACATATTCTTTAATAGATTGCTCTTTATCCCTACTACAAATCAATAATACATCCTTTGTATCAATCACAATAAAGTCATCCAATCCCTGAACTAACACTAGTTTGTCTTTAGGGGAATTGATCATACATTTTGTAGCATCAATTACAATGACATTATCAGAGGCAACCGCATTGCCAAAATAATCTTTCTCCATATTCTCATAAGCACTATTCCAAGTGCCTAGATCACTCCATCCAAATGATGCTGGCATCACATATACGTTATTGGCCTTCTCCATGATTGCGATGTCAATAGAAATATTGGTGCACTGTGGATAGATTTTTTGAATCGCAGCTTTTTCAGCTGGCGTATTAAAATGCATTTTCTCTTGATCAAATAATTCATACATTTCTGGCTGGTACTTTTCGAAGGCAGCTAAGATGGAACTTGTTTTCCAAGCAAAAATTCCCGCATTCCATAAAAAGTCACCACTTTCTAAAAATGATTTAGCAATTTCTAAATCTGGTTTTTCAGTAAAGGTTTTGACTTTAAATAAATCTTTAGCCACCTCTAGTCCCTCGTATTGGATATAACCATATCCTGTATTGGGATGTGTTGGCTGAATCCCTAATGTCACCAATGCCTTAATGTGGTCCACAAAATCCAATGCTTCTAAAGCAATTGCTTGAAAGCGGTCTTCCTCTAAAATTAAATGGTCACTTGGTGCAACAATACATTTTGCATCAGGATTCATCTGCGCCAATTTAAATGAGATATACGCGATACAAGGTGCCGTATTTTTTTTACTTGGCTCTGCTAAAATATTATCAATGGGTAACATCGGCAATTGTGTTTTCACAATGTCCACGTACTCTTCGGAAGTGACAATATAAATATTTTCTGCAGGAATAAATTTTGCATAACGTTCATAAGTCCATTGCACCAAAGTCTTACCCGTATTCAATACATCCAAAAACTGCTTAGGAAGCGCAGTCCTACTCATGGGCCAAAATCGACTTCCAATTCCTCCAGCCATAATGGCTACATAGTGATTTTTGTTTTGCATAGCTATAGATTATAAAATCCCCTCTTTCATTAAATCGTGTATATGAATCATTCCTTTGTATTGACCTTCATCAGCAACAATCAATTGACTAATATCGTGTGATTTCATTAGATCAAATGCTTCTATTGCTAATGTATCAGAGGAAATTGTAATGGGCTTCTTATGTAAAATATCAGCGGCATTTAGTTCTTGTATACTATTATGCTGTTCTAGCATTCGGCGAATATCTCCATCTGTAATCATGCCAATAATATTTCCGTTATCATCTAAGACAACGGTTGCGCCCATCCTGCTTTTTGAAATAGCGATAATGACTTCTTTAACACTTGTTAGCGGATTGACACTTGGTTGGGTATTTTGTTTTGCAATGGCACCTGTGGTTAAGGTTAATTTTTTCCCAAGATTGCCTCCAGGATGAAATTTTGCAAAATCATTGGATTTAAATCCTCTTAATTCCATGAGTGTAATAGCCATTAAATCGCCCATCACCATTTGCGCAGTGGTGGATGAAGTCGGTGCTAAATTATGAATACATGCTTCTTGATCTACTGTAGTGTTAATCACCAATTTTGTTGCCTTAGCTAGATAGCTATCCAAATTGCCTACCATCGCGATGAATGGGTTACCAAAATGGGCAATCAAGTCTACCAATAATTTAATCTCAGGACTCTCGCCACTTTTACTAATAATCATGACCACATCTTCTGGACCAATCATTCCTGAATCTCCATGAATTGCATCTGCTGCATGTAGGTAAATTGCAGGAGTGCCAGTAGAATTACAAGTGGCTACAATTTTTTGTGCAATAATGGCACTTTTACCAATGCCGCTCACGATAAAACGACCTTTGGATTGCATCACAGTTTCAACTGCCGCTACAAATTGATCGTCAATAAATTTTTCCAATCCCGCTACCGCTTTTGTTTCGATCAGTAAAGCGTTTTTGGCAATGGATTTAATCTCAGATGACATAGGCTTAATATAGATGGAGCAAAGGTAATACTTCGTTAACTTTGTAGTCGTTTTTTAATCCATCCTTTATTAAAAGGGTTATTTTAAAAAATTTTGATTTTTGATGCACTTTTGTTCAACAAAATGCGTTAACTTAAGAGTAGATTAAGAAAGTAAACGGTTGATTTTAAGCTTATTACGATGCCCACGCCTAAAAAAACGATTAAAAAGACTGGAGCTCCTCAAAACAAGGAGATACTAGCGGCTTTAGAGCAATATTTTGGTTTCTCCGAGTTCAAGGGTACCCAAGAACAAGCCATCCTATCCTTATTGAGTGGCCGGGATACTTTTGTGATTATGCCCACAGGAGGGGGAAAGAGTTTGTGCTATCAATTGCCAGCAATGATGTTAGAAGGATGCGCCATCGTCGTTTCTCCACTCATTGCCTTAATGAAGAATCAAGTAGATCTTGTTAGAGGCTATAGTGAGCATGACGAAGTTGCCCACTTTTTAAATTCTTCTTTAAATAAAGGACAAGTCAAAGTTGTCAAAGAAGATCTTTTAAATGGCAAGACTAAATTATTATATGTTGCGCCAGAGACTTTGACAAAACAAGAAAACCTGGATTTCTTTAGCGACTTGAAAGTATCTTTTTTTGCAGTAGACGAAGCGCATTGTATTTCTGAATGGGGGCATGATTTTAGACCAGAATACCGTCGACTAAAAGAGATGATGGAAGAGATTAAACCATCCGCACCCATCATTGCATTGACTGCAACAGCTACACCTAAAGTACAAAGTGATATTGTAAAAAACCTCTCACTTAACAATCCTGAAATTTTAATTTCTTCTTTTAATAGGGACAATCTCTATTACGAAGTGCAGCCGAAAATTAAAAAGGATCAGACCGTTAAAAGCATTGTAAAGTATATTACTAAGCATAAAAAGAAAAGCGGTATCATTTATACACTAAATCGAAAAACGACAGAAGAACTGGCAGATCTATTAAAGGCCAATAATATTAAAGCTGTTGCTTACCATGCTGGACTTGACCAAAAATTAAGGGCCGATAGACAGGATCAATTTTTAAATGAGGATGTGCAAGTGATTGTTGCTACTATTGCGTTTGGAATGGGCATTGACAAACCAGACATTCGTTTTGTGATTCATTATAATATTCCTAAATCTATTGAGAATTATTACCAAGAGACGGGAAGAGCTGGTAGGGACGGTTTAGAAGGGAACTGTATTTTATATTACTCACAAAAAGATGTTTCTAAATTAGAACATTTTTTAAGAGACAAGCCATTGAGTGAAAGAGAAGTGGGTGCGCAATTGATCAATGAAATTGTTGCATTTGCCGAGAGTGGTGTTTGTAGAAGAAGAAGTTTATTACATTATTTTGGAGAACCATGGCCCGATCAAAATTGCGGCAAATGTGATAACTGTTTACAGCCTAAAGAACAATTCCAAGCAAAAACAGAATTAGTACAATTATTACAAACAATACAAGCATTGAATGAAAGATTTGTAGCAGATTATGTAGTGCAAATTATTACTGGACATTATACCCCTCAGATTGGCTTATATCGTCATGAAAAATTACCTGTTTTTGGTATTGGTAAATCGCATGATGAATTATTTTGGAATAGCTTGATCCGTCAGGCAATGCTGGAGGAAATGATTGAAAAAGACATCGAAGAATATGGCTTATTGAAACTGACTACTAAAGGTCAAAAGTTTTTGAAAAAACCTAGTTCATTCTTGGTAGTCTTGCAAAATGTTTTTGCAGCCGAGTTAGGCGAAGACGAAGAAAGTGAAGTAGCAGAAGATGCGGTTACCACAGACGATCGCTTATTTGAATTATTGAAAGACCTGCGCCAAGTTGTTGCAAAAAAAATTGGCTTACCGCCATTCGTTATTTTCCTTGAGACTTCATTGCAAGACATGGCCACATTGTATCCTACCTCATTCACTGAACTAGAACGTTGTCAGGGTGTAAGCAAAGGCAAGTCCATCAAATATGGCGAAGCATTCATTAAGCTGATAGAGGCTTATGTAACCGAGTACAATATTGAAAAGCCAGATGACTTTGTGATGAAGTCTGTGGCCAATAAATCAAGCAATAAAATCTACATCATTCAAAATGTAGACAAGAAGATTCCTTTGGAAACCATTGCAAAAAACAAAGATCTAAAATTAGACAGCTTGCTCGAGGAGATGGAAACCATTGCAGCAAGTGGTACAAAACTAAATTTAGATTATGCCATTGATGAATGGCTAGATGAATATGATCAAGAAGAAATTTTAGAATATTTCAAAAGCTGTGAAACATCTTCTTTACAAATTGCTCAACAAGAATTAAGTGAAAATGACTACACTTGGGAGCAACTTAAAATAATGCGTATTAAATTTTTAAGCGTTGTAGGTAATTAAAGCAGTTGTTTATTATTGACTTTAGTTTGAAGCATGATTTGAGAATTGCAAAGCCCTGTCTGTAGCATTTTTTCGTACACTCATATAATACAAATTATAATCTGCAATATGGTAATTAGAGGTAGTGTACAATATACTGCCAAAAAATTTTGGCTTGGGTGTCCATAAAATTCCTTTGTAATTAATGGCTCCAGCCACATTTGGAATGACTTTTGTAAAGTTGTACAAAACGGATCCTTCATTCGCTTTCCTATCAATGGAAGTTTGATTATTGCTCCATGTTAAGGGGTTGGTCACCATCGAGGTAAATTTTTCAATGGCAACAAATGGAGGCGTGTAACCTTCTTTATAAGTTCTCCAAGCACAAATGCATCCCGTTTCAGTTGGTGTAGCGCAAGCTTTCAAATTAGTAAATTCTGCTGGGTCAATTGCCATACCTACGATATAGGCAGAAACCAATTGCTTGGACAAAGCCTTTCCATCAAAATATTCTTTAAGTAATCTCTTTGCATGTGTACTTCCTTGACTATGTGCCGCAATGATGATTGGTTTCCCTTGGTTGTAATTGGTCATATAAAAATCAAATGCTTTTTTCACATCCTGATAAGCTAGTTCGAACGCAGCCAATGCATTGATGGTGTCTAATTTATTGATTGGATAATAACTTTTGATATGTGCTTGTCGATACCTTGGTGCATAAATGGGACCTACTTCATTAAAAATACTTGCTTGATTTAAAATCGTAGAATAGTCTGTACTAATATTTAAAGCAATATCTTTTAAAGAGGCTGACCAGCCATTGGGCATTGCCGGATCTAAATAAGTCGTTGGATGCACAAAAAATACATCCGCTAATTGTTTAGGCTTGTAATTTTTGGCAATACTTGCTGGTACGCTGTCAGAAGGGTCCAATTTTAGAGGATGTGCAGCCCAATTCTTTAATTGACTATAATCAGGTTGTTCCTCCCAATCGATTTTGGCATAAACAGGCTGGTAGGTACTATAGTTGCTCTTGCCACAACCAAGGGCGATCAATAAGACAAATACAAAAAACAAATTTCTCATAATGTAAAGATACGATTTAACCTATTCAAGTCTTTATATACCGCACTTAAAATTTATAAAATCCTTGGATGCAAATAAATTATTTTATTTTTACTTAAACCATATTCCTTGTATTTATTAAGACATATACCATTTTTAAAAGCTGTTTTCCAGCATAGCTTAACCGCATTTGGTGGTCCTCAAGTACATATTGGCTTACTTCAACATCGGTTTGTAGAAAAAAGAAAGGATATTACTTCGGAAGAGTTGATGGAATACAATGCTTTTTGCCAATTGCTACCTGGGGCTTCCTCTACACAAACAATTGTCTTAATCGCATTTAAAAGAGGGGGTTTTTCATTGGCATTGCTTACTTTACTTACTTGGATTTTGCCTGCAACTTGTTTCATGACTTCCCTTGCAATTATCTATTTGCATTTTAATGTACAACCTATTTTGAAAATCTTGTATTTATTGCAACCTATGGTGATTGGGTTTATAGCCAGTGCAACCTATCTTTTGTATAAAAAAGCAATTCACAATACCATTACTATTTTAATTTTTTTACTGGTTGCCATACTTACTTATATTGGATTTAAAACGCCTTGGACGATACCCGTAGTTATTGTATTAGCTGGCATTATCACTAATTTTAGCAATAAAAGAATCCCAGATCAGGGTGCTTCGCCTAAAAAAATTAAATGGGTGCATTTGCATTTATTTATTTTGTTTTTTCTTACTGCGGGTTTTTTATCTGAACAAGCAACAAGAAATAACTGGGAGCATAAAAAACTATTTAACTTATTTGAAACGAATTATCGTTTTGGAAGTTTTGTATTTGGAGGTGGAGACGTGCTCATTCCAATGATGTATGAACAATATGTTACTCGTCCTAATTCTGAAAGAATTAAAACAACTAAACGAGACGTTATTAAAATTAATAGTGACGCCTTTTTAACGGGATCTGGTATCGTAAGAGCGATTCCTGGACCCGTTTTTTCAATCTCTAGTTTTACAGGGGCCATTGCGTTAAAAGACAAAGGAATTGCTGCACAAATTGTGGGTGCACTTGTTGCTAGTGTTGGGGTTTTTTTACCTAGCTTTTTAATTGTTTTATTTTTCTTTCCTATTTGGCAAAAATTAAAAACCTATGCACTTTTTTTTAGGTCACTAGAAGGTATTTACGCGGCTGTAGTTGGCATTATGCTAGGTGCAACTTTATATTTATTAAAAGATATTGTATTTAATTTAGGAAGCTTGACTGGTATGAATATAGGCGTCTACTTACTGGTTTTTTGTACCACAGCGGTTCTATTGGTTCGTTATAAACTTGCACCACAATGGGTGGTTTTGGGCACGATTTTATTAGGTGGATTGTTAACACTTTGGCCATCCATATTTTAACATCAACAAAGGCTTGAATTGTTTATTTTTACACCCATTCATGAAGCAAAGCGTCCTCTTATTTTTTTTATTGACCTGTGTTGCCTTCCCCTCAGTGAAGGCCCAGATGCGCACCATTAGTGGTGTAGTCTACGATATTTCTGGAAGAAGTCCTATTGAAGCGGTGATGGTGTCTAGCAAATCCAGCAGAACACAAACGGATTCATTGGGTCGTTACTTAATCACTATTCAGGCCAAAGACTCCTTAACATTTTCATTATTTGGGAAAAACACTCAAAAATTCGGACTAGATGAAATTGAAGACCTGAGTAATTTTAATATCATGATTCATGTGTCTGGTTTCGATCTTCCAGAAGTGCGAGTACGCAATAGTTATTATAGGTATGATTCAATTCAGAATCGGATGGATTATGCCAAATACTTTAATTACGAGCCACCAGGCTTAAAACTGAGTAACCAACAAAATATTTTTGGCAATGGCGGGGTAAGCATTGGATTTGACCTTAATGAAATCATCAATATGTTTAGGTTCAAGCGCAGTCGAAACCTACAGTTTTTGCAAAATAGGCTAATTCGTCAGGAACAAGACAAGTATATCAATTACCGCTTTACCAAGCGCTTTGTCCAAAAGCTAACAAAATTAGATGGTGTAAGGCTGGAAGTGTTTATGGAGTACTGCAAACCATCCTATCCAACCCTAGCCTTATTGAACGACCTGGAGTTAGGCTATTTTATTCAGCAGAAACTCATCCAATTTAAACAAGGCCGATAATTCAACCATTCATCTATTTTCTTGTTCAAAACATGGCATTTTAGCTATCTTTAGGCACTAAAATTAGACCAATTTGAGAAAGTTAAAATATGTTGCCTTCATCCTGATGTTAGGATTGTTTGCATGTAAAGCGAAAACAAAGCCAACAGATAAATTCAATGCAAATGCCCCTGTATCTGTAGATATTGCAATTGCTGCTGCACAAGTAGTGGATAAAGTGATTGAAGTCAATGGATCGGTGGTGGCAAGTGAATTTGTAGACATTCGTCCAGAATCCAATGGTCGTATTGTTTTTTTACAAATCCCTGAAGGTAAAATGGTAGCTACAGGCACTGTGCTAGCTAAGTTAAATGATGCTGATTTACAAGCCCAATTGCAAAAAATTAAAGTGCAATTAGCATTAGCAACTATCAATGAACAAAGAAATTACAAATTAGTACAAGCCAAAGGGATCAATCAAAGTGATTATGATATTAGCTTACAACAAGTCAACAGTTTAAAGGCAGACATCGCTTATACGCAGTCTTTAATTGACAAAACGGTGATTAAAGCGCCTTTTGCTGGTCAGATGGGATTGAAGCAAGTGAGTCTAGGGGCCTATATCAGTACAGCAACGACGATTGTTAGCCTACAAAAAGTAGACCAACTGAAAGTGGACTTCACCTTACCAGAAATCTATCAAAATTATATCAAGGTAGGCAAGAAAGTAATCGTTGAAAGTATTGCTAATCCTGGCGTTAAAATGACTGCAATAATTGCTGCTATTGAGCCACAGATTATCGCTACTTCAAGAAATATTAAAGTGCGTGCTAATTTACAAGGCAAGTTAATTCCAGGTGCGTATACAAAAGTGTTCCTTGGAGAGAACCAACAAAAGCCAAGTATTTTAGTTCCTACTAATATTATCATTCCAGATTCTAAAGTAAAACAGCTTGTAATTGTTAAAAATGGTAAAGCAAAATTTATCAGTGTAGAGACAGGATATCGAACTGCTTCTGCAGTTGAAATTACATCTGGTATTCAAGTAGGCGATAGCTTAATCGTTGCGGGGATGCTATTTGTAAGAGACGGTAATGATTTAAAAATCGGGAAGACATTGCCACTTGCTGACATCATCAAGTAGGCTCACAATTAATACATTATTGAGATGAATATATCGGAACTCTCGTTAAAACGTCCAGTGTTAGCCACTGTGATGAATATTGCGATTATCATTTTTGGTTTGGTAGGCTACTCTTTCTTGGCATTAAGGGAATACCCTGCCATTGACCCACCTATCATTTCAGTTCAAACATCCTATTCAGGTGCGAACTCCGAAGTGATTCAAAGTCAAATTACTGAACCCTTAGAGAAAGCGATTAATGGCATCCCTGGTATCAGAACCATTAATTCTTCAAGTTCAGTTGGTAATTCAAATATCACCGTTGAGTTTAATTTAGGCGTTAATTTAGAAACTGCAGCAAATGATGTCAGAGATAAAGTAGCACAAGCCACAAGGAGTTTGCCTGAAGATATCAATAATCCTCCTGTCGTTTCAAAAGCAGACGCGAGTGGAGACTTCATTTTAATGTTAACATTAAGAAGTAAATCAAAAGGGTTATTGGAATTAACTGAATATGCTGAGAATGTCTTACAGCAACGTTTTCAAACGATTGATGAAGTAGCAGGTGTTGGAGTTCGAGGAAAGCGTATGTCGATGCGCATTTATCCAAATACAGATTTACTAAATGCATTTGGTATTGCATTCAATGATATTCAAACGGGATTGAACAAAGAAAATGTGGAATTACCTGCTGGCCGTATTTATGGCAATAAATCAGAATTCATTATTCGTACATTAGGAAGATTGTCCACAGAGTCAGATTTTAGAAATATTATTTTAAAAGAAGACCTCAATGGTATTGTGAGGTTGGGTGATGTAGCAAGGGTTGAACTTGGTCCAGACCAAGAAGATCAAGGTACCTATTTTAATGGGGTGCCTGTTGTCATGTTAACCATCTCTCCTCAGCCAGGTGCCAATCAAATTAATATTGCAGATGAATTTTATAAAAGATTAGATGAAGTAAAAGCACAAAATAAATCAGATATAGAATTTACAATACCTATTGATAATACCAAGAATGTACGTCGAGCTTTGTCGGAAGTGAAAGAAACCATTTTGATTTCATTTACACTGGTGGTGTTGGTCATCTTCTTCTTCTTTAGAAATTGGCTCATTGCAATTAGACCATTAATAGATATTCCAATTTCATTGATTGCGACTTTCTTTATCATGTACTTAGCTGGTTTCTCGATTAATGTATTGACTTTATTAGCGATTGTTTTAGCCACAGGGCTTGTAGTAGACGATGGTATTGTGGTCACCGAAAATATTTTCAGAAAATTAGAAGAAGGGCTCCCTATTAAAGACGCTGCTAGAGAAGGTAGTAAAGAAATTTTCTTTGCAGTCGTATCTACTTCTATTACTTTAGCTGTTGTATTCTTACCTGTTATCTTCTTACAAGGTTTTGTAGGTTCCTTATTTAAAGAATTTGGTGTGGTGGTGGCAGGTGCTGTGTTGGTTTCTGCATTTGTATCGCTTACCATTACGCCAGTGTTGAATGTGTACCTAAACAGAAATGGTGGTAAACACGGAAAATTTTATGAGCGAACTGAACCCTTTTTCAAAGGCATGGAATTAGGGTATAAAAATGGACTCGCTAAATTTTTACAAATTAGATGGATGGCTTGGGTGATTGTAGGCGTTTGCTTTGTATGCATAATTTTAATAGGAAGTAATATTCAAAGTGAGTTGGCGCCTATGGAAGATAAAAGCACAGTTCGTATCTCTATGTCTGCTGCCGAAGGAACTAGTTATGAAGACTTAAGAACAGATTTATTGAAAGCCGTTCGCATTATGCAAGATTCCATACCCGAGCATGCATTTACTTGGGGTAGTGTCCCTTCATGGGGTGGAGGAAGCACTGGTGCATCAGGCAGATTAGGCATGGTGGGTATCAATGAAAGAACAAGAACACAAACCGAAATTGCTGCTGACTTAAATAAGAAGTTTAAACGCTTAAAAAATGTTCGTATTTTTTCTGTAGAGGAGCAAACCATCTCTGTAGGTATGATGTCTCGTGGTTCTTTACCAGTTCAGTTCATCATTCAAAACTTAGATTTCCAAAAAATAAGAAAAGTGATTCCTGAGTTTTTAGAAGCAGCTAGAAAAGATAAGACCTTCCAAAATGTGGATGTGAATCTAAAATTCAATAAACCAGAACTAGATTTGACAATCGATCGAATGCGCGCCAAGGATCTTGGTTTATCTACCGCGGATATATCACAAGCATTACAATCTGCATTTAGTGGTGCACGTTCTGCTTATTTTATTATGAACGATCGTCAATACGAAGTGATTACACAGGTTCCTAAATCGGATCGTAACACACCTACGGATATCAGTAAAATATACATCAGAAATAGTCGTGGCGAAAGTATTCCTATTTCAAGTGTATTATCAATTGAGGAGAATAGCAATCCTCCAAATCTTTACCACTACAATCGTTTTAATTCTGCTACCATTTCTGCTTCTTTAGCAGAGGGTAAAACTATAGGAGATGGAGTGAATGCCATGGAGCGTATTGCCAAAGAGAAATTAGATGAAAGTTTCCAAACTGCTTTGAGTGGTCCTTCTAGAGATTTTAAAGAAAGTGCTTCAAACACTTCTTATGCTTTATTACTCGCATTGATTTTAATTTATTTAGTGCTTGCAGCTCAGTTCGAAAGTTTCACGGATCCTTTCATCATCATGATTACTGTACCATTGGCGATAGCTGGTGCATTGATTTCCCTGTGGATGTTGGGTCAAACATTAAATATATTCTCGCAAATTGGTATCATTATGCTAATAGGCTTGGTGACTAAGAATGGTATCTTAATTGTGGAATTCGCCAATAAGAAAAGAGCAGCTGGTTTATCCATAAAAGAAGCTGTTTTAGAAGCTGCAGCACAACGTCTAAGACCAATTTTAATGACTAGCTTAGCAACAGCATTGGGCGCATTGCCAATTGCCATTAGCTTGGGTGCAGCTGCAACGAGCAGAAAACCTTTAGGTACAGTTATTGTAGGAGGTCTAATGTTCTCTTTAATCTTGACTTTATTTGTGATCCCTGCAGTGTATACTTATCTGTCTTCTAAGCATAAACGAATTGTAGACTAATAAGTAAGCATGATACGAAATACATTATTGTGCTTTTTAATTTTATTAGCTGCTTGTACAAGTCGTCCTAATGATGATAAGAATGAAAATAAGAATATCACAGATTGGGCCCCTAGTTTTCATAAGGTAGACATAGTCAATCCAATTTTAGTTCCGGATACCAACAGTCGTTTTTTCTGCCCTTTACAAAACGATTCCGTTCAATGGGAAGCTAAAAATGTTTTAAATCCCACAGCACTTGTAAAGGATGGAAAAGTGTATTTATTATATCGTGCACAAGACAGTGCAATGACTTCCCGTATAGGACTTGCTATTAGTGAGGACGGCATTCATTTTAAAAGACAAGCGCAACCTATTTTTTATCCCGCTAAAGATAGCTTTGCTATTTATGAAGGAAAGGGGGGCATTGAAGATCCAAGGATTGTTGAAAATCCAACGGGGGGATATATTTTAACCTATACTGCCTATGATGGGAAAACGGCTCGTTTATGTTTTGCCACTACAAAGGATCTGATCCATTTTCAAAAACAAGGTCCAGTATTGTTCAATCCTAAATACATCAATACTTGGTCTAAGTCGGGTGCTATTATTGCAGAAAGAGTAGGTGAAAAAATGGTTGCAAAAAAAATTAATCATAAATACTGGATGTATTTTGGAGACACCGATTTATTCATGGCTTACTCCAGCGATTTATTGCATTGGGAAGTGTTGGAAAACGAAGAAAGTAAAAAAATGGTATCGGTCCTTACGCCAAGGCCTGGTTATTTTGATAGTCGTTTGGTAGAGCCTGGTCCATTTGCATTGTATACTCCAAAAGGGATTGTACTTATTTATAATAGTAGTAATGCAGCGAATAACAACGATCCTATAAGTCCAAAATTTACGTATGCAGCAGGACAAGCTTTATTTGATACGGCCGCACCCTATAAACTTATTGATAGAGCTGCGAAGCCTTTTGTCCAACCTGACAAACCTTATGAATTAAAAGGAGAAGTCAATAATGTATGTTTTGTAGAAGGCTTAGTGTATTATAAAACTCAATGGTATTTATATTATGGCACTGCCGATTCTAAAATTGCAGTCGCACTTGCCTCTGATCATTAATTGACTATTGCTTTATAATTTTTTCCTGCATAAATTTTGCAGTGGCTTTCTCAACACTTACGATATCATTTGAAACAATAGGTGAAGCTAGTACGTGTGCTCCTGTATTTGGCATAGCCATTTCCATCTTCAAATTGGATGGGGTAGCAATTTGTTGCATCATTTTTTGTATAGCACTTACTTTCACTACATTGTCCTGATGTGCATCATCCTTATAATAATACAATGCTAGCGTAGGTTGATTAATCTTTTTAAATGTAGCTTCTGTCATCGTTGCTTCTAATAAGCTCTGCAAAGCAACCACTGCCTCTATTCTATAATGTTTGTTCCAATAGTTTGGGTAAGCGGAGTCTTTGTATTTTATATCCACATAATTGCTTTTTAAAACAGCTCTACCAATTTGTAAACCCCATGGATTATCTAACAATGGCGCAGATGGATTAAACACTTCAATATTTGGCGAATATAAAATCAAGCCTGCAATTTCAGGGTAATTAGCTGCTAATTGTAAAGCCAAAGTGCCACCGGTAGAAGTACCCATTAAAATCACTTTTTTACCAAGTTGTTTTCCAATCGCATAGGCTAATTTTGCAGATTCCCAATATTGATCTGCTGTTAGATTCATTAGGTCTTCGGTGGTATCAATACCATGTTCTGCCAGTCTAGCTAAGTATAAATTACAATGAAATTGTTTTGCAATATTTTGATGTACTGGATCCCCTTCCATTTGGCTTGCACTAAAACCATGTAAATAGACTATGGCGTATTCAGTCTGTGTTTTACTACTATCTGCCCAAATAATTTTTGCTTGATTATTGGGTTTAATCTTATGCGGCGCTTCCATTGCAGTAGTTTGGGAATCAAGGGCATTGATACTTGCAACAGTTGGCAACACGTCATTTAATTCAGGCTTTGGAGGCTTTGGACCTAAAAAATAAATAACAAATAAAGCAAAAAGAGAGATAATGACTATTTTTAGAATACGCATTAGGGTATTTTTATTTTAAAGCTAGTTATTTTGATGGCCTTAAAAAAATATTTTGCTTTTCTAAATCCACTAAATTGCAGCTATGAATAAAGAAAGGTTTTTATCATTGGATGTTTTTCGCGGTATGACAATTTGCCTGATGATTATTGTCAACTCACCAGGGGATGCATTGCACACTTTTGCGCCTTTCAGACATGCTAGTTGGCATGGATTTACGCCTACCGATTTGGTATTCCCATCCTTTTTATTTGCTGTGGGTAATTCACTCAGTTTTGTTTTGCCGAATCTAGAAAAATCAGGCAGAAGCAAGGTGCTTTTTACCATCTTTAAACGCAGCTTTATTTTATTTGCCCTAGGCTTCTTAATGTATTGGTTTCCATTTACTGGGGCCTTACAAGACGCCAGAATATTTGGAGTATTGCAACGTATTGCCCTTGCATATGGATTTGCAGCATTAATTGTACATTTTATGCATGAAAGGGTGGTCAAGGTATTGACTGCTGTACTTTTATTGACCTATTGGTATCTAGCGGTACGTTATGGTCAAGCAGGAGACCCGTTTAGCTTAACAGGGAATGCTGTTTTAAGGTTGGATCTATACTTGCTTGGGCCAAGCCATTTGTATCATGGTGAGGGCATTGCTTTCGATCCAGAAGGATTGCTTAGCACTTTGCCTGCTATTGTAAATGTATTAGTGGGCTTTATCATAGGTAACTTTATAAAAGCTAGCGGAAAAACCTATGAAGGTTTAACCCATTTATTCATGTGGGGTGCTGGCTTTGTATTTTTGGCATTTATGTGGCATTATCAATTCCCAATCAACAAGAAACTTTGGACCAGTTCCTTTGTTGTACTTACAATTGGCATTGATATGATTGTTTTGGCAACCATCATTTACAGGGTAGACATAAATCGCCAACATCAATTTTCTAGATTTTTTGGAATTTTTGGAAAAAATCCGCTTGTGATCTACCTTTTTTCAGAGATTTTGCTCATCACTTTGAATTTAGTTCAGGGGCCTTCTGGCTTCAAAAGCGCATTTGACTGGTTGTATCAACTAGGTTTTAGTAATTTTGACCCTTATTGGGGGTCCCTTTTCTTTGCTATTTCTTTCATGTTAGTTTGTTGGACATTAGGTTATGTATTAGATAAATTTAAAATATATATTCGTATCTAAAGCTTAATAATCCTTTTTCCCCAATAGTTTTTTTTAGGACAGTAAACGGCGTACCTTTGCAGCCTCAAAACAGTACATGGAAATAAGAAACATCGCTATTATAGCCCACGTTGACCACGGTAAAACAACCTTGGTAGACAGAATTTTGCACGCAACTAAAGTATTCAGAGACAACCAGGAGACTGGTGACTTAATCATGGATAGCAACGAGTTGGAGCGTGAAAGAGGAATCACTATCTTAAGTAAGAACGCTTCCGTAACCTATAAAGGCGTAAAAATTAACGTGATTGACACACCAGGTCACTCTGACTTTGGTGGTGAGGTAGAGCGTGTTTTAAAAATGGCAGACGGTGTTTGTTTGCTAGTGGATGCTTTCGAAGGACCCATGCCACAGACTCGTTTCGTATTACAAAAAGCATTGCAGTTGAATTTAAAACCAATTGTAATCATCAATAAAGTAGATAAAGAGAACTGTCGTCCTGACGAAGTGCATGATGCAGTGTTTGAATTATTTTTCAACTTAGATGCAACAGAAGAACAATTGAATTTTCCTACTTTTTATGGTAGTGGAAAAAATGGTTGGTTTAATGATAGCCTTACTCAATGTGAAGATATTTTTCCTTTAATGGATGGTATCTTAAAATATGTTCCAGGCCCAGATGTGAAGGAAGGACATACACAAATGCAAATCACTTCATTAGATTATTCTACTTTCTTGGGTCGTATTGCCATTGGAAAAGTTGAAAGAGGTACCATCAAAGAAAACCAAAATATTGTTTTGGTGCAAGCAGATGGTAGCATCAAAAAAAATAAGGTAAAAGAATTATATGTGTTTGAAGGAATGGGTAAGCGTAAAGTAACAGAAGTTGTTTCTGGTGATTTATGTGCTGTAGTTGGTTTAGAAGAATTCAATATCGGGGATACCATTGCTGATCCTGAAAATCCTGAAGCATTACCAGTTATTAGTGTAGATGAACCTACAATGAGTATGACTTTTAGTATTAACAACTCACCTTTCTTTGGTAAAGAAGGAAAGTTTGTAACTTCTCGACATATCCGTGATCGTTTGATGAAAGAAACTGAAAAGAATTTAGCATTACGTGTAGAAGAAACAGATAGTGCGGACAGCTTCTTGGTATACGGTCGTGGTATCTTACACTTAGGTGTATTGGTAGAGACAATGCGTCGTGAGGGATATGAATTGACTGTGGGTAATCCACAAGTGTTAGTGAAAGAAATTGATGGCAAAAAAAATGAGCCATTTGAAATATTGGTAGTAGATGTACCCGCTGATTTCAGCGGTAAAGTTATTGACTTAGTGACCCAAAAGAAAGGTGAAATGTTGATCATGGAATCGAAGGGTACCATGCAACACTTAGAATTTGACATTCCTTCTAGAGGTTTGATTGGATTGCGTTCTCAAATGTTGACACAAACAGCAGGTGAAGCTGTCATGGCGCACCGTTTCAATGAATACAAACCTTGGAAAGGACCTATACCTGGAAGAAGCAATGGCGTATTGATCGCAAAAACAGGTGGTTTAACAACTGCTTATTCTATTGATAAATTACAAGACAGGGGTCGTTTCTTTATTGAGCCAGGTGAAGAAGTTTATGCTGGTCAAGTATTGGCCGAGCACATTAAGCCAGGTGATTTGAATATCAATGCAGTGGAAATGAAAAAATTAACCAACCACCGTGCGAGTGGAAGTGATGATAGCGTTCGTATTACTCCAAAAGTACAATACACTTTAGAAGAGTGTATGGAGTATATTCAATTTGATGAGTGTATTGAAGTAACACCAAAGTCAGTTCGTATGCGTAAGTCTTTATTGGATGAGAACGAGCGTAGTAAAGCAACAAAGCAATCTGCTCAATAAGCAATTTGCTTAAAGTATAAAAAAAGAGTCTCAATGAAAATTGAGACTCTTTTTTTATACAATTATTTTATAAAAATTATTTCAACTAAAATTATTTTATAAAAAATGTTTTAATGAAATTGTTTAATTCTTATGCGTTCACTGGTTTGTTCAGTGTTGCCCACAATAAGTCCTTTAATTCTATCAGGTTTTTAGAAATAGCAGAAGAGATAAAAATATGAGGAATATTTTCTGGTAATTCTTTTTCAATAGCATCCATTAATTCTTGATCTAGTAAATCTGTTTTACTAATTGCAATGATAAAATCTTTTTGCAATAACTCAGGATTGAATTCATTCAGCTCGTTCTTTAAAATTTCGAATTCTTTTTTGTGGTCATTTGAGTCTGCAGGAATTAAGAAAAGTAAAACCGCGTTTCGCTCAATATGTCTTAAGAATCGATGGCCTAATCCTTTTCCTTCAGCAGCACCTTCGATGATCCCAGGTAAATCTGCAATACAGAAAGACAGGTTGTTTCTATATTCAACCATACCCAATTGAGGCGTCAAAGTTGTAAAAGCATAGTTTGCAATTTTTGGCTTTGCTGCTGTAATTGCTGATAATAGTGTGGATTTGCCTGCATTTGGGAAACCAACCAATCCAACATCTGCAAGTACTTTTAATTCAATTTGCTTCCATCCTTCTATTCCATCTTCTCCAGGTTGTGCATACTCAGGAACTTGTTGTGTAGGTGTGGCAAAATTACTATTGCCCAATCCGCCTCGACCACCCTTCATCCAAACAATTTCTTGTCCATCATGTAGGATTTCTGCTTCAATTGTACCTGTCTCTTCGTCTCTTGCGATTGTTCCTAAAGGCACTTCAATAATGATATCTTCGCCGTCTTTACCAGTGCATTTATTTTTAGAGCCATTCTCTCCATCTTTTGCCAATACATTCTTATGATATCGTAAATGCAATAAGGTCCAAAGTTGGGAATTACCTCTAAGGATAACATGTCCACCTCTCCCGCCATCACCACCATCAGGGCCACCTTTCGCTGTTAATTTATTTCGCAGAAAATGTCTACAACCAGCTCCGCCATGACCACTATGGGCAAAAATTCGGATGTAATCAATAAAATTATTTCTTTCTGACACTTGTATGTATTATAGGCTACAAAGTTACTACAATCAAGCGGTAATTTAATTTAACTATTTGCTTTAAGACCATCTATTAAAATAGCAACCATATTTTGTTCTAGTTCCTCTGCGCTGATCTTTTTAGTTGAACGCTGCCAGCTTTCGATGCCACTCACTGCGTGTAAAAATATCAGGACTACAGTTGGGGCATCAATCGGCTTAATTTCATTATTCCTAATCCCTTCTTCAATAATAGCAGCCAATCTTTTACGATATACCCTTCTTTGATTTTGGTAATTGGATAAATAAGGGTCAGAAAGATGTTTCCATTCCCTATCGCTGACATATACTTCCTCATAATGATAAATCATCTCTACGATATGGAATCGTAGGATTTTCTCCATTTTTTTTAATGAACTAATTGGCTCAGATTCTATTTCATCAATTTTTAATACAAAACGATTGGCAACATTGAATACCAATTCATGCAATAACTCACTTTTTGATTTGATATGGTTGTACAAACTTGCAGCTTCCACACCAACAGCCTCTGCTAAATCGCGCATACTTGCTGCTTTATACCCTTTTTCTCTAAAAAGTGTAGCTGCTTTACGCACAATTACGTCTTTTCTGGACCCGTTTTTTTCTGTTTTAATTCTAGCCATGATGTTATTTTGTGCGTTGATTAGCACAAAACTATCGAATAAAAACCAAGGTTTTGATTAATTTTTTATAAATAATTGAATTTTGTTAGTTTATGGTAATCAAATAGTTGTATTTTAGAAGTACTTCTATTTAGAATGCTTTGGGAGGGAAGGCTTAAAAATCGTAGTTTCGCAACTGAAATTCAAAAAAATACATATGTCTCTAGTAGTCGTTGGATCTATGGCTTTTGATGCCATTGAAACCCCTTTTGGGAAAAGTGATAAAATTATTGGTGGTGCCGCAACTTATATTGCATGGTGCGCTTCTAATTTTACCCCAGTAAAGCAAATTTCGGTTGTTGGTGGAGATTTCCCCCAAGCACAATTAGATGCTTTGACTGCAAGAGGTGTCATTTTAGAAGGTGTGCAAATTAAAAAAGACGAAAAGACTTTTTTCTGGAGCGGTAAGTATCATTTAGATATGAATACGCGTGATACTTTGGATACACAATTAAATGTATTGGAAAATTTCCAACCAGTAGTTCCAGAAAGTTATCAGGATTGTGAAATTTTAATGTTAGGAAATTTGGTACCTGCTGTACAAAGTAGTGTTATCAAGCAAATGAGAAATAGACCAAAATTAATCGTAATGGATACGATGAATTTATGGATGGATATTATGATGGATGATTTAAAACATACAATTAGTTTAGTAGATGTGTTATCGGTTAATGATAGTGAAGCACGTCAATTGAGCGGTGAGTATAGCTTGGTAAAAGCAGCAAAGAAAATCATGGAGATGGGTCCAAAATATATAATCATTAAAAAAGGTGAACACGGTGCATTATTGTTTCATGAAAACCAAGTCTTCTTTGCACCTGCTTTACCATTAGAGGAAGTATTTGATCCAACTGGCGCTGGTGATACTTTTGCAGGTGGATTTGTAGCACATTTAGCAAAAACAAAAGATATTTCATTTGAGAACATGAAGTCTGCAATTATTTTAGGAAGCGCGATGGCAAGTTTTTGTGTAGAGAAGTTTGGCACAGAGCGTTTGACAGAGATTAGTTTAGAGGATATCAAAGAACGTGTCGCTTCTTTTGTTCAGTTGGTGAGCTTTGATATTGAGTTGGTTTAACATTGAACTTTATTGATTAATAATATGAAACTTGCAGTCGTCGGTGCCACAGGTTTAGTAGGTACTAAGTTGTTAGAAGTACTTGCTGAGCGCAATTTCCCTGTGACTGAATTAGTGCCAGTAGCCTCTGTACGTTCTGTAGGGAAGGAAGTTATCTTTAATAATAAGGGATACAAAGTGGTGAATATGGAAGCCGGCATTGCAGCAAAACCTACTATAGCAATTTTTTCTGCAGGTGGAACGACTTCAATGGAGTGGGCGCCAAAATTTGCTGCTGCTGGCATTCGTGTGATTGACAATTCTTCTGCATGGAGAATGGATCCAACAAAAAAATTAGTGGTACCAGAGGTGAACGCCTCTGTTTTAACTGCGGATGATTTTATCATTGCGAATCCTAATTGCTCGACCATACAAATGGTCGTTGCATTACAACCTTTACATGAAAAATACAAAATCAAAAGAGTTGTCGTAAGCACTTATCAAAGTGTGACTGGAACAGGTCAACAAGCTGTAGATCAATTGTTCAAAGAACGCAAAGGCGAAATCGTATCTGCCGACCAAATGGCGTATAAATACCCAATCGACTTAAATGTAATTCCTCAAATTGATGTGTTCTTAGAAAATGGGTACACAAAAGAAGAAATGAAAATGGTCAATGAGACTTGCAAAATCATGCAAGATGATACGATTAAGATAACTGCTACTGCCGTGCGTATCCCAGTAGTTGGTGGACATAGTGAAAGTGTGAATATAGAATTTCATCATGAATATGATTTAAATGAATTGACCGCTTTATTATCACAAGCGCCTGGCGTGGTGGTACAACAAGATAATGCAGCACAATTTTATCCAATGCCATTATGGGCGCACGAAAAAGATGATGTATTTGTGGGCCGATTGCGTAGAGACGAAACTCAGCCAAAAACTTTGAACATGTGGATTGTAAGTGATAACCTACGTAAAGGTGCTGCTACCAATGCGGTTCAGATAGCTGAATATTTGTTGTCAAAAGGTCTAATAAATTAATTCAATAAACGCTGCCTCGGTCAATATCTTTATGGAAGTAATTTTTTTTGCTTTCTCTAATTTGCTTCCAGCATCTTCTCCAACAATTAAGTAATTTAATTTACTACTTACACCACTCAGTATATGTCCGCCTTTTGCTTCCACCATGGCTTCTGCATCCGAACGTTTGAGTTGTGTTAAGGTTCCTGTAAATAAAAAGCTCAATCCTTTAAGTGATCCATCCGTTGCTTGATGATTGGTTTGTTCTACATTTAATCCCAATTGTATTAAAGACTCAATCATTTTGAGTTGAATTGGATCATGAAAAAACTGAACAATACTATTTGCCACTTTAACACCTATGTCTTCGAACTCCAATAATTGTGCTTCGGTGATGCGCGTCAAATCAAGTATATGGTTGATTTTACTTGCAATCGTTTTAGCAGTTGTTTCTCCAACAAATCGAATGCCTAAAGCATAAATGAATCTATGCAATGGCTGTTGTTTGGATGCTTCGATGGAAGTGGTTAAGTTAACTACACTTTTTTTTCCAAATCCTTCCATTTGTCCAATCTGCTCAAAGTTCAAAGTATAAATACCAGGAATGTCTTTTAATAAACCAAGCTCAAAGAATTTTTTAATATTGGCCTCGCCTAAATTTTTAATATCCATTGCATCCTTGCTTACAAAATGGGCAATGCGTTCTACAATTTGCGCACTACAGTTAAAATTATTACACCTCCAAACTGCTTCTGTACTTTCTTTTACTAATACAGTAGCACAAACAGGACATTGCGTTGGAAATTGAATCTTTTTTTCAATGCCTGTTCTAAGACTTGCAATGGAATGTACAATTTGTGGTATCACATCACCAGCACGTTCAATAATGACCGTATCACCTAAAAGCAAATCCTTTTCAATGATATACTCTTCGTTGTGGATTGAAATACTAGAAACAGTGACACCTCCAATGGCTACGGGTTTTAATTTGGCTACGGGCGTGACTGCGCCTGTTCTGCCTACTTGAAATTCTACATGTTCCAAAACAGTGGTAGCTTGTCTTGCTTTAAATTTATAGGCAATGGCCCATCTAGGATGGTGCGATGTCATGCCTAATTTTTCTTGTAATGCTAGATCGTTGACCTTCACCACTAAGCCGTCAATCTCATAAGGTAATTGGTCTCTTCCAGATTCCGCAATCGCACAGTAATCAATGACATCTTGTATTTTATGTACAATTTGTTTTTCTTTCTCGGGGGATCTAAATCCTATATTCCATAAAAATTCTAAAGTGCCACTATGGGTTTTTAAAATGGGTTTCACTGTTTTTCCAGGGATGGGTAAGGTATAGCTGACATGATAGATGAACGCATCTAAATTTCTTTCTGCCACTTCCTTTGGATCTTTCATCCTTAAACTGCCCGAAGCCGCATTTCTTGGATTGGCAAGTGGTGACTGCTGCTTAGATTTTAATTTTTCATTAAAATCATCAAATGCTTTTTTAGTCATAATGACTTCGCCACGAATTTCAATTTGTTGAATGCCATTTTCTGCAAGTGGAATTTGCAAAGGAATAGATCTAATTTGTTTGATATTATTGGTAATATCTTCTCCTTCTACACCATCTCCTCTGGTACAGGCGCGCACCAAAAGGTCGTTTTCATAAATTAAGGAAATACTAGCACCGTCAAATTTTGGCTCAACACAATATGTAATGGCATCTAGGCTAGCACTTTCTCTTGCCTTACGATCAAAATCATGGAGGTCCTCGGCATTATAGCTATTCTCTAAGCTTAACATAGGAACCAAATGGGGTACCGTTTCAAAATTGCTATTCAAGCTATTGCCCACTCTTAGGCTAGGCGAGTCAGGGGTAATCAATGAAGGTTCTGCTGCTTCTATTGTCAATAAGGCTTGAAAAAGTTGGTCATATTCATAATCAGTAATCAAGGGCTCGTTGACTACATAATATTGGTATTCATGAAACTGTAATACCTTTTTTAAAGACATGAAATCAATACTTAAAGGAGCTGTTAAAAACTGCTTCGTTGTTTGTTGTAATGCTTGTATTTGTGCTTTATCGTACATGGGCGAAAATCTTCGCTAAAGTACAAACTTTAGCGCTTGCAAGCTCATTATTTAATACCTTTATGGACTAAATAATGGTAGATTATGTTGTATTCAATGACGGGTTATGGAAGGGCAGAAATGACATTTAACGACAAAACACTTTTAGTGGAGGTCAAGTCTTTAAACGGAAAGCAATTTGACGTTCGTTTAAACATTCCTTCCATCTTAAAACCAATTGAAGTTGAAATAAGAAACACATTAAATGAACACTTATTTAGGGGTAGTGTTGAATGTTCCATTTTTGTTAGATCTAATGGCGCTTCAAAACCGGTCAATATCAATAAAGCATTGGCAAAATCTTATTACCAACCCATTGTTGAACTAGCAGATGAACTAGGCATTGGCAAAGAAAATATTTTGAGTACGCTGTTGAAAATGCCAGATGTGGTTGCTTCTACCAACGAAGTTTTATCAGATGAAGAAAAAGACGCCATTTTTGGTTTATTAAAACAAGCTATTGAATTATTGAATTTACACAGACAGGAGGAAGGAAAATCTATTGAATTGGATTTGTTAGAACGTGTTGCTGGGATTGAAGCTCAACAAGCAGCAATCGCTGTACTTGAGCCAAACAGAAGAGCTAAAATTAAAGACGGCTTGATTAAATTATTAGAACAACATGTAGGACCAGATAAGTATGATAACAATCGTCTTGAACAAGAATTGATTTACTATATCGAAAAAATTGATATTTCAGAAGAGCGCGTTCGTTTAACCAACCATTGCGCTTATTTCAAATCTATCCTTGCCGAAAAAGATCCAAATAAAGGAAAAAAATTATCTTTTGTTTTACAAGAAATGGGTAGAGAAATCAATACAACCGGTTCTAAGGCCAATGATGTAGACATCCAAAAAGCAGTCATTGTCATGAAAGATGAATTAGAAAAAGCAAAAGAACAAATCTTAAACGTATTATAAATGGGGAAGTATTATCGTATAGTTTGTGGTATCTGTTTTTTAATGAGCATAGCTGCTTGTCAAACAATACCCTTAGCTGAACAAAATACAATTCATCCAGACCATCAATGGAATAGCGCCAAGCCAGAAAAATATTTGTTTAATATCACCGATACCAATCAATTGTATAAAATTGTTTTTGTCATCAGACACCATAACGCCTATCATTATAAAAATATCTGGATCGAGCTGATTCATACTAGCGCAAATGAGCAAGCGAAAACAGCAATATTCAATTTGAATTTAGCGAATGATCAAAAAGGTTGGCTAGGAACTGGCATGGATGACATCTATGATCAACGAATTCCTTTGTATTCAAAGCCGATTAAATTAAAATATGGTATGCATTCCTTTACCATCAAGCATACAATGCGTGAAGATCCGCTACAAAATATTTTATCTACAGGCATACGAATAGAAAAAGCGACTTTATAAAATGAACATGCCTTTTTCCATATCAAAATTAGTATGGGTTAGAATTATTTATTGGCTATTTCTAACCTACATGGTCGCAGCTTTTATTTGGTGGTATGTAGCCCTAGTTAAGCAAAATGATTTATTGACTGCAACAAAAATAGAAACGCTTAATGCAAAAGGCGAAGTAGATCAACAGCATATCGCATCCATCCAAGCATTTGCTACTCGAAAAACGAAACAATATATAGGGGAAGGTTTGACATTTTTATTGCTATTTCTGTTGGGGGCCATTTATGTATACCGTTCATTATTGAAGCAATTAAAATACTCGACCTTGCAACAAAATTTTATGATGGCGGTCACGCATGAACTCAAGACGCCGATAGCAGTCACGCAATTGAATTTAGAGACCATTGTAAAAAGAGATTTACAGCCAGAGCAACAGCAACATTTAATTGAGAATACGCTTAAAGAAACAAAAAGATTAGACGCACTATGTAATAATATTTTATTGGCATCTCAATTTGAAACGGGGCAATATGAAAACAGCAAACAAGTAGTTGATCTTTCGAGCATTGCTATTCAATGCATCCAGTCTTTTGAAGAAAGATATACCAATAGACAATGCATTCGTTCAATTGATGCTGCTGTAAAACTACAAGGCGAACCATTGTTATTACAGTTGATGATTAATAATTTATTGGACAACGCCAATAAATATGCAGCTCCTGAGACACCTATTTTTATTGACTTACATGTAGCTGGAACAGAAATTGATTTAACAGTCAAAGACCAAGGCATTGGTATTGCTCCTGAGGAAAGATCAAAAGTATTTGATAAATTTTATAGAGTAGGTGCAGAACAAACCAGAACGACCAAGGGCACTGGACTAGGGTTGTATTTATGTAAAAAAATTGTCAAATTCCACGCTGGTACTATTTTGGTCAAGCCAAATCAACCCAAAGGAAGTATTTTTGTGGTCCAACTCAAGGCAGATTAATCATGCAAAAACAAAGTATCTTATTGGTGGAAGACGAAGAACATCTTCATGAGGCCTTGAAGCTAAATTTAGAGATGGAGGGCTATGAAGTGGATTCTGCTTTTGATGGTGGGGATGCTTTAAAGAAAATCCAATCTGCGCATTACGATTTACTGATTTTGGATATTATGTTGCCTTCTTTGGATGGCTTTAGTATCACAGAACGTATGCGATTGAACAATAACCAAACACCTATTTTAATATTAAGTGCAAAAAATACAAGTGCCAATAGGGTACAAGGATTAAAATTGGGTGCGGACGACTATTTAACCAAGCCTTTTAATTTAGAAGAATTGATTTTAAGGGTAGCCAAACTAATACAGAAAAACGCACAACAAACCAATGCTTCCCCGCAGATGGATAGCTTCCAATTTAAAGGGCATAGTATCGATTTCAACGCCTCAGAGGTGATGCTTGCATCTGGGCAAAAAATCACCCTTACTAAAAGAGAATTGTTATTGTTGAAATTGCTCATTGAGCATAAACATAACGTGGTCACAAGGGAAAAAATCCTACAATTGGTATGGGGCTACCAAGTATTCCCAAATACCAGAACGATTGATAATTTCATCCTTAATTTTAGAAAGTACTTCGAAATCGACCCCAAGCACCCTAAACACTTTATTTCCATGCGAGGGGTAGGCTATAAATTCCAAGATTAATCCCCCTTAAGGCAATGTTTGGGTAAAATTTGCGTTATTATTTATAGATAATTTTAGCCCATGTCATTGTCCTCTATCCAAGACTTTGTAGAACCAATTAACCTATCATTCCTATCAAAGGACGAAGGTTATCGAGATACCCAGCTTGGCAAGCATATTAAATCTTATGAAAATCATCTGCCTGATATCAAAGATGCGGATATCGTACTGATTGGTGCAGGGGAGTGCAGGGGCGCCGGATTTGCATTGAATGGTTTTGAAGCAGCCAATGCAGTTAGAGCGGCTTTGTACAATTTATATTATTGGCATGCTCAGGTGACGATTGCAGACATTGGGAATGTAAAAATTGGGCAGTCTATTCAAGATAGTTATGCTGCATTAAGAACAGTGATTGCAGAATTGATTTTACAAAATAAAAAAGTGGTCATCATGGGTGGATCTCATGATCTAACCTTGCCTCAATACCATGCCTATACTGCGATTCCTACCTTAGTGAATGCGGTGGTGGCAGATGCTAAAATCGATCTAGATTTAGAAGCCAGGTTGCCATCGGATCATTTTTTAGAAGAATTATTTACAGGGTTACCGAATCATTTAAACCATTATGCCCATATTGGTTTTCAAAGTTATTTTATGCATCCGCATATGCTCGAAACAATTGATAAGCTAAGGTTTGACTGTTTTAGATTGGGTGTGGTCCGTGAAAGTATCGAAGAGATGGAGCCAGTTATTAGAGATAGTCATATGATGAGTTTTGATATTAGCGCCATTCAGCATGCACAAGCACCCGCCAATATCATTACTACTAATGGATTTAATGGAGAAGAAGCCTGTGTGTTGATGCAATATGCAGGGATGAGTTGGAAAACAAGTTCTATTGGTTTATTTGGATACCAGGCAGAACTAGATCACCATGGATTAACAGCAATTCAGATGGCGCAAATGATTTGGTATATTATTGATGGGGTGCATCGTGGTAAAAAAGAAGCGCCATTGACTGCCTTAGATCGCTTCAAAGAATTTCAAATTGCTTTTTCAGATATTGATACACAATTTTTACAAAGTAAAAGCACAGGGAGATGGTGGATGAAATTACATAGTGGAGAATGGATGCCTTGTAGTTACAAGGATTATTTAATAGCTTCTAATAACGAAATCCCAGAAAGATGGCTAAGAGCATTAGAAAGAGAGTAAACCCATTTAAGTTTGAAAATTTATTAAAGTTGTTATTCATTGCAGTAGCAACAGTCATGATTTTAAGTGCATGCTCAGTGCGACAAGCGCAAAAAACATTACTGAGTTCTGAAGGTGTTAAAGGAGCACATATTGGCATAGCTATTTACAATGATACAAAGGGGCAGTGGCTGACCAAATACCAGAGTGATCATTATTTTACACCAGCAAGTAATACAAAAATTTTAGCAACCTATTTAGGGCTAGAATTTCTTGGAGATTCCTTACCAGGCTGGAAAATGGCAGAAAATGCGGATACCTTATTTTTGATGCCATTGGGAGATCCTAGTTTTATGCATCCAGAATTCAGTTATCAGCCTGTAGTAGACTTAATAAAAAATACAAAAAAGCAAGTTGTTATAGTGGGCAATCAGCAAGATCATTTTGAAGTATTTGGAAGTGGTTGGTCCTGGGGTGATTATGACCAAGATTATCAGCCAGAAAGAAGTAGGATGCCTATTTATGGTAATGTGGTACATTTTTACCAAAGCAATAAAAAATTAGACGCTATAAAGCCTTTCTTTTTTTTAAAATATAATTTAGACTTGGATAAAGTAGAAGAAAAAAATTGGACAAGAAGTAAGAGCGCTAATCTTTTTTATACCACCCCTGAAACAAATAAAAGCAAGTATTTTCAAGTCCCTTTTACTCAAGAAGATGCGCCAATGGTAAAAGCACTAGAATTATTAAGTGATACCTTAGGCAAAAAAATTAGTCTCCAAAAAAATGGGACAATTTCATCAAACAACTTCAAGACTATAAAAACAGTACCAACAGATAGCTTGTTAAAGATCATGATGTTGCGTAGCGATAATTTTTATGCAGATCAAATCGTATTGATGGCTAGTGAGCAAGTACTAGGCAGGATGGATGATTTAGCAATGATTGATAGTGCCAAGAAATTATTTTTTACAGACCTACCTCAACGAATGCGCTGGGTAGATGGAAGTGGGTTAAGTCGATACAATTTAAATACGCCAGAAAACTATATTGCTATTTTACAACAGATGCAAGCCAAATTTGGCGAGGTGCGTGTTAAAAATATATTTGAAAAGGGTGGAGAAGGTACGATCTCGGCCTACTATAAAAATTTCCCAGGCACCATGTATGCTAAGACAGGCACTTTGGGAGGACAAGTGGCATTGAGTGGATTCATCTATACACCAAAGCAGCAAAAATTATACTTTTCCGTATTGGTAGCCAACCATATGAGTCCAACTAGCGCGCAAGTAAGAAGAGCTGTTGAAGCCTACTTAACCAAGGTGACTAAAGGGAGGTAGCTATTTACTTGCTAAATAATCGATCTAAATAAGCCTCATTGAATTCAATGAAGGTAGGTGCTCCAGAAGCAGTATTATTTGGAATATCACAGTCCCTTAGTGATTGAATTAATCCATGCATTTCCTTTTGTCCTAAATTCTGACCTGCTTTAATAGCCATTTGACGTGCCATGCATCGAATTAATTTTTCTCTTTTACTGAATTTTAAATCAGCACTAAAATGTTTAAACTGTTCTAATAAAAGTTCAATGGCGTTTTTTTCATTACCCGAAAGTACATCTGCTGGGATGCCTTGAATGATAAAACTATTTTGACCAAAGGCTTCTATTTCATATCCAATATTGGCTAAATCTTCCACCATCTCTTCAAGTAATACAGCGTCACTCGCACTTAATTCTAATACCACTGGGAATAAACTTTTTTGAGTCGCATGGGGTTGTGCACTTGCTTTTTGATACTTTTCGTACAAGACCCTTTCATGTGCTAATTGTTGGTGGATGATAATTACGCCACTCTTTGTTGGTGCAACGATATAGGTTTGATGCAGCTGCATTAAAAATGCATCTTCAGGAACAGCTAAGGATGCGTCTTCTTTGTATAAACCCATCGAGGAAGGTTTCACAATGAATGCCTGATTTGTAGCGGGCATTTCAGTAAAAAAGTTTTTCCAATCCTGCTGCCCTGATTGTCCTGTTTTTGGGATTAAATGCGCTTGATTTTTTTGTGTAAACCCTTCATATAAAGACTTTCTTGAAGTTTCCTGAACTTGACTTTCCGAAAAAGGTTTTTGAATGGCATCCAATTGTTGAATATTGGCGTCTAAAGAAAAATCCAAAGAAGGCGCAATACTGAACTGCGCCAGAGCATGTTTTACAGCTGCTTGAACAAATGCATAGATGATTTTGTCATCTTCGAATTTAATTTCTTGTTTGGTTGGATGCACATTGATGTCTACTTTGGAAGGATCTACATCAATGTATAAAATATAACTAGGAAAACTATCTTTTGCGATTAAACCATCAAATGCATTGGCGATGGCGTGGTGCAAGTAGGCGCTCTTAATAAATCTTCTATTGACAAAAAAGTATTGGTCGCTTCTTGTTTTTTTTGCAGTCTCTGGCTTACCAACAAAACCGGAAATAGTCAAGTAGTCTGTATGTTCTCCTACTGTTACTAATTTACTTTGATAATTATTACCTAATACTTGAATGGCTCTTTGCTTGAAGCTGCCTCCATCCCAATGGTAGACTTCTTGGCCATTGTTATTTAAATTAAAATGAATCTCAGGAAAAGCCAATGCCACTCTTGTAAATTCCTCTAGTATATGTTTAAGTTCCGCAGAATTGCTTTTCAAAAAATTCCTTCTGGCAGGTACATTGAAAAATAAATTTTTCATACTGATACTCGTTCCGACAGCTGTCGCAACTGGCGAGGTGGAAATCACTTTGCTATTTTCAATGGTTACTTCTGTACCCACTTCGTCTTCTGGTCTTTTTGTTTTTAATTGGACTTGAGCCACCGCGGCAATGGATGCCAATGCCTCGCCCCTGAATCCCATAGTGCGAATTTGAAATAAATCTTCGATCATAGATATCTTACTAGTCGCATGCCTAGCAAAAGCATTTTGAGCATCTTTTTCAGACATACCCTTGCCATTGTCAATGACTTGAATCAAAGACTTGCCTGCTTCGTTAATGATCAGTCGAATTTCTGTAGCTTCTGCATCTACCGCATTCTCCAATAATTCTTTGACAGCACTGGCTGGTCTTTGTATGACTTCGCCTGCTGCAATTTGATTGGCAATATGATCTGGTAGTAAATGAATCGTTTCGGCCACTTATTTAACTATTTTAAAGTGTGTAAAAGTAGTAAATTTGCGTCTTAATAACGAACCTTATGCAGAGAACAGCCGACATCCAGAAATTAAGCCATAAATACCTTCCAGCCGACTTCGTAGTTACAGATTGGGCAAGCTTGGAGCCCTTTTTCCAGGAATTGAAAGAGCGACCTATCCTTGCAATACAAGATTTAGAGGCATGGTTGACAGATTTAAGCGAATTAGAAGCTTGTATCAGTGAAGATGCTTGTTGGAGACAAATAAAAATGACCTGCGATACCACAGACAAAAGTTTAGAAGATGCGTTTACTTTTTTCTGTATGGAAATTCAACCACAGATGCAACCCTATGCTGATGCATTGAATAAAAAATTGATTCAATCTCCTTTTACTGTAGGGTTAGATCAAGCTAAATACCATACTTATTTAAGGTCAGTGAAAAAAAGTATTGAATTATTTAGGACCGAGAACATTCCTATTCAAGCTGAGTTAAATGTTTTACAACAACAATATGGTGTCATTGCAGGTAAGATGACCATCGAAGTAGGCGGTAAAGAATACACTTTACAACAAGCCGCACAATTTTTAGAAAACGAAGACCGTGCATTTAGAGAGGATGTATATAGAAAAATTCAAACAAGAAGACTACAAGACCAGGAAGCGATGCACGACTTGTTTACAAGCTTAGTGGAAAAAAGACACCAGGTTGCTTTGAATGCTGGATTTGAAAATTATCGTGATTATAAGTTTGCAGAACTAGGCCGCTTTGATTATACCAAAGAAGATTGTTTCCAATTTCATGAAGCAGTTAAGTTGCATGTCATGCCTTTGATCGAAAAAATTTATACACGCAAAAAAGAAAAATTAGGAGTAGATATGCTTAAGCCTTGGGACTTAGAAGCAGAACCTGCTGGCACCAAGCCATTGCGTCCATTTACAGATGGAAAAGATTTATATGAAAAATCTGTGGCTTGCTTTGAACAAGTGAATCCTTTCTTTGCAGATTGCTTAAGGAAAATGAATGAGCTTAAACATTTTGATCTTGAAAGTAGAAAGGGTAAAGCACCAGGTGGATACAATTGTCCTTTAGCAGAATCAGGAGCGCCATTCATATTCATGAATGCAGCAGGGCAGATGAGCGATGTGACGACAATGGTCCATGAGGGCGGACATGCTGTCCATTCTTTTTTATCACATCAATTGTCATTGAGTGCTTTCAAAGAGTATCCAATGGAAATTGCCGAAGTGGCAAGCATGTCCATGGAATTGTTTAGTATGCAGCACTGGCAACCCTTTTTCGAAAAAGAAGCAGATTTAAAAAGAGCGATTGAACATCAATTAGAAAGAACAATCACCATTTTTCCTTGGATTGCCATCATTGATAAATTTCAACATTGGGTGTATACACATCCTGCACATACCATTGAGCAAAGAACCAATGAGTGGCAAAATATTGTAAAAGAATTTTCATGTAAGACTTTGAATCAATCCGGGTTAAAAGAATTTAGAGCGATAGGATGGCAAAGACAATTGCATTTATTTGAAGTACCATTTTATTATATCGAATATGGAATTGCACAATTGGGTGCGATAGGTATGTGGATGCAGTATCAAAAAAATCCTACACAAGCATTAGAAAATTACATGAATGCTTTAGCTTTGGGTGGAACCAAGACCTTACCAGAATTGTATCAAACTGCTGGTTTGGAATTCAATTTCTCTCCTGAGTATGTAAAAAATTTAATGGAATTCACCAATCAAGCACTTGAAAAATTATATCATTAAATTAAAATTGAATCAAATGAAAAAAATAGGTAGTGTAATTTTATTGAGTATGCTCACGTTTTTTGTAGCAGCACAAAAACCAAGTACGGCACCCACTGGAAAATCAGATCCAATTATGCCTGTTTATTTAGTGGATGGGGTAGAAACGCCCTATGCTAAAGTGGTTAAAATCAATACGGCATTGATTGCGTCTATGGATGTATATAAAGGGCCTGATGCCATTGCGAAATTTGGGGCAAAGTATAAACACGGAATCGTATTGGTAAAATTAAAAAAGCCAACCAAAAAATAAATTGAAGATGATTATAAAAAAAAAGACCTCGAAGTTTCGAGGTCTTTTTTTTTATGCGTTATTTCCGTCTTCGGGTCTAGCATCATTATTTGGGCGCGGTCCATTTGGTCCGTTTTGGTTTGGTCCTTGTGGTCTATTCCCTTGTGGACGCGGTCCATTATTAGGACGAGGCCCGTTTTGATTTGGACCCTGTGTTCTATTCCCTTGTGGACGCGGCCCGTTAGGCCCTTGAGGTTCTCTATAATTTCTTTCTTGATCTCTTCTGCGTCGATCGTTCTTTTCTAATGAACGTAAACTTATCTGACCAACTAACTCTACAAATTCTGGCTCTACTTCTTTATTCTTACTGGTGATTTCTACAGCTTCCAATTCTTCTACTGCAATGCCTTGTTGATTCAGTTTTTTAATTTCCTTAACGCGTTCTATTGTTAATGGATAATGCTTGGTATTGTTAGGAAGTGTATACCACATTAAATTTTTAAAAATATCTTTCTTGATTAAAAAGGCAGTCCCCATGGCAGTTTGTAAATTGTCTGCGTAGTCAGGAAAGGCTTGCAATGCATCTAAATAAGTATCTAATTCAAAATTCAAGCAACATTTTAAACGACCACATTGGCCACTTAACTTTGTTTGGTTGATGGATAAATTTTGATAACGAGCAGCAGTGGTGTTGACACTTTTGAAATCGTGTAACCAAGTACTACAACAAAGTTCACGACCACAACTTCCAATACCTCCAACTTTTGCCGCTTCTTGACGAATACCTATTTGGCGCATTTCTACTTTTACTTTAAACTCATTTGCAAAAATGCGGATGAGTTCTCTAAAGTCAATACGATCATCTGCTGTGTAGAAAAAAGTACCTTTTTTGCCATCCGCCTGCAATTCGATCTCACTTAATTTCATCTGTAATTTCAATTCTCTTGCATGTGCTCTACTTTTAGCCAACATGTCCGACTCTCTACTTTTACTTATTTTAAAGCTCTCAATATCTTTATCTGTACTTGCTCTAAGGATTTTCTTGATCTCAGGATGAAATTCATCCGTACCGCTTTTTTTCAATTGCATACGAACCAGTTCTCCAGTCAAAGAAACTTCTCCTAGGTCGAAGCCGTTCACGCCTTCCACTGTCACATAATCTCCTTTTTCAAAAATTTGGAAAGTAGGGTTTCTAAAAAAATCTTTTCGGCTCCCTTGTTTGAAGCTTACTTCTACTACCCTACATTGACTTGCTGTGTCATCCACAGGTAAGTCTCTTAACCAGTCATGTACATTTAGTCTATTACATCCAC
>Ga0304730_1000312_pt1 | contig 42413 bp, 35 predicted proteins | sample M_130628_MF_Meta_FD_190474 | JGI IMG/M metagenome (GOLD analysis project Ga0304730, IMG submission 190474) | Freshwater microbial communities from Lake Montjoie, Canada to study carbon cycling - M_130628_MF_MetaG (v2) (version 2) | ecosystem: Environmental > Aquatic > Freshwater > Lake | place...
GGATTTTTCCCGCTGACGCGCTCGATGTGGCCGCTCCCACCTTCGCCTGCCGGTAGAGCTGCGCGTCGCTGCGGCCATCACCCTCGAAGACGAGCAGATCCTTCGCCTCGCTCCAGGTGAGTCGGGTGCTCCGCGCTGTGAACGACTCCCCTTCCACAAGCACGTTGCCGCCGGCGGCCAGTTCGATCGAGCTCCGCTGCTGGCCCGGTACCGGCGGGGCCTGCCCCACGCCCAGCACATCGCTGGAGATGGTCACGACCCGCGGCGGGAGGCCGGTCGCCGCATGTGGATCAAGCGTGTCGCCCCACTTGGCCACCGGCCCCCAGATCGCCTCCACACGCTGATGGAATTCCATCACACGGCGGTTGATGTTGCCCCGCATGCCCCGCTGGAAGTCGACGCCCAGATAAGTGAGCTCATCAGGCTGGGCTGGCGGCACCGGGCTGGGTGCGGCGCCTGGTGCCTGCGGGCCGGCCGGAAGTGCCATGCCAGGGGCCTGCCCAAACCGGGTGCTGGCCAACCGACCGGGGCCCGTGCCCGTCACATTCCCCGTGGTGCGGTCGATGACCAGATCGCGCACGAAGAGCTGCTCCACCGACTTCGCTCCGTCCTGCGCAGCCGACTCGCTCTCGATCCGCACACCGCTGCCGCAGGCTATCCGTGCCACGTCGGGCCGCGCCGTCGGCGGCGGCTGTCCCGCTGAAAACGCCAGCGGACGATTGAAGACCACATCGAGGGAGCCGGCCCGCACGGCGGTGTTGCCGCTGGTGGTGACCACCTGATCGACGAAGCGGGCAGTGAGTCCGTCGAAATCCATCCGGCCCTGCCAGGTCACATCGAGTGAACCGGGGGGGGCATTCGGCTGGCCGACAGCGACCCCGGCCGACGGCTGTGCGGTCGGCGCTGCCATGCCACCCGTGAACCCAAACGACTCGAATCCACCCGACCCTGCGGCCAGCGGCACCTTCAGCCTGCCCGCACCATCGACCGTCAGCCGATTCCTGCCACGATCGAAATCAACGAGCGGTCCCTGCAGATCGAGTCCCCGTCCACGCACCTCCGCTGGCCGTCCCGACACGATCGCCCGCGCATCAAACCGCGTGGGCCGCGTGAGCTGCATCTGGTCGCCACGGATCTCCATCCCCGCCTCGCTGTCAGGATTCGGCACCGCGGCCGCAAGACGTTCACGCGGCTCCTCCACGACGTGCACCTGTCCCTCCAGCGACATCTCTTCGAGTTCGCTCTTGTTGCCCACCATGGTCACCAACCCCCTGACAAGCGCCGCGGTCGCCACCAGCCTGCCGGCGGTGGGACTCTTCTGCGTTCCGGGATGCGTAGCCACCTGATCTGAAGCCGGCGCCCCGGCCGAACCGCTTGTTCTCGGCGCCAGTAGCGAGGGTTGTGCCATGCCTCCGGCGACCGGCGACATGGCCGGGTCCTGGCTGCGGAACCAGACCTCCATGCGATCGGTCCGCGCGGCCAGCTGCTCCGCCTCCACCTCAACCATGCCCCGGGCCAGCAGTCGAGACGGCCGCACTCCCGACAGATCGGGGCCAGCCCCGCTCGCATCCGCCGCCGCCACCGGTTGAGCACCTGCCGGCGCGGCGGGCTTGGTCAGTTCGAGCCAGAGGTGCATCTCGGAACCACTCAGCCGGCCCTGCGTTTCGACGGCGACCTCGGCATCGCCAGCAATCGAGGCGACATGCCCTTCCCCATCGGGACGCATCCGCAGCCACTTCTGCCAGCGGGCCTGCACCGGCGGTGATCCCGGGGAACGTGTCCTCAACCAGCCGGGGCCAACGGCCATCAGCGATCCCGGTGCGGAGGATGGACCAGGAACGTAATCGATCGATCGCGCCTCCATCTCCGTGCCCCGAGCAACAAGCGACACCGGCTCCTCGCCATCGAGCAGGATTCGTCGCGTGGCGATCTCGTAGCCCAGTCGGGCCGCGCGGGCCTCGAGCCCGGCGCCGCTCGAGCGGGCGATGACCGGTGTCCCCTTGGCCTGAATCTCCACGGGACGCAGTTCCGATTTACTCGCGGATTCGCCGGCAGCTGGTGCCTGCCTGCCGAGAACGATCGCCAGCAGTTCGCAGGCGAGCTGATCGGTGGAACCACCGGGAATCGTTCGAACGACCTCCACCTGATCCTCACAGGTGATCACGTTTGCCGACACATTCATGCAGAGGCCGCCACGGCACGTGACGAGCACGGGAGCGGCTTCGGCAGTCGAGGCTGACTCGGCGCCGACTGCGGGCTGCTTCTGTCCAGGCAGCAGTCCTCCCTGCATGCCCTCCAGACGCATCTGCACATCGCGGTCGAGCCGAATCGAATCGACACCGCCGATGCTGGGGCCCTGATCAGACGCGCCGGCACGTGGCAACAGCCGCGCCAGGAGTGCCCGGCCGCTGCCGGTCGACCGACCGTACCGAAATTGCACCATCTCCGCGGTGCGAACCTCGAACTCCTCGAGTTCCACGTCGCGGGTCACGATCTCGATGTCGTCATCGGCGCCGGGAGCTGACGGTGTGCCGCGGATCGTCACCTGGCCACGGAGACTGCCGCCGATGAGCCTCGCCAGCCGGCCCTGCCGCAGATCGAGCGGCTCGTCGAATTCGAGCACGGCTCCCTGGGGCACCCGCAGCACGATCGTCCGTCCCTCTCCGCCATCGGCGGCGACACGGTTCCGATCGGGCAACACCACCAGCGTGCAGGGCACGAGGTTCACGCGACCGTCGGGCAGCGCCTGATACTGTTTGAAGAGAAGCCGCATCTGCCGGCTCTCCAGCATGATCGGATCCTCACGTTCCCACGAGCCAGCCGGAAAGATGTCCCCCATCGCCGCCAGCCGGCGATCAGCCCGGGCGCGGATCGCCGCGGCCTCCTCTGGCGACATCTCGAGCGTCTCCTTGGCATCGTGCACACGTGGTTCCACCAACGGCACCACGGTGAGCCGGTGAAAGCCGGCCGCCGCGAGGACGATGAGAAACACCCGCAACGTGCGTCCGAGGCGTTGTTCCATGAAGTGGCCTGATTGACGGAGGTGGACTCTAGGCCCGGCCAAGATCCCTGCCCGCGCTGACACCCACACCCGGCGCGATGTACCCGCTGACGATCGCCTCCCAGCCACCACGGGCCCGAAGCATCCGTTCGACCAGTTCACGGACCGCGCCCCGACCGCCTGGCAGACTGGTCACCACCGCGGCAGCCTCCCGCAATTCGGTGCAGGCATCGGCAACCGCCGCCCCGACTCCGCACCGCCGTACCACGGGCAGGTCGGGCAGGTCATCGCCCATGAACGCCGTCTGCTCCCACGACAACCCGCACTCCTTGATGATCTCGTCGGCGGCAGCGAGCTTGTCATCGATGCCCTGCCGTACGAACTCGATCCCGAGTTCCGCGGCCCTTCGTTCCACGATGCGGCTCGACCGGCCCGTGATGATGCCAGTCCGTCCGCCCGCCCGTTGCCAGCCGCGGATGCCGAGGCCGTCGCGAATGTGGAACGTCTTGCATTCCACCCCGTCGGAGCTCCACGTGACGCCACCATCGGTGAGCACGCCGTCGCAGTCGAGCAACAACAGCTGGATGCCGGCCAGACGATGCTCAAGATCGGTGGGTGGTGTCATGGAACGCTTCGGAACGATGTCTGTGGGTTCAAAGAAGTGCCCGTGAGAGCACGCATGCTCACGCAGCGGCGGATCCTGGCAGCGGCGTTGACTCGTCAACTGTGGTGGCAACGGGTTCGGGGGACGTGAGGCCGACCAGGTCAACGATGTCGAGGAGCCCAACGGGTCGTCCATCGGCATCGACCACCGGAAGTTCGCTCAGACGCCGTGACTCGAGCACCGCCACGGCGTCGCGGAGTCGCGTGCCCGTCGTCACAGTGGTCGGCCGGTTCGTCATCACACCCCGGATCGCTCCATCGATCGCGGCGTCGTTGCGACGTTCAAAGAGCCGGGCCAGATCGCTGTCGGTAAAGATGCCGGCCAGCATGCCATCCGCATCGATGATCATCACCGCGCCGGTCCGCCGTGACGGCAGCGGCTGCGAGAACACGGCCCGCACCGTCTCATCCGGTCTGGCCGTCCGGCACTGCGCCAGCGGTCGCATCGCTTCATCAACCCGCATCAACTGCCTCCCGAGGCTGCCGCCTGGATGCCGGGCGGCGAAGTCCTCGTGCGTAAACCGGCGCAGGCTGCTGGTCACGAGCGCCAGGCTGTCGCCCAGCGCCAGCAGAATCGACGTGCTCGTGCTGGGAGCCAATCCGAGCACACAGGCCTCGCGGACGGGGCCCGTGGCCACCACAACCTCTGCCGCGCGTCCGAGCGTGCTATCGGTTCTGCCGGTGAGGGCGACGATCCTCACGCCCGCCGCGGCCAGATGCGGCAGGAGCCGAGTGATCTCCTCCGTCTCACCCGACTGCGACAATCCGAGCACGATGTCATCGCGGCGGAGCACGCCGAGGTCGCCATGCATCGCCTCGGCCGGGTGGAGGAAGTGGCTGGGAGTGCCTGTGGAGGCGAGTGTCGCCGAGATTTTCTGGGCGACGAGGCCGGCCTTACCGATGCCTGTGACGACAACCTTGCCGGTGCAGCCGGCGATCATCCGCACCGCTTTGCAGAACGATGCGTCGAGCGCATCGGCCATCCGCAAGACGGCGTCCCCCTCGGCGCGAAGGATCTCGCGGCCGTGATCGAGCACGTCGGCATCGGAGGGCGATCGGCAATCGTCGATCGGGAGCGACGGTGTCGCAGTCATGGTGGAGTCCAGCCGGGGGCCTGCGCGCGGAACCGCCGCGCGGGGGCGGGACTATAGGCCGACTAGGCAAACACCGCAACGCGTTTTTTCCCGGGACTGACGGGCCGCCGTCGCTTTATGCCCGGTACCGCTTCGCCATCTCGTCGAGCGTGATCACCGGCACCTTGCGGGCGTTGCCGGCCTGGCCAAACTGCACCATCCGCTCGGCACAGACCTTCTTCATCGCCTCGCGGGCCGGCTTGAGATAATCGCGGGGATCGAACTTCTCGGGGGACTCCCAGAGCACCTTTCGGACGGCGCCCGTGATCGCCATCCGGCAGTCGGTGTCGACGTTGATCTTCCGCACGCCGTGCTTGATGCCCCGCTGGATCTCCTCCACCGGCACGCCCCAGGTCTGCGGCATCTTGCCGCCGTACTTGTTGATGATGTCTTGCAACTCCTGCGGCACGCTCGATGAACCGTGCATCACGAGATGGCAGTTGGGCAGACGGCGGTGGATCTCCTCGATCTGCTTCATCGCCAGCACCTCGCCATCGGGCTTCCGCGTGAATTTGTAGGCGCCGTGGCTGGTGCCGATGGCGACGGCCAGCGCATCGACTCCGGTGTCCGCCACGAACGACGCGGCCTCGGCGGGATCGGTGAGCAACTGATCGTGCGAGAGCTGCCCCTCGGCGCCATGCCCGTCCTCCGCTTCGCCGTGGCCGCTCTCGAGTGAACCGAGGCAGCCGAGCTCACCCTCGACCGACACGCCCCGCGCGTGGGCCATGTTCACGACCTCCTTCGTGACCTTGACGTTGTAGTCGTAGTCGGCCGGCGTCTTGCCGTCCTCCTTGAGCGAGCCGTCCATCATCACGCTGGTGAAGCCGTTGTCGATGGCGCTGATGCAGGTGGCGGTGGAGTTGCCATGGTCCTGGTGCATCGCGATCGGAACCCAAGGATAGAGCTCAGCGGCGGCGAGCATCAGGTGGCGGAGATAGTTGTCCTGGCTGAAGCTGCGGGCGCCCCGCGAAGCCTGCACGATCACCGGCGACTCTGTTTCCTTGGCCGCTTCCATGATCGCCTGGATCTGTTCCATGTCGTTCACGTTGAAGGCGGCGATGCCATACCCGTTCTCGGCGGCGTGATCGAGCAGGATGCGCATTGGGACGAGCGGCATGGGAGTGTCTCCGATGATGAGCGGGGAGGGAGGAACGGTGCGGCAAACGGGGGCCGAGCGGATTCAGAGCATACGGAAAAAACCGACGTGATAGAATCCCCGTGATTCGCCCGCCCAGCCTGACGGACGCCGCCAGCATGGACCTCCGGCCCACCACCGATCCCATCCAAAGTTTCCTCTACGTCGCCGGGGGCTGGTTCTGCGTGGGGCTGGCCGTGGTGGGCGCCATCCTCCCGCTCGTTCCCACGACTCCTTTTCTGCTGCTGGCCAGCTGGTGTTTCTACCGCGGCTCACCACGCATCCATGCCTGGCTGCATCGCTCGAAGTGGTTTGGGCCCACGCTCGATGATTGGCAGCACTATCACGGCATCCGCAGAACGGTGAAGTACCGGGCCGTGCTGATGGTGGCCGCAGTCGTCGGCTGCAGCCTGCTGCTCAACAGCCTCCCCTGGTGGCTGCGATACGTCGCCCTGGGGCTGGTGACCGTCGGGCTCTTCGTGATCTGGTCCATACCGACACTCCCAGACGAAGCTCCCCGTGCGCCCCGCACGAGCCTGGAATGAGCCACCAACCGCTCGACGTAGGGGAAGCCCTTCGAGCAGCCCCTGCTTGCTGAATCCGGACTCGGGAGGGGGTGCCCATGCCCCAAGAGCCGGCGTTGCTGACAAGCGCAGGCATGGATGCCGGAGCGCAGTCAGCATCGAGTGAGCGAAGCCCAGGATGGGCGAAGTGAACGTCCGGCGATGGGGTGTGGGCATCCCCGACCTGGGAGACGAGTAAACTTTTGCCAGGCCCTTCGTCGACGCTAGTGTTCCACGCCCGACTCTGGCTCGGGCAGCCAGTGCGTAAGGATAGCGCCCACCAGTGCATAGGCTCCGGCCACCCCGGCTCCCACCAGCGCGATCCGCACCGGATCGGGAGGCGTCGCGGCGGAGAGCGTGAGCGTCAGCCAGGCAGCGGCCGTTCCCAGCACGCGGCCGCCGATGTTCGCGGCGAAGCTCTCACCCGTGCCCCGAAGGTGGGTCGGGAACACGAGCGGGATGTAGTTGCCCCAGAAGCTGAACTGCGCGACCGTCAGGAGGCCCGCCAGAAAGATCCCCGCCTTGATCCACGGCAGCGAGCCGGCGTTGCCCAACTGCGTTGAAATCCACCAGAAGAGCAGCGGCACGACGATGAGTGCCGGCAGTTGGAACAAGCGCAACAGGAGTCTGCGGCTGGCGATCCGCAGCGCCGCGAAAGCCAGTAGCACGCGGCCCACCAGACCACCGATTTCCTGATAGATCGTGACGCCGGCCACGGCCTCGTCGGTGGCGTTCCCGAGGATGCTCTTCAGCCGCCCCGGGGCCACGGTCTCGCCCTTCGCCTTCGCCGCGGCAATCGCCTCCTCCTGCGCTTCCTTTGCCGTGGCCAGAATCGCGGCGTGCCCCTTCGTCTGTGCGCCGAGAATCTGCGGCAGCTGCTGGATGGCGCCGAAGGCGATTCCATAACTCGCCGCAAAGACCAGCGTGGTCACCACCGTGGCGCGGACGAGTGCGGGGCTGAAGAGTTCGCGGATGCTGGGACGCTTGAGCGTGCCCGCCGCCTTCTTATGCGCCCAGACGGGGCTCTCGGGCAGGAACGGCCGGATGAGGATCAGCGGCAGAGCGGGGATCACGCCGGAGATGAGCGTGTAGCGCCAGGCCTCATGGTCGCCATGGATCGCCGGCAGTGCCATCGCGAACTTCGCGGCGAGGATGTTGGCCAAGCCCACGAGCAGGCCGCCGAGCGACGAGAAAGCCTGCGTCCAGCCTAGCGCACTTTCCCGCTGCCGCGAGTCGGGGAACAGTTCAGCGAGCCATGCCACTGCGGCGACGAATTCCACGCACACGCCGATGAAGACGAGGCAGCGGAAAAAGAGCAACTGCGGCAGCGACGTGGCGAAGCCTGCCGCCAGCGCTGCAAACGCGTAGAGCAGGATGCTGAACGTGAGCACCCGCCGACGTCCGAGCAGATCGGTAAGGTAGCCGCCCAGCAGGCCGAAGACGCCACCGGCGATCGCGGGCACGAAGAACAGCGCCCGAGCCCACTTCGTGTACTCGGGTGACCCGGGCACCAGCACCGGCACGCCGGCGGCCGTCACGCCTCCCAACGCCGCGAGCGCCGGCTTGATCACCAGCGGCAGCATCAGCAGTTCGTAGATATCGAAGGCGAAGCCGATGGCAGCGATCGCACAGACCAGCCAGCCTGTGGTCGAGAGCCGACCGGAAGGTGTGAGGCCGCTCGTGCGTGCGAAGGAATCGGGGGATGCGGCCATAGCGTGGGCTCCGGTATCGTGCGAAAAAGAAGGAAGCCGATCAGGCCGCAAAGCCTATCGGCAAATCCTCGCTGGAGAAAATCAACCCACTCACGGACCGATGGACGGCGGGCATTTGGCGAGAAAGTCACGCGGGCCGCGGGTCGTGTAGTAGGGATAGGCCACGGCACCGGAGGGTGGGCCAGCAGGGCCGGTGGCGCCGTAGTCAGATGATTCCAGAGCAGCTTTTTCCTCCGGGCTCAGATGATGCTTGGCGAGGCCGCCGTAGCGGCCGACGTGCCGCTTGTGGCAGGCTCCGTCCTTACATGCACCGCCCTGACAGGCACCATCTTTGCAACCACCCGTCGGGCAGACACCACCCTGGCAGGCACCGCTCTCACACGCTCCATCCTGACAGGCCCCATCCTGGCAAGCGCCGTCTTGGCACGCACCATCCTGGCAGGCACCGCCGCCTCCATGATGACGGGCCTGATGGGCATAGGGACCATCGAAGTTGGCAAGGAACAGTCGGTCAATGATCGAACAGCCGCTCGACATGCCGAAGACGGCGATCAAGAGGGCGAAACTTGCAGAACGTTTCATCGGCGAGGGCTCCCGAGGGGCGGGGAGGTCCGACGGCACACCACTGCCGGACTCCACCGCGATCACCAACGGTATCGGTCGTGCCGGCCGCACCAGTTGAAAAAACCTTGCGGGCGTGAAGCCAGGGGGGATGGGAAACGCCGAGGCGTCTGATGCCCACTCCGGTGTTCGTTGAGCCGGGATCGGCGGAAGCTCGAGGAGCGTTGGGCCGGCGGCCGCGGCCCCCGCGACGAGACTTCTGCCGTCCCGGCGGTGAGCGGCCATACCGTTTCACCAAGCGACGAAGCCAAACGAACACATCGCCGGCTGTTGCTTAGCCGTTGTACCGACCGACGATCAGCGAGATGTTCTGTCCACCGAATCCAAAACTGTTGGAGAGCGCCCGCTCGCACCTGCCCGCGCGGGCCTTGTTGGGAACGTAGTCGAGGTCGCAATCGGGATCGGGATTCTCGTAGTTGATCGTCGGCGGCAGCATGCCATCCCGGATCGCCAGCAGGCAGACGATCAGTTCCGTGGCACCGGCCGCCGCGATCAGGTGCCCCATCATGCTCTTCGTGCTGGAGACCGGAATCTTGTAGGCGTGTTCGCCAAAGACAGTCTTGATGGCCAGTGTCTCCACCCGGTCGTTCACGCTCGTGCTCGTGCCGTGGGCGTTGATGTAGTCGATGTCGTAGAGGCCAAGCCCGGCGTCGGCCATTGCGAGCCGGATGCATGACGATGCGCCACGGCCCTCGGGATGCGTGTCGGTGATCCGGTAGGCATCGGCAGTGGAGCCGTAGCCGATCAACTCGCCGTGGATGTGGGCGCCGCGCCGTTTTGCGTGCTCGAGTTCCTCCAGCACCACCATGGCCGCTCCTTCGCCGAGCACGAAGCCATCCCGCTCGTTGTCGAACGGCCGACTTGCCCGAGTTGGCTCGTCATTGCGGGTGGAAAGCGCGGTCAGCAGGTTGAAGCCGGTGACTCCAAACGGATGGATCATGCTGTGAGTGCCGCCGGACAGCATCACATCAGCCTCGCCACGCCGAACGATCTCGGCGGCCTCGCCGATCGCCTGGCTCGAAGCCGCACAGGCCGTGAGGCAGTTGAGGTTTGGCCCCTGTGCATCGAAGAGGCCCGCGAGATGGCCGGCCGGCATGTTCGGCTCCTGCTCGACTTCTGCGAGCGGGTGGAGCGTCTCCAGCCCCTCTTTCGTGAACTTTGCCACGTCAAGCACGTCGCCGGAGATGGCCGCATTCATCATCCGCGTGAAGGAGTCGAAGTCCTGCTGTCCTTCGCCGCTGCCCAGATAGACACCCAGCCGTGCCGGGTCCGCCGGAAGCCCCTGCAGCAGACCAGCGTCCTTCATGGCCTGAAGCGCCGCTCCCGCTGCGAATTTCGTGTGCCGACCGCAGAAGCGCCAGCGAGAGGCGTCCTGCCCTTCGTCGCTGATGTCCCAATTGCGGACCTCGGCCGAGATCTTCGTTGGGAACTGTGAGGCGTCGAACACCGTTGTCATGCCGACGCCGGAAGCCCCCGACATCAGGTTTTTCCAGAGTGGTTCCACACCAAGGCCCAGCGGCGTGATGCAGCCCATTCCCGTGATCACCACCCTCCGCCTGCCGGCCACCATCGCCGTCCTCCGCCCATCACTGGGGCCATCTGTATTGGGATCGTTCGTCGGGATCACCATTCAGGACGCACGAGCGGGTTGCCCGCTTCGTCGCGACCGATGTCGTAAATATGCATCTGATCGAGCCATCGCAGCAGTTCGTGCGGTTCAAATAGCTTCGGCACACCTTCCCCCGGCTCCAGATGGGCAAAGAAGAGCTCGGCCTGCCCCTGCACTCTCTCACCCACGGTGCTGGTCACCTTCGTCAGCGAACCAGCCGGCTTTAGGTCAAGAACCTCGGCACGAAACCGGATCGAGTCACCCGGCACGGCATCAAAGTGGAACTCTGCCTGAGCGACCTTTGCCAACACGACGCGACGGTTGTACTCGATCGCGTCCGCCACGAGCAGCCCGGCTGTCTGGGCCATGCCCTCCACGATCAGCGAATTCGGCATCAACGCCGCGCCCGGGAAGTGGTCATGCATGTGCTCCTCAGCCAGAGACACATTCTTGACCGCAGTGGCGTGTCGGCCCCGAACGAACTCGTCAAACCTGTCGATCCAAAACCAGCGCATAGTGAGAAAGTTCGGCAGCGAGGCCGTTTTGCCGGGGTCGTGTTCCAGGAAGTAGCAACAGAACAATCGAACGCTTGGGCAGACCGTCAGGCAGACAGTTTGCTCTGCACGTAGCGAACCATGTCCTCGACCGTGAGGGTGTTCGCAAAGTTCTGCACACTGGGATTCTGCTCAAACTTCGCGAGGTCCGCGAACGGCATGCGCGACTTGAGCGTGGCGATGCCTTTGGCATTCACCTTGCCGTCGACGACGTACTCGGAACTGGAAAGCACATCCTCTGGGAACAGTTCCCCGCGGGAGATCTTGATGCCAAACGCCTTCTCGAGGCGAAAGACGATGTCGAGGAAGTCGATCGACTCAGCGCCGAGGTCGCCCACCATGGTCGCGTTCGGGGAGACGTCCTCCTCGTCAACGCCCAGTGCGTCTACGAGTGCGGACCTGACTTTTTCAAAAATTTCATCTCGGGACGGCATCGACGTGTCACCTTGCAACGGGGAGAAAAAACCTGACCGATTTCAAAGTTTTAGTGTCGGCCCGCCGGCAAGGGAACCCGAATCCAGTTTTTTTGCATTCCGTGGCCGAAAATCGGCAGAACAGTCCCCGGCCGAAGCGGCCGCCAGGGAACGAACCGGCTGTAGATGATCAGGATCCTGCAGCCCCAGAGGCAGACCCAGCGGAGGCCCGAATCGCGGTGGCGACCGCCTCCCTGGGCCGCAGCCCGGCGATCGGCACCCCGTATCCGTCCCGCTGGCCGCCACCCTGCCTGGCCACCGGATGGAGCAGGGTCCAGAGTTTCCGCATCTCGGCCCGCACGCGGGCATCGACCGCATCCCCATAGGGAATGCGGTCGGCCATGTTGTATCGCTCCAGCACCAGCCGGGCGGTGAGACTCGTACGGTCGCCGACGGTGCCGCTCGCCTTGATCTTGGTAAATCGCTCGTCCTGCGACTGGATCTCCGCCGTGACGGTGAGCACCTTGCCTGGCTCGACGAAATCGCCGTATTTGACGTTCCGTGCCTCCCGCAGCACGACGATGCTGTGGGCAAAATCCTCGCCCAGCCGAACGGCCCAGGCGGCAGCCTGAGTCATCGATTCCAACATCAACACCCCGGGCATCACTGGAAAACAGGGGAAATGATCGGCCAGATACTCCTCCGACAGAGAGAGTGTCTTGATGGCCGTGATGCTCTTGCCAGGTTCAATCGCGGTGACACGATCAAGCAGAGTAAAACGCATGTGGACTCCAGGATTTCCGCACGTCTTCGTTTGAAGAATCGGCAGCCAAAGCCGGTGCGACGCATCAGGACGGCCGGCGGCGACTCCATTCGACAGCTGGTCGCAGTATAGGAAATCAGTACGGTCCTACAACCAGCGGGAGCACCCCGCACCGCCCGGCACTCCAAGCTGCCACGCTGACAGTCGCTACAAGCCCCACAGCCCGGTAGCTCTGCCAGGCCAACGCCATCGTGCTGCTGGCGACAGGATGCATGCAGACATTTTCAGGCCGTTCTCCGCGTGTCCACGCCTCTCCCCGTGTCTTCGCTGGATTCGGCACGCTTCTTGCATTTCTTGTTGGCATCTCCGAATGACGGTGTGCCGACATCGGCCCCCGCACCATTCGCTGATTTGTTTTCCCCGCCTGCACTGCGAATGATTGCCGTGCCCCGAAACAGCCCGCGGAAACAAACTGCTGGCAGATGGGGCGACATCGTTCCAGGGACGGCGGGAGGCACTCGCCTCGGGCTTGTTGCGGTTTCAGAGCCCATTTCGGTCCCAGTCTTCACCTTTGTTGAAGGAGCATGTCATGCCCATCTATCGATCGCTACCGCGGCCTGGCCTTGATTTTCCGCTCGTCGAGCTGCGTGATGAGTTGGATCGGCTGTGGACCTCGCTCACGGCCGCACCACCTCTGCACGGCTGGGGAGTTCGGCCCGTTTCCGACGTATTTCCTGCCGTCAATATTGGCGAAAGCGACGATTGCATCACCATTGAAGCCGAACTTCCCGGGCTTGATGCCGGCGACATCGATATCGCGGTGAACGGCGAGGAACTCGTGCTGAAGGGCGCCCGGCCAGAGACGCAAATCCCTGCCGCACCTGCCAAACCTGATGCCGGGGCCGGCCACGGGAATGGCGAGCGGCAGGCGTCCGTCACCTGGCATCGCCGCGAGCGGGGCACCGGCAGCTTCGAACGGCGGCTCATGCTGCCGACGGGCGTCGATGCCAGTCGCGTTGAGGCGAAGCTCGTCGACGGCGTGCTCACCATCACGTGCCCAAAGGCTCCCGAGCGCCAGCCTCACAAGGTTGCGGTCCGGGCCGGCTGAGCCGAAGCGATTCGAGAAGCAGAATCCCCAGACATTTTTTCCCAGACATTTTTTCAGAGGAGCATTTTCATGGTTCCCACATTCCATTCGGCCGCTCAGCCCGCTGCCCCGGCCCGGCCCGATCAGTCGGTCGAATCGTCGCAGCCAACGGCGGCTCCTTGCCTCGTCTACCAACCCAACGTCGACGTCTGCGACTGTGGCGCGGAAGTGATGCTGGTCGCTGACATGCCGGGAGCCAGGGCCGACAGCATGAACGTGTCCTTCGAGGACGGCGTGCTCGCCGTGTTTGCGCAGGTGCCGCAGCGGCCCCTGCAGGGCCGGCAGATCGGGCAGGAGTATGGGATCGGCGACTACCGTCGCTCGTTCCGACTCGGCGAGGGCTTCGACGCCTCGCAGATTTCAGCAGAGTATCGCCGGGGCGTGCTCACGATTCATGTACCGCGGCTGGCAGCGGTGCGACCGCGGAAGATCGAAGTGCGGTCCGCCTGACCGGCGTGATGACGATGGTCTCGAATGTTTTTTCACGTGAACAGAAAAGGGGACAACCGATGAGCCTGATACCTTTTCGCACGAAGCGATCGACCGGCATGGAGCCCAGCAGCCTGGCGACGATGGGTGATTTTCGAAACGAGATGAACCGGCTGCTCGAGGGCTTCCTGAACCGCCCGCTCACCGGGCCGTCGTGGTTTGAGGCGGGCGAACCCGGACAATGGATGCCTGCGATCGATCTGTCGGAGAGCGGCACAGAGATCCACGTGCGGGCCGAACTGCCCGGCATCGATCCCAAAGATGTCGATGTCAGCGTTTCGGAAGACCGACTCGTGATCTCGGGCGAAAAGAAGTCGGCAACGGAGAAGACGACCGACGGCTGGAAGCATCGCGAAAGCCACTACGGCAGCTTCAGCCGTGCCATTCCGCTGCCAGAGGCGGTCGATCCCGCAAAGGTGACGGCCCGGTACGACAAGGGGGTGCTCACCGTGGAGTTGAAGAAGTCGCCCACGAGCACGTCGCGAAAGGTGCCGGTGCTCACCTCCTGAGAAAATGACGCCGTACGAAACGGCGGCTGGCGGTGTTCGCGCCGTAGCGTCAAGTATGCTGGGGGCGACGGGAGAGATGCTCCCATCGCCCCCGGCTTTTTGTGCACGGCTCCTTCATGCCACTTCTGCTTTCACCATCCACCGCGGCCGGCAACGGGCCGCTTTCCATCGAGTTGGCCGGCATCACACCCGACCGACTCGCTGATCTCTCCAATGGATCGATTGCCCGCATCGCCATCGTGGCCGACGGCCGAACCTGTCCGCTCGGAGACCTGTTTGCCATCGAGGGCGGTGCGGCCGATGGCCGGATCCTCTGCGACGGCGACTTCTCCCACGTGCACCGGCTCGGTGCCGGCATGCAGCGGGGCGAGATCGTGGTGCAGGGGAATGTCGGCCGGCACGCTGGCGAAGCCATGGCGGGGGGAACGCTCTCCGTGCAGGGCGATGCCGGCGACTGGCTGGCGGCCGACATGACCGGAGGCGAGGTGCTGGTGCGGGGCAACGCCGGCGACCACGTGGCGGCAGCGCTGCCCGGCAGCGAGACCGGCGTCCGCGGGGGACTGATTGCCATCAACGGTGATGTCGGCTGCCTGGCGGCCGCGCGGATGCGACGCGGCGTGCTGGGCATCGGCGGATCCTGCGGCGAGGCGGCTGCCTTTGAGTTGCGGGCCGGCACGGTGCTGGTGGCCGGGCGGGTAGGCCGCCGCTCGGGCATGGGTATGCGCCGGGGATCGCTGATCGCCCTGTCGGAAATGCCGGAGGTGCCGCCCACCTTTTCCAAGGGTGCGGCCTGGTCGCCCACCATCCTGCCGCTGCTGGCAGGCCGACTTGCCCGGGCCGGATTCCAGGCCACCGCGGGCCTGCCGGCCGATGCCTTCGGAGGCATCTGGCAGCACTGGCACGGTGATCTGCTAGCCGGCGGCCGGGGCGAGATTTTCCACCGTCTGAGGCGTTGAGTCGCAAAAACAGCGGTTTTCGTGATACCGCTTCCGGCGGCGTCCGATTTCGGCTACTCTTTGGGACTCGCGATTCGTGTCCCTTCAGAGCCTTTCGAAGCCAAGTTCATGCCCACGATCAGCCAACTTGTCCGCAGCCGCCGCCGGCCCAAACGGAAGTTTTCCAAGTCGCCCGTGCTCGACCGCTGCCCGCAAAAACGCGGTGTCTGCCTCCAGGTCCGCACGATGACGCCCAAGAAGCCGAACTCGGCCCTGCGGAAGATCGCCCGCGTGCGGCTTTCGAACCAGAAGGAAGTCACTGTCTACATCCCGGGTGAAGGCCACAACCTGCAGGAGCACTCGATCGTGCTCATTCGCGGTGGCCGCGTTCGCGACCTCCCCGGTGTTCGCTATCACATCATTCGCGGCGCGCTCGACACGCTGGGCGTGCAGGGTCGGAAGCAGTCGCGCAGTCTCTACGGTGCCAAGAAGGGTTGATCCTGAATCATGGGAAATATCACATCCAGTCGCGAGCAACTCCGCCCCGACCCGCGTTTCGGCTCCTTGCTGGCCAGCAAGTTCATCAACTGCCTGATGGAAGATGGCAAGAAGAGCGTCGCTCAAAACGTGTTCTATAAGGCGATGGACATCGTCGCCCAAAAGATCACCGACGCGGAACCGATCGAGATCTTCAATCGGGCCATTGAAAACATCAAACCTTCGGTCGAGGTTCGGTCGAAGCGTGTCGGCGGTGCAGCCTACCAGGTGCCGATGCAGGTGAGCCGCAACCGTCAGCAGTCTCTGGCGATCCGCTGGCTGTTGCTGGCCGTACGCGAGAAGAAGGGCCGGGGCACGTTCGAGAAACTCGCCGAGGAGATCATCGCCGCCTACAAGCGCGAAGGTGCCGCGGTGACCAAGCGTGACAACGTGCACCGCATGGCCGACGCCAATAAGGCGTTCGCGCACTTTGCCTGGTAAGACGGCTGGCTGGTAAGACGGTTGCCTGGCAGGCCTGCTTCATGCCGGTCTCGGCCATTTGGGCCGCCCCGGCTTGGCGACCGTAGGTCGCTGTTGGTAGCCGGGCTCGGCGCGTATCCCTCGCCTTTCGCAATCGCATCATGGATTCAGCGGCCTCGCACCTGCTCGGAGAACTGATCCGTGGCCGTTCCGTGGCCTCGCTGGCCACGCTGCATGAAGGCCTGCCCTACGCGTCGATGATCCCCTACGCGACCTGTTGCGACGCTGCCGACGAACGGCTGCTCTTCGTCACGCACGTCAGTCGACTCTCGGCTCACACCCGCGACATGCTCGAGTCGCCGCAAGTCTGCCTCCTGATCTCGGCTCCTGAGGCCACTGGCGATTCCGAGCCCGTGCCGCCGCAGGCGTTGCCGAGGGTATCGATTCCGTCCGTGGCAGAGTTCATCGACCGGGCGCACCCCGACCATGGAAGGCTTGCGCGGGCCTACTTGGGGAAGTTCCCCGCGGCGGCCGACTGGTTCCAACTGGGCGACTTTTCCATTGTGACGTTCACGCCAGCGGGCTCTGCCCGGTTTATCGCCGGCTTCGCCAGGGCGATGACAGTATCAGCCGCACAGCTCCAGGCTGCCGTCAGCATTGCCGGCCACGGCTGACCAAAGCAGCAACCGCCTACCGCACCCGCACCCGCATCGGTAGCATCATCAGAGGCCGGCCTGACGAAAGCTGGATCAGGGCCTCGGCCTCGGCAGCCAGGCCTTCAAGCCCGGGAACGCCAGCGAGTCGGGCAAGGATTGCTGCCCGTACGAGGGCGTCACGGGCAACGCCTTCCCTGCCCCGCGCAGACGCGAGCCTCGCCACCGGCGCGACCTCGCCGGCCATGCCAAAGAGATCGTCGAAGAGGCCCCGTGGTTCTGGCAGCAACACCCGCTCGATCGCCTCGTCCTCGCCGATGCCCGCCAGTTTCTTTGCCTCGTCGACGGCGTCTTCCAGCGTCCCCAAGCGGTCGACAAGCCCAAGTTCCTTGGCCATTCGACCGGTGAAGACACGCCCTTCGGCGAGCGTTGCCAGCTTTTCCATGTCCATCTTCCGGCCGGAGGCGACCTTCGACGTGAACAGCCGGTAAACATCCTTCATCGTGGCCAGAAACACCTCCCGCTCGTGATCGGTGAACGGCGTCTGCATCGAAAGCCAGCCGGCATTCCGGCCCTTGGCCACAACGTCGGTGTGCACGCCGTATTTTTCCAGGGCCTTGCCGACGGCGATCTTGCCGCCGACAACGCCGATCGATCCGGTGAGCGAACCGGGGGCCGCCACGATCTTGTCGGCCGCCACCGCCACGTAGTAACCACCGCTGGCGGCGGTGTCGGAGAGGCTCGCCACCACCGGCTTGTTGGTGCGTTCCGCCTCCCGCCAGATCAGGTCACTGGCCAGCGCAGAGCCTCCAGGAGAGTCGATCCGCAGCACGATCGCGGCCACTTTGTCGTCCTTTGCCGCATCGCGAATTGCTTTGATGACGCTCTCGGAGCCTGCCGAGCCGCCGCCAAGCAGTTCGTCCTTTCCCTTCCCCTCCTTGATCTCACCCGTCAGATAGATGATGGCGATCTGCTTGTCCTTGCCGGCAGCCGCGGCCTGTTTCTGCCCCGAAAGGAGTTCGACGAGCTTCACAAGCCCGCCGATGCCTGAAAAGTCGTTGTCGAGCTTCTGCTCGGCATAGTCGCGGGCGACCTTCGGCTCATCGATCTTCAGTCGGCCAGCGAGGCCGCTGATCAACTCGTCTTCGTATGCCACGGCATCGATCAGCTTCGCCTCGACCGCCGCCTCCGGTGTAAACACACCGGTGTCGATCAGCGACCGGACCTCGTCCACGGGCAGCTTCCGGTCGGTGGCGACGCCCTCGACGAGCTGCTCGTACAGATCGCCCACGAACTGCTCGTACTGCGCCCTGAGCTGCGGGCTCATGCTTGTCCGCGTCAGCGGCTCGCCCGCTCCCTTGAACTCGCCGACCTGCAGGATTTCGGCATCGACGCCGATCTGATCGAGCATCGCCTTGAAGAAGGTCACCTCCGTCCGCACGCCGGTGATCTCGAGTGTGGCCGCAGGCGGCATTGCCACGGTGTCGCACGCCGCAGCTACCATGTAGTGCACCGGATCTCCGCCGATCAGATGGGCCGCCACCGGCTTACCGGCCTTGCGGATCCGGCCGATGGCCGCCCGTAGTTCCTCGGCGCGTCCCCGCCCGATGGCCGGCGACTCGATCGTCAGAACGACACCCTTCACCCGCGGGTCGGTGGCCGCCTTGTCGAGCCGCTCGATGATGCGGTGAAGATGGGGCGACACATCGGCCAACAAGCCCCCTTGGCCAACGCCGTCGGCCAGGGAACCCGCCAGGGTGATGTGGGCGATCAACGCCGACTTCTTCTTTGTCGGCTTGCCAACGGACTTGGCATCTTTCTCAGCGACTGGAGCGGCATCGCCTGCCGCTGGCGGTTCGGCCGTAGCCGCCTGCCCCATGACAACAGCCGGAGACAGTGCTGCCAGAGCCAGGATGACGGACACCATGGCGTTTCTTCGGAAAACAGTTGTCTCGACCGTGGGCTGGCAGGGGCTTGGCCGCTCGAAAAGATGTCGCATGTGTTGTCAACTCCGAAAAGGACTTGAAAATGAACGGCCGTATAGTAAGATACTTGCGTCCAGCAATCGTGAACGATCGATTCCGCCGTCGGCTCGTTCCGACCGCGGCAGTCGATCATACACCACCGCGATACGCCGTCCCTACTGTTGCCGCAGTGTTTCGGTGCCATTTTTCAGGCCCCTCGTTTCATGCCACTCGTTTCTCTCCTCAGGAAAGCGACTCCGCTCGACAAGCATGTCTAAAACCCCCGCCAACAAGAAGTCTCGCTCCTCTCGTTCCGTCGCTGGCACCTCCACCGCAAAGTCGGCCGGAAAGCGGCCACCCGCCTCCGCCGCGGCCCTGCGGAGCGTGGCCGCACTTCAGAATGGCCTGCTGAGCCGGTCAGCCGACACCACCGTCACGGAAGGCGAGGATGTGCCCACCGAGCGACAGATGGAGATCTACGCCTTCGTACGCGACAAGATTCACTCCCGCGGCTATGGCCCAACCGTTCGCGAGATCGGTACGGCCTTCAAGATTCGCTCACCCAACGGCGTGGTATGCCACCTGAAAGCGCTTGAGCGCAAGGGCCTGATCACCCGCGGTAAGAATATGTCACGGGCAATCGAACTGGTGGCAGAGCCGGCCCATGTGCGTGGTCTGCCGCTGGCGGGCTGGGTGGCAGCCGGCACACTGCGCCCGGCCGAAGAGCAGAGCGAGCGGATTGACTTCGAAACGCTCTTTAAGCGAGACAATCACTTCGTACTCAAGGTCATGGGTGATTCGATGATCGACGCCCAGATTGCCGATGGCGACTGGGTCGTCATCCAAAAGAAGCAGACGGCCCATTCCGGGGATATCGTCGTTGCCCAGACCGAGGACGGCGAAGCCACGCTGAAGCACTGGTTTCCGGAGCGCGATCGCATCCGACTGCAGCCCGCCAACCCCACGATGAAGCCGATTTATGTGAAGAACGCGAGGGTTCTGGGCGTGCTCGTGGGTGTGGTCCGCAAGATGGGCTAACGAGACGGGGTAGCGAGATCACGCCACTGGTGCCGATTCCTGAAGTTGATGCAGTTTGTTGTAGAGCGTCTTGAGGCTGATTCCGAGTTCTTCAGCCGTCCGGGCCTTGTTGCCACGGTTGCGTTCGAGGCCCTCGAGAATGGCCCGCATCTCCAGATCGCGGAGGCTCTCAGGCTTGCGGGACTGTGCGGGCGGCGCGGTCGGTGCCACGGCAGAGTTCGTGACAATCTCCGCCGCGGCTCCATCGCCAGACTTCGCGACGAAAGCAGCCCGAGACGCAACAGCCCCCAACCGTGCCGGCAGATGCTCCAACGAGAGCGGCAATTCGTCGCAGAGCACCAGGGCGTGCTCGATCACGTTGGCGAGTTCGCGGATGTTTCCCGGCCAGGGATGGCGGGCAAGGGTCTCGAACACTTCCGGCATAGCGACCACCGCGTCTGGCGGCGTCTGCGGCCTTGCCTTCCGAACGAAATAGTCGACGAGTTCCGGCAGGTCTTCGATCCTCTCACGCAGCGGCGGGATGGCAATCTCGAAGGTATTGATCCGGAAGAGTAGATCCTCCCGAAACTCCCCGGCGGCCACCATTTCCTCTAGCGATCGGTGGGTGGCGCACACGACCCGCACGTTGACCGTGATCGGCTGGTTGTCTCCCACCCGGCGGATCTCGCCGCTCTCGAGCGCCCGGAGCAACCGCGACTGGAGCGGCTTGGGGAGTTCGCCGATCTCGTCCAAGAACAGCGTGCCGCCGTCGGCCACCTCAAACAGTCCAGCACGGTGCTCGTCGGCTCCAGTGAACGCCCCCTTGCGATGGCCGAACAATTCACTCTCCACGAGATGCTCTGGCAGCGCACCGCAGTTGACCGCCACGAGCGGCCCTGCGACGCGAGGACTGCCCTCATGGATGCCACGAGCCACCAACTCCTTGCCCGTGCCCGTCTCGCCGCGCACGAGCACGTTCGAATCACTCGCCCCAACGCGGGCCACCAGCCGCCGCACCCGCTCCAAGCCAGACGACGCCCCGACCAACTGACTCGTGCCCTCCGCCCGGCGGACTCGGCGCTCCAACGCCCGCAATCGGCTTGTCAGTTCTCGCTTCTTCCGCACGCGCTCCAAAACGGCCTGAATATCTGCCAGTTTGCAGGGTTTGGTTAGGTAGTCGAAGACCCCCTGCCGGACCGCGGTCACGGCGCTCTCCAGCGACGACTTGCCAGTGATGATCACAGTCTCGGTGTCAGCCGAGGTCTCACGCACCCGCGAGATCACCTCCAGCCCGCCCACGCCCGGCATGTCGAGGTCGACGATCACGCAGTCGTAGGAGGTGCGGTCGAGCGCGGCCAGCGCCGTACGGCCGTCGGGGCAGACCGTGGCCTCATGACCGAGCCGCGGCAGTTCGATCCGCATCAACTCCTGGATCGAGGTCTCGTCGTCGGCGAAGAGGATTCGCATCGGCTTGACGTGTTGCTTCATTGTGTCCCTTCAGACGGGTGCGTTACGCGGCGCGTCCATGCTGATCGCACTCGGAGGCAGTCCCCGGCGACGCGACGGGGTCTCCCACGGATGCCAGCGGCAGCGTGACTCGGAAGGTGGAGCCCTGTCCGGCGCCCGTGCTCGCAGCCTCGATTCTGCCGCCGTGGTCGGCGACGATGCGGTGCACGATCGACAATCCCAGCCCCGTCCCCTGCCCCGAACGACGACGGGTAAAGAACGGCTCGAAGAGGTGCTCGAGCACCTCGTCCGTCATGCCACAGCCATCATCTGTGATCGTGAGCAGTGCCTCGTGGCCGCTCCGCCTCACGCCTACCCGTACGTGCCCTGCCGCATCGATCGAGTCGAGCGCATTGACGAGCAGGTTGAGAACGACCTGTTTGATCTCCTGCGGATTGACCATCACGAGCAGGTCCGGCCCCTCGTCGATCTCGATCGAACTCCCGGCGAAACGCCCGACATGCCGCAACATGTCGGCCACATCGGCGACGAGCGCGGCCATCGCGGTCGCCTGCCGACGCACCTCGCCGAGCCGCGAAAAATCGAGGAGCTTCTCGGTGATCCCCTTGCAGCGAAAGGCCTCGTTCTGGATCAGCTCCAGATAACGCTTCACGATCTGCGCATCAGCGTCGTCGGGCGACAGCCCCTCCAGACGGCTCTCCAGCGACTCGGCACACATGGCGATCGATGCCAGCGGATTGTTGATCTCATGGGCGACGCCGGCCGCCAGAAAGCCGACGCTCGCCAGCTGTTCGCTGCGGATCACCTCCCGGGTGCGGAACTGCACCTGCCGGTCGAGATCGTCGCGGATCTCCTCGAACCGCTCCGTCATGTCGTTGAGCGCAGCGGCCAGTTCCGCCATCTCATCGCGGGAGTCGAGCTTGAGTCGAAAGGCGAAATCCCCCGCTGCCACCCGGCGCGAACCGTGGCCAAGGAGTCGCAACGGCCGAAACACCCAGCGGTAACTGAGCATGCCCAGTGCCGCCAACAGCGCCGCGGCGGCCGTGGCTGAGGCCCAGGTGGTGACGATCAGCGTGCGGTAGCCGCTGCGGACCTCATGCGAGAGGTCGTGGAGCCGCTCCTGCAGAAACGTCGGGAGCGCGGCCGAGAGTGACGCCAACTGGTCGAGGTGCGGACCGCTCGCCAGCAGCCTGCCCCGCTGCCAGGGCACGCTGTTCTCATCCTCGGTGTCGGAGGCCGCTTCCGGCGGCGCCGGGCTGACGATGGTGTCGATCGTGTCGAGACAGCTTGCGATCGCGGCAGCGGTCTCCCGCTCGCGACTGCGGTCGCCGAAGGGAAACGGCATGTCGTCGAGTTCTCCCCCCGACAATTCCTCACAGTAGCGATCAAGCGACCAGCGGGTGCGGGCAATCTGACCGATAAACGAGTCTGCGAAGACAGGCTCTTCCTCCTCTTCGTCGTCGTCGTCGGCTACCGCCGCCGGAGGCGGGAGAGCCTCCACCACACCAAACTCTGCCTCGCCCGAGAGCGCGCGGGCGTGTGCCAACTGCAGACTGCCGACACTGGCATTGAGTCGGCTGGCGCAGGGTAACTCGGCCGAACGGCAGCTCAGCGACCGCACCAGCCGCCGGTAGGAATAGACTCCCAAAAAACTGCTGGCCGACAGCACCGCCACCATGATGCCGACGAGCATGCCGCCGAGCAGCAGCTTGTTGCGAATGGGCCGTCGCTTGATCACGTCCGAGTTCCCTGTTGGGCAGGCTACGAAGGTGGGGGAACGTAGCAAACGGCCGTCGGCGCCAGAAGGCGAATTCGGAGCCTTCACACCAGCCCAAACCGCTTTCGGAAAAACCACTCGGTGCACAGGCAGGCCGCCAGCAGCAGGAACATCGGCCACTTGTCCCAGACCGCGTACGACCATTCGGCCTCGGTCTCGAATGCCGCCGGCTTCCGGGCAATCTCCTCGAAGATGCCTGGAAGTTCTTCAGGCAGTCGCACCCCGCCACCGGTCGCCTCGGCCAACTGTCGCATGAGCAGAGGGTTGGCCCGCGGGTTGGCGAGTTCCAGATCCTGCTGCACCACCGTGAATCGTGCCCCCCGTTGACGCACCGTCTGCTCCCCCGGTCGAACCATCTTCACGATCAGTTTCCAATCACCTGGATCGGTGAAGTCGGCCGCCGTGCCCGCGAACGTTTCAGCGCGTCGCGCGATGCGGACGGGCCGTTGTTGGCCGGTGGGTGACACGACGACCGCCTCGACGGCTACGTCGGTCACAGCGGTGCCATCCGGCTTCGACAGGCCGGCATCAAACGCGAGCGGTGCGCCGGGAGAAATCCGTCGCTGTGCCAAGCGAATCCAGAGCGAGTCCTGGTCGGATTCGTCCTGCTTGGCGAGCCAGAGCACCAACTGCCGCCAGAACCGCCGGTGCTGGTCCACCGCCCCCTGCATCGCCCATCGCCATGTGGAATCCCCCGCGAAGGCAAGGACACGCCCGTCACCGTATTCTCGGCCCACGAGCAGCGGTCGACCATCGGGTGTCACTGCCAGTGGCTTGGCCGCGGGCACGAGTCGGCCGAGGTCGTTCGCGCCCTCGAGCGGCGGCAGTGACTGCCAGACCCCACGAGATTCCTGTTCGCTTTGCCCCTGCCGCAGGATCGACACGCCGCCAAACCGTTCGTCAGGCACCATCTGGAGCGGGCCCTTGAGATGGAGACTCTCACGAATCGGCGCATCGAACGGCTGACGCCCAAGCGGGTCGGGCTCAAAGGGCAACGCTGGCGCGAGTACGGAACTGCCCCAGCCACCTGCCTCGAAGGCATGAAATCCGCCAAGGAAACCGATGCCCGCACCAGCCTGCACCGCACGGAGAATCTTCTGCAGGTCCTCACGGCGGACCGCCGCGGAATCGAGGTCACCGATCAAGAAGACGTTGTACTCGCCCGCCAGTTGCCGGCTGAGATCGATCGGCCACGTGTCGCGACGGCCCGCATCGATCCACTGGAAGTCGACCTGCATGTCCGGGCTGGCCGAGAGCACGCGACGCAGAAACCGCTGCTCGACCCGTAGGCTTCCCTCGAGATAGAGCACCCGTAATCCGCCGTCCACCACCTCCACGAACGTGGAGAGTTCGTTGTTCGTGGTCACCACCTCTCCTTCCTGCCGGTCGACGACGAGTGACACCTTCCGCTCACCCAGACTCTGCGGAGTCCATGCGAGCCGGATCGCCTCCTCGACATCCGCACCCCCCTTCACGGTCGTGCGCGCCACCTCCTCCATGACACCGGTGTCGTTCTCGGCCATGAGCTTCACGACCGCATCGCGGCCTGTGAGGCCCTCGAGCCGCACACGGCCGGCGACCTCCAGTTGGTTCTTGAGGTAGACGGTCTCGCCCACCGACAGATTCACGACCGCCGCATCACGCCCCTGCCCCGCCCCAAGCGGCTGCCCAAACGTGACACTCCAGAGCGGCACGCCGGCGTCGCCGATGGAACGAGCTGCCGTCTGCGGTGGCTCGTCACGGGGCGGATAGGCATGCTGCGCGCCGTCGCTGAGCACGATGACGCCGGCCAACTGCCGACCAGCACCGGTTCGAGTGGCCTCGCTCATCGCCGCACCAATTGCCGTCTGGTCCGAGGTCTTACCGGCCTTCCAGTTCGTGAACGGAAAAGGATTCCCGCCCACCGGGGCAACGGCCTGGAGTTCGCGATCGAATGCGTAGGTGGCGATGTCGAAATCGCCACTCTCCACGAGGGTTTCGGCCGCCGGCCGCGCGGCGGAAAGCGCCGCCGTCAATTCATCCCAACGCGTACGGCTATTGGAACCGTCCGCCACCGTCATGCTCTTCGATGCGTCTGCCAAGACCACCACGGTGCCCTGTTGCCGTGCCTGCCGGGTCGAGACGAACGTCGGCCGCAGCATGCAGAGGACAAGCGCGAGAAAACTGCCGAGCCGCAAAAGCACGAGCCACAGCACGCGGCCACGGGACACCCGGGAGCGGTCGGGAGGCACCGCGAGCAGCACGGCCGTCAGCACTGCCGCGACCAAGGCGACCAGGACCCATGAACCAACAGGGTCGAAGTGCACCGACACCCGCTGCACTGTTGTCGCAGCAATGATCATGCTCCAGCCTCCTGCTCGACCGAGCCCGGCAGGGGCGGCGGCTCCGTGGATTCCCGGCCCCGCAGGGGACGCGGCAACGACGCACCGTTCCCTGCCTTCGGACCAGCGGCCGCTGCCTCCTTGGCCGCCGCCTCTGCAAACTCAGTCGCCGGACTGGCGTCGCCGCCGTGCTCCTCGCGAGGCGCATAAAACCGGTTGGCCACGATCCAGTCGGCTGCCATCACAGCAGCCGCGAGCAGGATGACCCAGCCAAAGAGTTCGGCGCCGATCCGTTCGAGATTAACGTCACGAACAAGTTCGTCCTCCGTCCTCGCGAGTTTTTGGCCTGCTCCCCACACTGCAGCCAGACTCTCGGGAGTGAGCCGGGTGAAATCGGTGGCCGACGGGTCGAGGTTCGCACTGAACCCCGTCGCCATGCCCGCGGCAGCCCCGCCAGCACGAACGGAATAGTTGCCGGGCATCTGCGTGGCTGTAACGCTCATCACACCGCGGGCCTGATCCACGGCGACGGGAAACTCGTCCCCACTCGGTGGCTTGACGAAGGCCGCAGGCACATCGCGGCGCGAGACGTGGAGGCTGGCGGGCCGGCCGGCCACGATATTCAGGTCGTCGCTGGTGTCGATCGCCCGCAGGAGTGTTTCGTTCGCAAGCATGACGAACGGCCATGGTTCGAAACCGGTGGCCAGGGTGTTCCATGACTCGGGATCATTGGCGGCCTGCGATACCGGCGTGGTGACCGTCACCACCATCCCCTGGCCGAGTTGGTGCTCGACCACTGCGGGCAGTCCGTTGCGATAGGCCGCCACCACCTGCGCCGTTGGATCGGCGACGTCGGCAGTCGGGCCGACCGGAGTCGGCTCGAATTCCCAATGGCGGGACACCGGAAAATCCTGCCAGGGGACGGCATCGCCAACCCGCCGGAAGGCGGCGAGCATCGGGTGATCGAGGGCCGCGGGAGCGAGAAAATTGTCGCCGCCCGCCGCCCGCCAGACCCTCACGATCCCACCACCGAGCACCCGCTCCGAGGCGCCGCTATTGAACCGACCGGCATCAGCAGCAGACGGTCCGAGCCACACAACCAGTCCGTGGCCTGCCGACACCCACTGGCCGAGCAGGTCCCAGGTTGCCGGCGGCAGTGGCGGCGGATCGACAAGCACGATCCCGCGGTAGTCATCCCAGGCAAGTGTCGCCAAATCGGTGACGTCGATGAACGTCACTTCGAAGGCCGCCTTGCCGGCTTTCGCCAGCGCCACCGGTGCGATCGCCTGCGATACGAACAGCCCCGTGCGTGATGCGGGGGCGGGGCCTGCGACGAGCACGCGGGCCGGGGCGCCAACTTCGACCGTGAAGCTCCGGCTATTGTCGGCCTCGAGATCGTCGGTGCCATCGATCACCACGCGGCCCTGGCGGATGCCCGGCTCGAGTCCCGCAATCTCGAAGTCAACCTGACCGCCCGACCCCTCCTTCCACGCGCCCGGCTTCATGGCCCGCCCCGTCGAGCGGCCGTCGACTCCGACCATCTCCACCGACAGTGACCGGCTGCCATCGGTGCCAACGCGGCTGGTCGCCACCGTGAGTCCGAGCGTCGCACCGGCTGGAATCCTGTCACTGGAAAGTTCGACGCCGTCGATCGCAAAGTTGCGAGGAGACGTCGCCCCTACGTCGACGACGAGCAGGGTCGTGTCGGAATGCAATGCGGCAAGGTCCAACGGCGGCGCATTGTCCCAACCGCCACGTGAGCAGTCTGTGAAGAGATAGATCTCGCGACGCGGCATTTCGGAACCCTCCAACAGCCTGACCGCGGATGCGAGCGACTGCGAAAGCGAAGCCACTGGCGTGGCAGCGGTGAGCCGCTCGATGCGGGCGGCCGCCGTCGCGACCGTCGGGGAAAACGCTGCCGCCCCTCCCGCTGTGTCGAACACAGCCAGTTTGCTCTCGGGAGGCAACTTCTGGATGAGCACCTTGGCCATGGCGGTGGCCTGCTCCAGCCGGGTGCGGTTGCCTTGCCGAAGGAGCATCCGCGGCGCGGTGTCGAAAACAAACGCCGCCGCCACCGGGCCCTCGCCGTCGGCCAGCCAGCCGGCTCCGCGGAGCACGGGCCGGGCCAACGCGAGTGCCAAGAGAGACAGCGCGGCCATCCGGAGCAGGAGCAGAAACAAGTGGCTGAGCCGAAGCCGTCGGCGATTGGCAACCGCCTTCTGCCGCAGGAAACGGAGCGCCGGAAACTCTCGTTTCACCGGCTTTCGTCGCATGATGAGATGAAGCACCAGTGGCACGGCGACCAGCGCCATGCCACCCAGCAGCATCGGTGTCAGAAACGACAATCCCATGATCTGTAGTCTAACCGTGTTCGCATCAGGGCATGCGTCGCTCCCGGTTGCCTCGCAGGATGCGGGGCCTACGCCAGCGGGCGGATGCCCGCCAAGCGAAAACGACACGATGTCGTGTTTCGCGTGACGTCAGAACCTGTTGCGGCGACTGGAGAGATACCCCAGCAACGCGCGGTCGAACTGCATACTTGTATCGAGGGGCACGTAATCGATGCCGGCGTGAAAGCAGGTCTTGCGATAGTCCTCCCGGAACGACTCGACGCCCGCGACATACTGCTTTCGGGCCGCGTCGGCATCCACCACCAGCCGGTCGAGCGACTCGGGCTCCGTGAACTCCACCATCCCTTCGAACGGAAAGCGAACCTCGGCCTCGTCGAGCACGTGGAAAAGGATCACGTCGTGCCCCCGATGACGCAGCCGCAGGAGGGCATCGCGAACCGGCTCTGGATCCGCCAACAGGTCGCTGAACACCATCACGAGCGAGCGGTGGCGGAGCATCGCAGCCACCTGCACGAGGCTGCGGGCGATGTCAGTCTTCCCGGAGGGCTTCACCTTCGCGAGCACCGACAACACCTGTGCGATCTGCGATCGCTTCGAGCGGGCTGGAAGGCTGGCATGGAGCTTCTCGTCGAAAACCATCAGGCCGCAGGGATCCTGCTGGTGGATCATCAGCCAGCAGAGGGCCGCTGCCAGTGAGATCGAGTAGTCAAGTTTCGTGAGCTCCTGCCGGTAGGTATAGGCCATCGAGGCGCTGGCATCGACGACGAGATACCCGGTGATGTTGGTCTCTGCCTCGAACTTCTTGACGTAATGCTTGTCGGTCTTCGCGTAGACCAGCCAATCGATGTCCTTTGGGTCGTCGCCGGCGGTGTATTTGCGGTGTTCGCTGAACTCAACGGAGAACCCTTGGTAGGGACTGGCGTGGAGCCCCTGCAGAAAACCCCGCACGATGAACTGGGCGCGGAGATCGAGACGCGCGATCTGTCGCACGACCTCTGGCTTCAGATATTCCTCGACCGCCCGCACCATCGCCCTACTCCCCTTCCCAGCACCGACTCCGTGACCTACTTCACCAGTTTCGGGATCTCTGGCTCCGGAATCTCGCGGATCAACCGCTCGATGATCGACTCGCTGTTGAGCCCGTCGGCCTGTGCCTGGAAGTTGGTGGCGACGCGGTGCCGCAGCACCGGCACGGCGATCCGCCGGATGTCATCCAGCGACACGCTAAACCGCCCATCCATAGCCGCCATTGCCTTGCCGCCCTGAATGAGGAACTGCCCGGCCCGCGGCCCGGCCCCCCAATCGACCAACTCCGTCACGTAGGCCGGCGCCAGCGCATCCTTGGGCCGCGTGGCCCGCACGAGCCGGGCCACATACTTCACCACGTATTCACTCACCGCGACGCTGCCCACGAGCTTCTGGATGTTGACGATCGCCCGGCCCGACAGCACCTTCCGCACCTCGGGTTTTTCAGCCCGCGTGGTCGCCATCAGGATCTGCTCCTCTTCGCTCGCCGTGGGATACCCGACTTTGATGTTGAACATAAATCGGTCGAGTTGCGCTTCTGGCAAAGGATAGGTGCCCTCCTGCTCGATCGGATTCTGTGTGGCGATCGTGAAGAAGGGATCGGGCAGTGCGTAGGTTTCCTGGCCGACGGAGACCTCTCGTTCCTGCATCGCCTGCAGAAGCGCCGCCTGCGTTTTCGGCGGGGTGCGGTTGATCTCGTCGGCCAGCAGGATGTTGGTGAAGATCGGTCCCTCGACGAACCGAAACCGCCGTCGGCCAGCCTCGTCCTCCTCCAGCACATTGGTGCCGGTGATGTCGGAGGGCATCAGGTCGGGCGTGAACTGGACCCGCTTGAAACCGACGTCGAGAATTCTCGCCAAAGTCGAGACCATCAGCGTCTTGGCCAATCCGGGCACGCCCTCCAGCAGGCAGTGCCCGCGGGTGAAGATGGCGGCGAACAACTGCTCGATCACTTCGTTCTGGCCGACGATCACCTTCTGCAGTTCCTCCTGCATCAGCTTGCGATGCTGGGAAAACTCCTGCAGGATTTCGTCGAGCGTCTTGGGGCGGGCGGCGGTGGACACTCGTGCGATCTCTCCGGTGTGAACCGGCCCGCCGATTGCGGGCCGCAAACCTCAAGTATCGGCCCCAGACCCAAAACCGGCAAACGAAGGGCCTCCCGGCTGATGTCCTCAACCACTTTCGGGCCATCCATTCCTGCCCTTCGCGAAAAACCAGTACCATCAGGAGAGTCGCTCGGGAGTGGTTGTGCGTGAACCAGTTCCGCCTCCCTCGCACCAGCAAGAACGAGACTTCCGACCGGACGGCAGGGGCTTGCATGCACTCCCAGACGCGATATTCCGTCGCCGTTTACCGCTGCCTGCTCGCCGTCGTGCTCGGCCTCGCCGTGGTGCATACGGGAGCAGCCGGCCGGGAACCGGCTCCGGTTTCGCCCGACAAGATCCAGCGGGCCATCGAAAAGGCACGCGACTGGCTGATCCGCGAGCAGGAGGCGAATGGCTCTTGGGAATGCTCGATGCGTACGGAGGAGACGCGGGTGGGTGCCACGTCCCTCGTGATGTTGGCCCTGGCCAATGCGGGCGTCGATCGCAGTCACGTCGCCATGCAGCGGGGGCTCGACTGGCTGCGTCGCCAGAAGCCCGACGAGACCTATTCAGTCTCTCTGCAGACGCTCGTGCTGGCGATGCTCTCGCCCGACGCCGACCGTGCCATCCTCGAGCGCAACGTCGACTGGCTGGAGAAGGCTCAGGTGTCGCAGGGGCCGGCGACGGGCTCCTGGTCCTACGGCACCAACAGGGGAACGGGCGACAACTCCAACGCTCAGTTTGCCCTGCTGGCATTGCACGAAGCGGACCGGGCCGGCATCCGCGTACGGCGGGACGTGTGGGTGCGGGCGCAGCAATACTGGGCTGCCTGCGCCAACCCCGACGGCTCGTGGGGCTATACCATCGGCAATGCCGCCGGCTCGGGCAGCATGACCTGTGCCGGCATCGCCAGCATCTGGATCACTTCCGAGCACATCGGCACGCCCGATGCGCGGGCCGCTGCCGACCGTGTCTCCTGCTGCGGCGGCGGGGCTTCGCCGAAGGTCCTCGAGCGCGGCCTCCAATGGCTCGGGCGACGGTTTTCTGTCGTGGAAAACCCCGGCACGGGTGGACAGACCTGGCTCTACTACTATCTCTACGGGCTTGAACGGGTGGGCCGGTTCACGGCGCGGCGGTTCATCGGCGAATCGGATTGGTACCTCGAAGGGGCAAAGATGTTCGTCGCTTCGCAGGACGGCCTGACGGGGGCCTTCCGCGGCGGACGGGTCGAGGATCCGACCGTGGCCACCAGCTTCGCGCTGCTGTTTCTTGCCAAGGGCCGGCGGCCGGTGCTCGTGGCCAAGAGCCGTCACGGGCCCGCCGACGATTGGAACCGCCACGGTCACGACATCGCGCACCTCGTGGAACACGTCGAGTCACGCTGGCGTGACGATCACCCGGCCGGACTGTCGTGGCACGTCGTCGACACATCGGCCGCGTCGCTCGAAGACCTTCTGCAGGCGCCGGTGTTCTGGCTGTCGGGCCGCGATGCCTTCAATCTTGGCCCCGACGCAGGCGGCCGCCTACGTCGCTACATCGACGAGGGCGGCTTCGTGTTTGCCGAGGCCTGCTGTCCGGCGAGTGGCGAATTCGACCGCCGGCTGCGGCAACTCGTCGGTGAAATCTTTCCCGAACCAGAATACCAACTGCACCTTTTGCCCCCTGAACATCCGGCGTGGCATGCCGAAGAGATCGTCCCGCCCGAGTTGCACCGTCCCTTGATGGGAGTCGACTACGGCTGTCGCACCTGCCTCATCTATGCGCCTCCGACGGACGTGCCGACGAACGAGACCGCGATGCCGAGCCTGTCGTGCCTCTGGGAGATCGGCGGCGCGTCGAGCCGGAGCCTGCCGGAAAACACCCGTCGCGAGGTGGATGCGGCGTTGGCCATCGGCACGAACGTCATCGCGTACGCCACCAACCGGGAACTGAAACGCAAGGATGAACTGTTCGCTCTCGCTCCCGATTCGCCCACGGAGCCCGATTCGTTGGTGAGAGGTCAGATCGCCATCGCGAAGCTCAAGCACTCCGGGATGTGCGATGCGGCACCGGCGGCGCTTGCCAACATCCTTCGTGCGGCAGCTCGCGAACTGGGCATTCGCGTCGACGACACGCCGAGCCAGATCGACCCCGCCGATCCAACGCTCTTCAACTACCACCTGGTCTTCATGCATGGCCGGCAAGGCTTCGCCTTCGACGGAACGCGGCGGGAGCGTCTGCGGCAGTTTCTGGAGCGAGGCGGCACGCTGCTGGCGGACAGTGTCTGCGCCTCACCACCCTTCACGGCAGCCTTCCGTGCTGAGATTGCCGTGATGCTCCCAGCCCACAAGCTCGAGGAGATTCCGCTCGATGACCCGATCTACACGGCGGCCACCTACGGTGGCTACGACATCCGCGAAGTGACGCTCCGCGAGCCGGCTGGTGGCGACGGTCCGATGAACGTTCGAAAACGCCAGATGCCGCCGAAGCTGGAGGGCGTGCGCATGGGCGATCGATGGGCCTTGATCTTCTCCCCCTACGATCTCTCCTGCGCGCTGGAAAAACAGAACTCCCTGGAGTGCACCGGCTACAGCCGGGAAGACGCCGAGAAGATCGCCCTCAACGTGCTGCTGTATTCCTTAAATCAATAAGCTCACTGGTCGGAATCGCTGCTGTTGCCGCCGGTGAGGTAGCTGGCGTAGTAGAGCAAGGTCAGCACACTCTGGAGCGTGGCGGCCACGTAGGTCCAGGCGGCCGCGTTGAGCACGTTGTTGACCGACGACATCGAAGCGGTCGGCACGATGCCGAGGCCGACGAGCTGTGCCTTTGCACGATTGCTGGCGTCGATCTCGACCGGAAGGTTCACGAGCTGGAAGAAGACCGTCGCTCCGAAGAGCGCTATCCCCAGCCAGGCCACCGGCTTGAGCGCCATCGCCAGGCCGATCATAAACACGATTATTCCGAAACCGCTGCCGATATTCGCCACGCCGACCGCCGCATTGCGAAGCGACATCATGGAATAGCCTTGGTAGTCCTGCAGCGCGTGGCCCGCCTCGTGAGCGGCGATGCCGACAGCCGCCAGGGATCGACTGCCGTAGACATTCTCCGACAGGCGGAGCACCTTTGTCCGCGGATCGTAGTGATCGGTGAGCTGTCCGGGCACCGACTCGATCTCCACATTGGTGGCGCCGGCGGAGTCGAGGATGTGGCGGGCGGCTGCCGCTCCCGAGAGCGGAGCCGGCTCCTGGGAGGCCGCCGCAAACGAGGCATGCACCCGCCACTGGGCCCACATCGCCAGCAGCATGGCCGGGGCAATCGCGAGCATGTACATCGGATCGAAATAGAAGAACGGCATGTTTTCTCGAAAGCTCCTGAAAATTGGACGCGCGGTGCCGTGGGCGATCATCGCGGAAGTATTCTAGCAGCAGCGCAGGCCGGCGGCCCGCACCCATCCCACCCGACCCCACTCGTTCGCATCGTCCATGAACTCTCACTACGCAGTCGTCCGGCCCCCTGTTCGAACCCGTGTGCAAGCAGCCCAGCCGTTTGTGCTTCTGACTCTTGCAGGTCTCATGGGCTGCCTGCTGCCTGGCTGCGGTCAGCGTGCAGCAGGCACAATTCCCGGTGGTGAAACGTCCGCCGCCACGGCCGGGCCGATCGACCCCCGCTCGCTCTGTCGGCGGATAGACGCGGCGTTGGCCCACGCCCGGGACGGTCGCCGGCTGGATGCGTCGGTGCACGGGGCCTGGCAGGTGGTGCATGGCATTTTGGCGTTTGGACGCGAGTTCCCGCTCCGACACGACGGCACGGAGTCGGCCGCGCTCGAGTACCTGCTCGACGGTGGCCGGCTGACTGGCTGGGTTCTCCGTGCAGGATCGCCAGGGGTGGTGGCTGTGGTGGAAGAGGGCAGCGGGACGGGACAGGGCCATCCGGATCAGTGGCTGGGCTACCTCTCGCAATGTGGACGTCAGGGACTCCCCAGCGACACGAAGCTCGTGGTCGGAAACAAGGCGTTCACAATCAACGATCTGCTCGTGCAGGCGCAGACCGACATCCGTCCCGGCCAAGAGGCGACCTGGACGCTGATGGCACTCTCCGCCTACCTGCCCCCCGATGCCGCCTGGACAGCCGGCGATGGCACGAAGTGGACCACGGAGAAGGTGGTGCAGTCGGAGGCCGATGCTGATCTCTTCTCGAGCGCCTGCGGCGGTGCCCACCGCCTCTACGGACTGGTGGCCGCGCTCCAGAAACATCGTGCCGTCACCGGCCGCACTCGAGATCAGCTTGCCGGCGGATGGGCGGCGGCGGCGGATGTGATCGACGAGTGCATCGACCGTGCCCGCCGATTCCAGCAGGCTGACGGCAGTTTTTCGATCCACTCCTTCGAGCGGCCCGGCACATCGGCCGACGTATTCGCCAAACTGTCCGCGACCGGCCACATCTTTGAGGTGCTCAGCCTGTCGCTCGACGATGAGCAGCTGTCTGAGCCCTGGGTGACGCGAGCGGCCGACCGGCTGGTGACAATGCTCGAACAGACAGCCGACGTGGATGTGGAGTGCGGTTGTCTTTATCACGCGGCGCACGGATTGTTGCTCTATCGAGATCGTGTCTGTGGGTCCTCTGAATGACGTCTCTCCACCCCAGAGGCACTGAGCAAGCACATGCACGGCCTCATTTTCTTCTATCTCCAGAAGTTTGCAGATAGTGCGGCGGCCGGCAGCACTTCCTGGCAGGGCGTCCGGTCGAGTGGAGTAACGACCATCGGTCGGTTCCTGCCGTCAGGCACCTGTCCCGATGCCGATACGGTCGCCATCCTTTCGTCAATCGCCGACACGACCGGCCGGCCCCTTCCCGCGATCCTGGAGGAGTTCGGCGTCTTCCTGGCACCGCACCTGGTGAAAGTGGCGGGCCCAATCGTCGATCCCGAGTGGCGCACGCTCGACCTGATCGAGCACACCGAGGAGATCATCCACGCGATGACCCGCACCCCGACCCCCGGCGCCGTCCCTCCGGTGCTGGAGACGGCGCGACAGAGTCCCACTGAACTGCATCTGGTCTACAGCTCTGCACGCCGGCTGTGCCCGTTGGCCATCGGAATGATGCGAGGCATCGCGGCGCACTACGGCGAAACGATCCGGATTGAAGAGCCAAGCTGTCTCCTGCGTGGGGATCCGTTCTGCTCTTTCGTGATTGAGCAGATCACTCCTGATACCCACGGGCCGCGATCCCCACTCACGGAAACCATCGCACTCACACCATCGGTGGACCACTTGGCGACAGCGGGAACGACGACGGCCTTCGCAAACCTTGCGTCGCAGAACCCGACGCCCACGACGATCGGCAGTTACACGGTGCTCGCGACGATCGGTCGCGGCGCCATGGGGCAGGTCTATCTCGCAGAAGACGATCGCCTCAAGCGTCAGGTCGCCCTCAAGGTGATGCACCCGACGCGGGCATCTGATTCCGTTGCCCGGCGACGATTTTTCCACGAGAGCCGCGCGACCGCTGCCATCGAACATCCGCATGTGGTCACCATTTATCAGGTCGGTGAGCACTGGCAGGCAGGCGACCGGGTTGGCCTCCCCTACATCGTCATGCAGTGTCTGCATGGCGACACACTCGGAGACTACCGCGCACGGGTGGGCCGCGTGCCGCTCTCGGAGGTCCTGCGGATCGGACGTGAAATTGCCGAGGGCCTCTCGGCGGCGCATCGCCGCGGACTCATCCACCGCGACATCAAGCCCGAGAACATTATTCTCGAGGGGCCGTCGCATCAGGTGAAACTCATCGATTTTGGCCTCGTCCTCGATCTCGACACCGATTGCTCGGCAGCAAGCGTGACAATGGACGACACAGTGATAGGCACGCCGGCCTACATGGCCCCTGAACGGATCGACAACCATTCGGTCGATGAACGGGCTGATCTCTTCGGATTGGGCGTGGTCCTCTACGAACTCCTCGCCGATCGGCTGCCCTTCACTGGCACATCCATGATGGCAATGCTGGCCTCCATTGCTCGAGGCCTGCCGCCGTCACTTCGGAGCGTGGCGCCCGAGGTGCCAGCAGACGTGTCTGCGCTCGTGATGCAACTCATCGCCCACGATCCGGCCGACCGTCCGGCCAGCGCTGAAGCCGTGGTCGACACGATCGCGGCAATCGAGAAGCGGCTCGCCAACTCGTAAACGCTCCGAGCTTGCATCTCCATCCCCATAGAAGCCCCCAGCGGAAGCCGGGGGACTCCCCTTCCCATACAAGCCCCCGGCGGAAGCGGCTCCCGGGTCGCATGCTTCATCCGCCGGCCTTGATCGCCTCGAGCTGCGAGTGAACGGCGTCGGACAAGACGTGGATGTCGCCGTGCCAATCGATCGTGCTGGCGGTTTGCGCGGCAAGGTTCTTGAGCTGCGCGGTGCCTGCGGCAAACTCATCGCTCCCGATCACGAGAGCCACGCGAAATCCCTTCTTGGCCGCCATCTTCAGCTGGTTTCCTACCCGCTTTGCCTCGGGGTAAAACTCCACAGCCATGCCGTCGGCCCGCAGCCGGGCGGCGATGCGGATGTAGTCGGCCAGATGGGCCTCGTCGAAGTGCACGAGAAACACCTCGGCCGGTGTCTCCGTGAGGTCGAGCCGGCCGAGTTCCTCGAGCCCCGCGAGCAGCCGGTCGATCCCCAGCGACGCTCCCACGCCCGGCAGCGACTGCTTCGTGTAGAGCCCGGCGAGATTGTCGTAGCGGCCACCGGAGCAGATGCTGCCAAGCGCCGGCAGGTCGTCGAGAAAACTCTCCAGCACGATGCCCGTGTAGTAATCGAGTCCTCGCGCGATCGACGGATCGATCACGACCCGTCCCTCCGGCACGCCCGCCTGCCGCACGCCATCGAGGAGGCTCCGCAGGGCGGCGACCCCACTGCGGCCGATCTCGGAAGAGCCGACGAGCACGTCGAGCGCTGCCAAGACCGACGCTGGATCGCCGGCGAGCTGCGCCATGCCGAGCAGCTTGGCTCGCACATCGGCCGACACGCCGTGGGCCTCCAGTTCCGCAGCCACGGCCTCGGGCGTCGCCTTGCCGAGCTTGTCGAGCGACCGCAGCACGTCGGTCGAGCGGTCGGCCACGCCGCATTCCTGCAGGATGCCGGAGAGCACGCGGCGGTCGTTGACGCGGATCGTGAAGCCGCCGATGCCGATCGCGGCGAGCAGGTCTTGCACGACGAGCACCGTCTCCAGGTCAGCCACGGGGCTGGTGGTGCCGATCATGTCGAAGTCGCACTGCATGAACTCGCGATACCGGCCCCGCTGCGTGTTTTCACCGCGCCACACTGGCGCCATGTGATACCGCTTGAAGGGCGTGCCAAGGACCCCGATGTGCTGCGCGCAGAACCGGGCGAAGGGCACGGTGAGGTCGAACCGCAGTCCCACGTCGCGGCCGCCGTGGTCCTTGAAGCGGTAGAGCTGCTTGTCGGTCTCTTCGCTCCCCTTGCCGGTGAGGATCTCGAGGTATTCGAGCGCCGGCGTGTCGATCGGCGAGAAGCCGTAGGAGCGGTAGACGCGGCGGGCGATGTCGAGAATCTTTTCCCGCGCCAAGGCCTGCGCAGGCAAGTGGTCGCGGAAGCCCTTGAGCGTACGGGGTTCGATGAGGCTGCGGGATTCGGTCACGCGGTCAACCTTGTTTACGCCAGCACCGGCAGCAGCGCCGGTTTTTTGCTGCGGATCGACTTGCTGCGGTTTTTCTTCTTGCGTCCGTCGCCGACTTCCATGCCGCCCGGGCCGAGCACCGCGTCCATATATTCCTCGACCTGCTCGGCCGTCTCAAAATACTGGTCGTAGACCCAGTCGTCCTCGTATTCGCAGTCCTTGGTCGTGTATTCGCGGCAGATCTGCGGCCGCGTCTCGTAGATGCCGCAGCGGTGGTCGTCCTGCAGGTGCTTGCAGACGGTGTGGACGCAGACATACCAGTCGCCATCCTCGGTGAAGACCGAGGCGTGGTCGTGGAGGAGGAACCAGCGGATGTATTCAAACTCCTCCCGCGTGGTCGGCGTCTCGAGCGGCAGCGCAAAATAGCGGCAGCACTTGGCGGTGCAGTGCTCGCAGAGCACCGTGTCCTTCGACACCGTGTCTCGCTTGGGCTTGACGGGCATCTTCGGGAGAACGACATCGGCGATCGACATGGGAATATGCTCCGGGGACGCGGAAGCCGGAAGGAGGCCCACACTATACACGCGGGGCCCGCTTCCGAAATCGTCTTGAAAATCGCCGCGGAAGCGCCGGCGAGGGATTCCCGTATACTCCGACGGGACATTTTCCGAAGGGAGTCGAGCCGTGCCGAAATGCTGGCGAATTCTGCCGCACGACCGCGGCTTGGTGGAGTCGATCGAACGGTCGGCCGGGGTCTCCGCCATCGCCGCCCGACTGCTCGCGGCACGAGGGCTCGTCGATGCTCCGGCCGTCCGCTCGTTTCTCGGCGGCACGATGGCCGACCTCCGCGATCCCGACCTGCTGCCGGGCATCGCCGCGGCGGCTGACCGGCTGCTGGCGGCCGCGCGGGCCGGCCGGCCCATCGTGGTCTACGGCGACTACGACGCCGACGGCATGTGCGCCACCGCGATCCTGATGAGTTGCCTCGAGGCGATCGACGCGAAGGTGAGCTGGTATGTGCCTGACCGGTTCGAAGAAGGCTACGGCCTCAACGCCGATGCGCTCGAGACGCTCGCGGCCCGGGGAGCCCAAGTCGTCGTCACGGTCGACTGCGGCATCGCCAGCGTGGCCGAGGCCTCACGGGCCCGGGAGCTCGGCCTCGAACTGATCATCACCGACCACCACAACCTCGCTGACACGCTTCCGGATGCCGATGTGCTCGTACATCCCCGGCTACCGGGTGCCGACTATCCCTTCGGCGAACTCTGTGGCGCAGGCGTAGCCTTCAAGCTGGCCTGGGCGATCGCCACGAGAGCCTCTGGAGCCAAGCAGGTCACGCCGCGACTGCGGGAGATGCTGCTCAAGTCAATCGGCTATGCGGCGCTTGGCACGGTGGCCGACGTCGTGCCGCTCCTCGACGAGAACCGCATCTATGTGAAGCATGGCCTCGAGTGCCTGCGGAAGCGGGGTGGGCCGGGCATTGACCGCCTCATGGAACTCGCCAAGCTCCAGGAGAAGTCGCAGCTCGACAGTGAAGACATCGCGTTTCGTCTGGCGCCCCGGCTCAACGCGGCCGGCCGCCTCGGCCAGGCTGCCTGCGGCATCGAACTGCTGACCACGACTGACACGTCGCGGGCCGTGCAACTGGCCGACTATGTTCACGAGCTCAATGGCCGTCGCGAGACCGAGGAGCGGAGCATCCAACTGGCAGCGGCCAAGCAGGCGAAGGAGCAGTTCGATCCCGAGGCCGACCCAGCCCTCGTGTTGGCCGATCGCGGCTGGCATGCCGGCGTGATCGGCATCGTGGCGGGACGGCTGGCGGAGCGGTGGCACCGGCCGATCGTGATGATCTCGCGCGACGAGCATCAAGGCCGCCCCGCCATCGGCAGCGTGCGGAGCGTTCCGGGCTTCGACGTGCATGAAGCCCTGATGGCCTGCCGCGAGCATCTCATCACCTGCGGCGGCCACGCGGCTGCGGCGGGCCTGCGGATCGAAGACGGCAAGATTGAAGACTTCCGCACGGCCTTTCTGGCCGCGGTGGCCGCTCGCATGCCAGCGAGCCTGCGACTGCCGCAGATCACGCTCGACGGCGAAACGACGCTCGCCGGCCTCACGCTCGACACGATGCAGCAGCTCGAGCGACTGGCGCCGTTTGGCCAAGGCAACCGGCGGCCGATCCTCTGCGCCTCGGGCGTGCGGCTGGTCGAGCCGCCGCGGACGATCGGCGGCGGCGCGCGGCACATCTCCATGAACCTCACGCAGCATGGCGCGAAGGTTCGCGGCGTGGCCTTCGGCGGCGCCGAGTGGCTTCCCCATCTGCCGTCGCCGGGCCAGCCCTTTCATGTCGCCTTCAAGCCGAAGATCAACGAGTTCCGCGGCCGCCGCACCGCCGAAATGGAAATCATCGACTGGCGACCGGACGGCATCGATGTGGGCGTGGAACTGCCGCTGCCAGCTGTTCAGTAGGAATCGATGTCGTGCTACAATCTGAACAGGTATCCATCACTCTCGAGCGACGTCGGACACCATCATGATCCAGAAACTCTGTAGGCATGGCGACGATCTGGTTCTCGTATTCAATCGGGAAATGCTGGCTTCTTTCGGAATCGATGAAGAAACGCCTCTCCAGGTTTCTGTCACCGGCACCACAGTGAACGTGACGCCACAACGCGCCGACGACGCCACATCGGCGGACCGCAAGGCCCGGTTTGAGAGGGCTTTGGAGTCGACGCTCACGCGGTATGAGAAAACGCTTCGCAAACTTGCGGAGTGAGCCCGTGGAAATCACGTTCCTCTCTCTGGATGAAGTGGTCGCCGTTCACAATGAGCAGATTCGCCGATTTGGTGGATCGTTTGGCATTCGTGACCACGGACTTTTGGAGGCCGCCGTCAACATGCCGCAGGCAACCTTCGGCGGACAGTTCTTGCATGAAGATTTGCAGAGCATGGCTGCTTCCTATCTTTTCCATCTCGTTGCCAATCATCCGTTCATCGACGGGAACAAGCGGGTCGGAGCTGCTTCCGCCGACGTGTTTCTGGGAATGAATGGGTGGCGACTCACAGCCGATCAGGATACGTACGCTGACTTTGTGCTCGACATTGCCGCCAGCCGACGGGAGAAAAAGGATGCCTTGGAATTTTTCCGCTGCCATGCGGTTCAGACGCCGGAATGACGGCAAAGCGTACGAACACGCTGTCACAGGCTGGCTGAGAGCCTTTCCAAACTTGGCAATCTACCTTTGCCTGATGGTTGTGCTGACGAGTACGGGCCGCGCCGCCCGCGGTGACGACTGGCCGCAGTGGATGGGGCCCGCGCGGGACGGCGTCTGGCGGGAGACGGGGATCGTGAAGTCGATTCCGGCGGCGGGCCTGCCGGTGAAATGGCGAGTCGAAGCAAAGGGCGGCTACTCCGGCCCGGCCGTCGCCAATGGCCGCGTCTATCTCATGGACTACGACCGCCGCGAAGGCGAGGTCGCCAACGCGCCGACCGACCGCACCACGCTCGCCGGCCGTGAACGGGTGCTCTGCCTTGATGCGACCAGCGGCACGCTGCTCTGGAAGCATGAATACGACTGCCCCTATGCGATCTCATATGCCTCGGGGCCGCGGTGCACGCCGACCGTCGCGGATGGCAAGGTCTACACGCTCGGCGCCGAAGGGAATCTCTTCTGCCTCGATGCCGCCACGGGCCGGGTGATCTGGTCGAAGGATTTCAAGAAAGACTATTCCGCACCGACGCCGCTCTGGGGCTTCTGCGGCCATCCGCTCGTCGATGGCAACCGGCTCGTCTGCCTCGTGGGCGGCGAGGGGAGTGTGGCCGTAGCCTTCGACAAGGACACTGGCCGTGAACTCTGGCGAGCCCTGTCAGCAAGCGAGTCGGGCTACTGTCCGCCGTCGATCATCGACTCGGCGGGATCGCGACAGGTCCTGATCTGGGATGCCGACAACCTGAGTTCGCTCGATCCCATGACGGGGGCGGTGCTCTGGTCGCAGCCACTGAAGCCCTCGTTCGGCATGTCGATCATGGCGCCCCGTGTGGCCACCACGAAGCAGGGGCAGGTCCTCTTTGCCAGCGGCATCGGCCGCGTTGCCGCCCTCTACTCGCTCGCTGCCGACAAGCCAGGCGCGAGCATCGCCTGGCGGGGCGATCCGAAGTCGGCCGTCTACTGCGGCAACAGTACGCCCTTCATCGCCGGCGACACGCTCTATGGCTGTGACTGCGAGACCGGCTTCCTGACAGCGGTCGATCTCGCCACGGGCAGACGGCTCTGGGAGACAGGCGAACCAACGCTCGGAGATCGTCGCGGCCGGCACGGCACGGCGTTTCTCGTGCAGCAGGGAAACGCCGCCGGAGATGACCGCACCTGGCTGTTCAGCGAGACAGGCGATCTCATCCTGGCGAGGCTCACGCCGACGGCCTACGAGGAACTCGGTCGCACGCATCTCCTGGCCCCCACCAACGAGTGCTTTGGGCGGGAGGTGGTCTGGAGCCACCCAGCCTTTGCGAACCGCTGCGTTTTTGCGAGAAACGATCGGGAGTTGGTCTGCGTGTCGCTGGCGGAGTGATGCCGCATTCGCGGGCCATTCTCATCGGAAAAACACCCTGCCCCGCAATTTTCATGGCCAACCGAGGAGCGGCGTTGTCCTGCGGGGGCCGTGCGGGTAATCTTCAGTTCTCTCCCACGTGCGTCGTCCGAACTTCTTGAAGTTCGTTGGTCGCACCCATCGGGGCGTAGCTCAGCCTGGCTAGAGCGCTACGTTCGGGACGTAGAGGTCGCACGTTCGAATCGTGTCGCCCCGACTTTTTGTCCTTGCTGCAACGATGTTTGCAGTAGGGATCTTTCTTTGGGGAGCCTCTCTTCCCACCAGCGGACTCACTGCGGCCACAGCACTATCTTCAGTGCAAAGATAGCCAGTGCAACGAGGAGCATGCCCCCCAAGAC
>Ga0304730_1000313_pt1 | contig 42409 bp, 40 predicted proteins | sample M_130628_MF_Meta_FD_190474 | JGI IMG/M metagenome (GOLD analysis project Ga0304730, IMG submission 190474) | Freshwater microbial communities from Lake Montjoie, Canada to study carbon cycling - M_130628_MF_MetaG (v2) (version 2) | ecosystem: Environmental > Aquatic > Freshwater > Lake | place...
TGAAACCGTTGGTGATGGCGTTGGTGATGGTGAAACCGTTGGTGATGGCGTTGGTGATGGTGAAACCGTTGGTGATGGCGTTGGTGATGGTGAAACCGTTGGTGATGGTGAAACCGTTGGTGATTGCGTTGGTGATGGTGAAACCGTTGACTTAGAGTCCACGGATGCAGGTGATTGACCTGTGCTGTTAATCGCAACTACCGTAAATGAGTAAGTGCGACCTGGAGTTAGCCCTGAAATTTTTGCGGCTTTGATCTGACTAGGTTTAAACGTTGCCTTAACTTGATCTGGAAACGAAGTAACGATGTAGGCGGTAATGGGAGCACCACCATCTGACTTTGGCACTGTGATGTTTAGCGTGGCAGTTCCAGATTTTCCCACCACAACAGATCTAATCGATGGTGATGCAGGTGGCCCTAGCGGCCTTTGCCATATTGCGGTTGTTTCAGTTTTTGAGTTACAGGAAGCTCGAGTGCGAATGGTTTGTACTTTAGAGCTTTTACTAATACAGGTCCGCAGATTCAGCAATTTAGATCCGGGCGTACCGGAAGGTGCTGAACCTTTTTGGTACCAAGTTCTAGCTTCATAGATTCGTGTATCGCATTTTCCAGTTTTGGATACCTGCTGAAATCCAGTTTTCAAGTTCGTGCAGATAGTTAGTGTTTTTTGTATTGAGGGAGTAGAAGCATTTACAGGTATTGGTGACACCAAGATGGGAATCACAATTGCGTAAATAAGCAGCTGAGCTAATTTCTTCACTGGCTCTTTGCTCTCCCCAATAATTGCGATTGTGATAGTGATCAATGTTCGGGGTAACTAGGACGGTTTACCCGTTTTGGGTTGGGATAAACAACCAATCAGGGTTGGGATTTACAACCCTTTCCTCTGCTTCTTTCCGCAAAGGCTTATTTGGGTGACTGTTTGCTGTCATCATTGTCATGTGAAAAATGCTCGCTTGATTCTGGTCGAAGATGACCCCTTCACGCGCGCAACTCTGGGTGATGCGTTGGCCCTCCACGGCTTTGATGTTCGGGCCCGGGTCGGTACCGCTTTTGATGCCATTGAGGCCCAGCAAATCCATGATCCACAAGTGGCTTTGTTAGACCTCGATCTTGGCGTCGGAGCATCTGGTATCGATGTAGCGATTGTTTTACGTGAAAATAATCCCAAAATTGGGATCGTCTTTCTTACGACTTATAAAGATCCGCGGTTAATCAACTCCAATATTCCTAATCTGCCTGAAGGCTCCATTTTCCTAAATAAACTTGAAGTAAATTCGACAGCCAAAATTGCAGTACAGATCTCTCTAGCAATAGTTAAGCCGCTAGCTAAACGTTCTATGCCATGGATACGAGGCGGACCTTTGAGTTCATTGTCTTCAGTACAAATCGAAATCCTGAAAGATATTGCTGCTGGTTTAAGTACTGCAGAAATTGCTCGAACTCGAGGAGTCACAGAACAAGCCATAGATAAATCAATTAGTCGAATTTCAAAGAATCTTAGTATCCCTAAATCTACTGACTCTAATTTGCGAGTGCAGATAGTTCGGGCATATTTCGCAAATAAGGGACAAGGAATTTAGGTGAAGCGAACGCCTTGGCTTTCGTGGCGGCTCTACATCTTAACAATTCCAGTTGATCTAATTGTCTTGTTGTTATCTAGCGATCATGCAAGTACCGGATCTAATGATTTCTTTAACTGGGCAATACTTTCATTTATCGCACATGGATCAATAGCGCCAGTATTCGCGATAGCTCTCTTTTTCACCAAAAAAGTGAATAGCTGGAAGGTTGATCTGTTTGCTCTGATCATGTTGGGAGCGTTCCGCGGTGCAGCAATCGATGTAGGCATTGAAATTCTTGATTTAGAACCTAAAGTTTCTGCCTTATATAAGGTATTTAATTCTGCAATTTCGTTGCCTCTGTGGTTTATCGGTATTGCGGTCTTCGTAGAATCACGACGTCACTATCAACGAGAGTTCCAGGCTATCTTCCTGCGTCATATTCGTGATGAGCAAACAGCTAAAGGAAGCCAAAACCAAGGCTTGAATGAAAATCCTGCAGGAGAGTCGATCAGAGATCTTCAGTCTGCTACCTCAGAGTTAGCAAGCGAAATCGAGAAAGTCTTAGATCTGCCTACAACACAAGTTAATTACTCAAAGCAAAAAAACAAGATTCAAGATCTAATTAACCGAGAATTGCGGCCTGCGAGTACCAAATTGTGGAATGGCTTCACTTTATCTGCGCCTAAGCTGTCGACGTCGACCTTAATAAGAATTTCTCTACTAGAACAAAAATTGAAGGTCATTTCAGCTGCTTTATTTTTCAGTCCATACATACTTATCGGGCTTAATGGTTCCCAAGGATTGAAATTCGCAGTCGTAGAAGCACTTCTAGCAACATTCTTGAATATTCTTATTTTTCTCATATGCGAAACGTTCTTCAAGCTAGGAGTCCTTGATCGAAAAACAACAAACATTGCGATACTTGGTCTTAGTTTTATACTCCCGTTGATCACTATTCTTTTCATTCTCCCTGGTAAGTTATTCTGGACAGATAGCATCGCAACGGTGATTTTCTATCAACTGTTCATATCGTCTTGCCATGTTCTGTTTCTTCTGGGATTTAATATGTATAGATTCTTAGGTCGTCAAAGATCGATGGTACTTGCAGATTTTGAACGCATTATTCAAGGCAAAGAATTGTCACCTGTTTCAAATCATGATCTGACTGCGGCAGGAGATGTTGATCTAGCGCGATATCTACATGGCGAATTGCAGGCTGGCCTGATTGCTTCAAGTTTGCTTCTAGAACGAGCCTCGAAAACGGGGGATACGGATTTGGCTCGCCATGCTTTGAGAAACGCAGTGGACATTCTTAGTCAAGATCATGCTCAGACTTCTCAATCCAGAGTCTCGTCTCCGCAAGTTAGATTAGAAAAAATATCGTCGGGCTGGCGAGGAATTGCGAACGTGAGCATTAATCTGGATTGGCTTGATGGTTTAGAAACTTCAACGCAAAACAATGTCATCGTTCTAATTGATGAAGGTGTTTCAAACGCAATACGTCATGCCAAAGCAAGCAAGATCTCAGTAAGCGGCTCCCGTTTAGGCGCGGATCTGCATCTAGAAATCCAATCAGATGGCTCCGGAATGAAAGAAAATTCCCCCGGTTTGGGTACCAAGTTGTTCACTGAATTGGCTACTAACTGGGAGTACTCACGACTTGGGGAGAAGAACATTTTAAAATTCACAATTAGAGCTAAAAATTAACGATCTCGACCTACCTTCCCCGACCCAGCCACGATTAGGTCTTTGAGGCACCCACACAGTTTCATTAAATTAACTTGGAATTAACTTAGAGATTCTTGAAAGTGGAGATTTGACCCAATAGATTTCTTTTAACCAAATTGGTTCTTCCCAGTCAGGAAATACTATGGATCAACGTGAAATAAACGAGAAGCGTTATGAGATTGCTGCTGCACAAACTTCAACAGTAATGCTGGTCGGACTTTTTTCAAACCTTGCAATTTTTGCAATAACAGCATTCGCCGATCTTTCTTCTGGAGCTCAAACTGACTGGAAAGTCATCGTGAGCGTTGTCGAAGCATTTTTCTTGCTATTCGCTCTAGGGACATTTGGCGATATAGCGGCATACGTTAAAGACATTCCTGCGAGTGAAGACTCGGCGTGGAATAGAAATGCACGTGTGGCACCACCTGCGATTTTTATGGCAATCACAGCAGTAGGAATTATTGCGATGTGGTACTTCCAGATTCGAGCAATCGGAGCCTAGTTATTAAAATTAAAGTGGCTGGGGCTAACTACCCCAGCCCTTTTCTTTTCGATTTAAATCCCAATTCTTTAAACCTAAGTGGGTTGTGAGGGACTCGAACCCCCGACCCGGTGATTAAGAGTCACCTGCTCTACCAACTGAGCTAACAACCCGAGAAAGGGCAAACCCTTTAACGATTGGCAGACCCTATCAGCGAAACGGTCTGCCGTGGAAATCCGCCAATAGTGGCGAATTACCGCATAAATGAACTCTAAAGTGCTTCTTTACCTGTCTCACCAGTGCGTACTCGAACTACTGAATCAACATTGGTTACCCAGATTTTTCCATCACCAATCGCTCCGGTGTTGGCTGTCTTCACAATTAAATCAAGAATGCTTTCGTAGCTCTCGTCATCGGTCAGCACTTCGATGCGCGCCTTTGAAATGAAATCAACAGTGTACTCAGCGCCGCGATAGATCTCTTTATGGCCCTTTTGACGACCAAAGCCACGTACTTCAGAAACAGTCATGCCATGGACGCCGGCTTCATGCAGAGCGTCTTTGATGTCATCGACTTTGATGGGCTTAACGATTGCGGTGATCAGTTTCATTTCTTACTTTCTCTTCTCGTCGTTGAGGTTGAAGATGGATTGATTCTAGTAGGTATCACGTTAGTAACGGTTAGCATTTCCAGAAATATCGTAGGCAGATTCGGCGTGATAAATCGTATCTAGGCCAGTTAGTTCATCTTCGCGCTTAGCGCGGAATCCGATGGTTCTAGAGATTACTGTTGCGATTACCCAAGTAGCGGTAAATGAGAATGCCGCTGTTGCCAGAATCGCGACTGATTGTTTGCTGAGTAGATCTGTACCACCACCATTTAGTAGACCCAAGCCGCCGGCCGAGTTCGCGGTTGTTGTCGCTAGGAAACCAATTGCCAACATTCCTAGCAATCCGCCGATACCGTGAACGCCGACAACATCGAGTGAATCGTCATAGCCCCATTTGTATTTGCGCGAAACAGCGAATGCAGACAAAGCACCAGCGATTAAACCAATTACTAATGCACCGAGTGGATTTACATAACCGCAAGCAGGCGTGATTGCTACAGCGCCAGCAATAGCACCGGATGCAATACCGAGTGTGGTTGCTTTGCCATCGCGGAAACGTTCTAGTAACACCCATGACATCGCAGCAGCTGCTGTGCAGATCTGGGTATTGATCATTGCGGTTGCGGCAAGTGAACCTGCAGATAAAGCGCTACCTGCGTTAAAGCCAAACCAACCAAACCAAAGCATTCCAGCGCCAAGTAAAACTAGCGGCATGTTATGTGGTCGCATGCTTTCGGTTTTGAAACCTTCGCGTTTTCCAAGTACAAGTGCCAAAGCAAGGGCTGCTGCGCCTGAATTAATTTCAACCACGGTGCCACCAGCAAAATCAAGCGCACCTAACTTGTCGATGATCCAGCCACCTGCACCGCCTTGGCTAGCAAATGCCCAGTGCGCAATTGGTAGATAAACCAAAGTTATCCAGACGCCAACAAAAATCAACCAAGCACTAAATTTTGCACGGTCTGCGATTGCGCCCGATAGAAGTGCCACAGTGATGATCGCAAAAGTTAATTGAAACATCGCAAAAGCAAGAGCTGGAATCTGATGGCCTTCAGCGCCAGTTACTTGATCAAGAGTGTTAGCTAAACCAAGGTGATCCAGGTTTCCGATTAGTCCGCCTTGTGATTTTCCGAAAGCTAATGAGTAGCCATAGAGAACCCAAATCATGGTGGTTATGCCGATTGCTGAAAATGACATCATCATCATGTTAAGCGCACTCTTTGCTCGAACCATGCCAGCATAAAAAATTGCGAGGCCTGGGGTCATAAAAAGAACAAGTGCGGCACTAATTAGCACCCAAGCTGTGTCTCCGCTATTAATCACTTAAGGCCTCTCCAAGTCCAAGGCTGCGCCTTTATATAAGGAGGAATACTAAAGGCAAAACTGCCAAATAAGGGTGGGACTTGAGTAATTAAATAGTGTGACTTGAGCAGTTAATTAGTGAGCAGTTGCTTCAAAACGTTGGCGCGAGCGTTCAATTTCCGCTTGGGCTTCAGCGTGATTAACCCAGTTTCCGCCAGTAACGCTCTTGCCTGGTTCAAGCGCCTTGTAGACCTCGAAGAAGTGTTGGATTTCGGAAAGTTCGAATTCAGGCACATCTTTAATGTCCTGTAGTGACGCTTTGCGAATATCGCCAGCAGCGACACATAACAACTTATCGTCGCCACCTGCTTCATCGGTCATGTTAAACATTCCGATTGCACGCACAGAAACAACGCAGCCAGGAAATGTTGGTTCATCCAACATTACGAGAGCATCTAGTGGGTCGCCATCTAATGACAAAGTGTTCTTAACGAAACCATAGTCATATGGGTAACGCGTTGATGTGAAGAGCATTCGGTCAAGACGAATCTCACCAGTTACGTGATCGACTTCGTATTTGTTGCGACTACCTGCTGGAATTTCAATGATGACATCAAAGATCATTTCGCAATCCAGCTCTCTCTAGTAGGTGTTCTTTAGTAACGCCCAACAGCTGAAGGCTCTCAACTGAAAGGAAATAGTGGGGTGAGCGACGGGGCTCGAACCCGCGACATCTCGGACCACAACCGAGTGCTCTACCAGCTGAGCTACGCCCACCATGTGGAGGAAATTCTACCTGTTAATTACTTGAGTTTGCTTCGCCTTCTTGAGCCTGAGTTGCCGCTAGCGGTGCGCCGGCAATCAGGAAATTTGCGCGGTAGTGGGCTAGCTCTGCGATTGAATCTTGAATATCGCCAAGGGCGCGATGGTTGCCAGTCTTGGCAGGGGAGTTGAAATAAACCTTGGGATTCCAGCGGCGAGCAAGTTCTTTAACGGATGAAACATCGATGGTGCGATAGTGCAGGTAGTCATTTAGGCGCGGCATATCGCGAGCGATAAAGGATCGATCAACGCTAACTGAATTGCCGGCGAGCGGAGACTTGCCAGCAACCGTGCTAGCTGATTCGAGATATTTAATAATTTGATCTTCAGCCGCAGATACTGCGATGCCATTTGGGATCTCGGTGATCAGGCCGGAGTTGGTATGCATCTGGGTCACAAATTCATTCATGCCAGCAAGTTGCTCATGGGTGGCGGCAATAACCAGGTCGATGCCTTCGCCAATTACATTGAGCTCAGAGTCAGTGACTAGAACCGCGATTTCGACCAGGACATCTTTTTCCAGATCGAGACCGGTCATTTCACAGTCGATCCAGATCAGATTTGGTTGCTCGTTGGCCATTGGGCAACCTTAAGGGCGGGCAGGGGTCAAGCGGTAATTTCACGATTCGTTCATCTGGTGTTCACCTTTGATCTGCCTACGCGAACCCACTTGATAGCAAGATTCCCCACATGTCGACCACTGAAGCAACTTATGTGATCCCGGAAAAGCGTGAAGTAACTACCAAGCCAAGATTTTCAGACAAGGTTTTCCGAGCAGTCGTGACTGGTGGCGGGCTTTCTTCTCTCGTGATTCTAGGTTTAATTTTTGCTTTTTTACTTTACCAAGGTTTAGATATTTTCAAATCTCAAGGCATTGGTTTTATTACAAATTCTGATTGGGATATCACATACGACGAGTCTGGTTATGTATTAAGCAATAAATTCGGTTTAGCTTCGATGTTGATCGGCACAATGCTTTGTGCATTTATCGCAGTATTAATCGCGGTGCCAATCTCGGTAGCTAGCGCACTTTACTTATCCTTTTACGCACCGGAATGGCTCAAGAAGCCAATGGTCACCATCATTGACTTGATGGCAGCATTTCCTTCGTTATTGTTCGGCATCTGGGCTTACTTCATCTTGATGCCTAGCGGTGCTTACTGGGCAAAGTTGTTACACCATTACTTTGGTTTTCTGCCATTCTTTAAGAACGAGTTGCGAATTTTCAGTAACTCACCTTTTATTGTGTCTCTAATTTTGGCAATTATGATTATTCCAATTATTACGTCGATCTCTCGTGAAGTATTCGCGCAAGCGCCGCTTGATCGCATTCAAGCTGCCTACGCCCTCGGCGCAACTCGCTGGGCAATGATCCGCGCAGTTGTTATTCCTCACGGACGCAACGGCGTAATTGGTGGAGCAATGCTTGGTCTTGGCCGCGCCATGGGTGAAACGGTCGCTGTGTATACGGTGCTGAATATTGTTTTCCAAATCAACTGGCAAATTCTATTTGGTGCTGGCGGCAACGTCGCATCGATGATTTTACTCAAGTTTGGCGAAGCCAGTGCCTATGAAACAAAGGCTCTGATGGCGGCCGGGCTCGTTTTATTCGTGCTTACTTTGATCGTGAATTTCTTATCCGATCTATTGGTTCGTAGTTTTGGAGCTAAAGGCAAATGACAACTACAACGCCATTTCAAGACATCAAGCCGCAACGTCCTTGGCAAGCTTCAACCAAAGATAAGTCAGTTACCTTAGGAATTTTCATCCTTTCAGTAGCCCTCGCTTACGGAGTAGTTTTATTCACTGGTCTAAGTGGGAAATTAGGAATGTTTTCCTCTTTCGTTTTCATATTCGTCTTTATCAACTCGGGCCGTTCATACCTGCAATTTGGCAGCGCAATGGCAAAAGATTCTCTGGTAAATATTTTGGTAGCTGTCGGAACATTCTTAACAATTATTCCGATCGCAAGTATTTTGTTTGAAGTATTCTCTAAAGGGTATAAAGGTTTGTATCCAGGTCTGTTCTATCGTGACATGTCGCTTAACTCGCCAAATGATCCAGCAAATGTTGGCGGTCTTGGACACGCGATATTAGGAACCGTTTTACTGGTTTCGATTGCGCTAATTTTTAGCGTTCCAATCGGAATTTTAACCGCACTCTATTTAACTGAAATTAGAGGTAAATTCAGTAGACCTATTCGCTTCTTGGTGCAAGCGATGTCAGGCGTGCCATCAATCGTCGCTGGCCTTTTCATCTTATCTGCGATTCTCTACCCGATAACCAAAAATAATTCATCTTTCCTGGGCTCTTTAGCGTTGGCAATTCTGATGATTCCAACTGTTGCGCGTACTTCTGAAGAAGTATTAAATCTAATCCCAAATGATCTACGTGAAGCAGGTGTGGCACTTGGTGGCACACAATGGCGCACTGTTGCGATGATTGTTGTTCCAGCAGCGAAGAGTGGCTTATTAACTGCGGTCATTCTTGGCATTGCTCGCATCGCTGGTGAAACTGCGCCAATTTTGCTGGTTGCGGGTGGCGGAGATAGATATAACTACAACCCGTTTAATGGACCAATGGGTTCACTTCCACACTTTATTTGGAATTCGTTCAGAAGCGGCACACCTGAATCGACCGCGAGAGCTTGGACCGGCCTACTGGTGCTATTAGTAATTGTTTTTGTTTTATTTGCGATCGCTCGATTCTTTGGTAACCGTAAGGTGGGAAAGTAAAATGACTACTGAAAATAATGGAGATCAGGAAAATATGGAAACTACAACTACACCCTCATCGCTATCATCAGTAGCTTCGGCTTCAAAGCGCAAAGTGGTCAACACCAAGGCAATGGGCACCGGCCTAGAAGCCCGTGGCGTACACGCCTGGTTTGGTAACCATCACGCACTAGCTGACGTGTCACTTGATTTCGCAGCCGGCACCGTAACCGCTTTAATTGGGCCTTCAGGTTGCGGTAAGTCAACTTTTATCCGCACGCTAAACCGTATGCACGAGTTCATTCCAAGTGCGGCAATGGCTGGTCAAGTTATTCTTGATGGAAAAGATATTTACGATCCGAGCATCGACGTTACCAAGATTCGTCTGCAGATTGGCATGGTTTTCCAGAAGCCAAACCCATTCCCATCTATGACAATCGGTGAAAACGTTCTCTCGGGTTTAAAATTAGCTCAGCTAAAGACTGAGAATAAAGATGACCTGCTAGAAGAGTGTTTAGTAAAAGCTGGTCTTTGGAATGAAGTTAAGGATCGCCTAAATGCCCATGGTGGTTCACTTTCAGGTGGCCAACAGCAGCGTCTGTGTATTGCTCGCTCACTCGCTGTGCGACCACAAGTTCTACTTATGGATGAGCCATGTTCAGCACTTGACCCAGGTTCAACACTTCGCATTGAAGAGACAATTGAAGAACTTTCTTCATCAATGACAATTGTGATCGTTACTCACAATATGCAGCAAGCTGCTCGTGTATCTGATTACACAGCGTTCTTCTTATCTGATGGCGGCCCTGGCCAGATGATTGAGATGGCTCCAACTAGTGAGATTTTCGCACGTCCACGTGACAAGCGAACCGAAAACTACGTAACTGGGCGCTTCGGTTAACCCCAGTTTCTTTACAGATTTAGTTCACTAGTTGTTCACCTTTAGATCATCTGCCGTTTTCAAAAAGCCCTCTAGCAATTAAGGCGCAATCAATACTTTTGCGCCAATGGTTTTCAAATAATCCAACCAAAATAAGGAGCACTAAATGAAGAAAGCACGTTTCGTGAAGGCAGCTGTTGCTGTTCTTTCACTTTCGTTCGTTCTAGCAACACCAGCAAACGCGGTAGATCTAGCCGGTTCAGGCGCATCTTTCCCAGCAAACCTAATTGAAGCCTGTAAGGCTGGTTTTGCAAAGTCATCAAATCACACTTATCAGTACCTAAGCAGTAGCTCAGGTACAGGTCGTAAAAACGCAATGGCTGGAACTGGTCAATTCTGGTTCTCAGATGGCGTATTCCCGGCAGCTGATAAGCCAGCATCAATGAAGCATGCTCCGATCGTTGCCGGCCCAATTGGAATTCTTTATAACTTAAACGGAAACTCAGGAAAAACCCTTTCTCTTTCTGCAGCCACAATCGCAGGAATTTTCGGTGGAACAATTACAAAGTGGAATGATCCAGCAATTGTTAAGGATGCAAACCGCACCGTTACATCAGTTACATACGAAACAAAGAATGGTGTAATCGTAAAGAACCCCGATGGTACAAATAAAGTTTTCCGTACTAAGGTTGAAAAGATTTCCTTCACATTGCCAAACCGCCCGATCAAGGTTGTTTATCGTTCAGATGATTCTGGAACAACAACAAACTTTATTAACTACCTAAAGAACGCACCAGCAACAGATCTTGGCTGGACTTCAAGTGGAGTTTTCTCAACAGCAATCCAAACAACTGGTACAACAGTTAATGCCGCAGGTAATCTTGGGCGCTACCTAGGACGTGGTAGCTCACTTGGCGTAGCAAATGAAGTTAAGTTGTCAGTTGACTCAATCGGTTACGCTGAGCCTAGCTACGCTGGTGGAGCTTCACGAGTTGCAAGTGTTTACAACGCCGCAGGTTCATTAGTTGATCCTTTAACTCCAGGCGCCGTAGCTTCATTCTTGGGAGCAGCTACAACTGGTTCAGCTGAAACAACTTATACAGGCGTAGCTGGTACATCTGAAGGTACATACAAGTTCAACTACAAGACAACAGAAGCGGGCGCATACCCAATCTCAATCGTGTCTTACTTAGTATTTGATACTCAGTATGCCTCAGCATCAACAGCAGCTGCAGTTAAGGAATTAGCTACTTACATCTTGAGCCCAGCATGTGCTCAAGATGCAGGTGCGGCTTATGGCTTTGCGGTAATCACCGGTAAAGCAAAGACAACTGCTGAAAAGATGATCGCCCAAATCGGAAGCAAGTAATTAATTACCTGATCTAGGTAAGCAAAAGGGCCGGCACTTATGTGCCGGCCCTTTTGCTATGTCTGAAAGTTTTCGAAGATATTAATAGGGCTGGTTAAACCAAATGCGCGCCTGGCAGGAATCGAACCTGCGACAACCCGCTTAGAAGGCGGGTGCTCTATCCGACTGAGCTACAGGCGCATTTAATCTCACTTACTTACCTGTCAGAGTCTACCGAAGTTAAACGATAGGGTTTCGTCTTATGGCTGAGTTCATTTATACGATGAAAAAGGCGCGTAAAGCGCATGGTGAGAAGGTAATTCTCGACGACGTAACCTTGATGTTTTATCCAGGTGCCAAGATCGGCGTGGTTGGTCCAAACGGTGCTGGTAAGTCAACCGTCCTACAGATCATGGCCGGCCTTCAGCAGCCTTCTAATGGCGAGGCATACCTAACTCCAGGTTTTACTGTGGGCATCTTGTTACAAGAGCCAATCCTTGATGAGACTAAAAATGTTATTGATAACGTAAAAGAGGGCGTTGCCGAAACTGTTTCAATGCTTAAGCGATTTGATGAAATTTCTGAAGAGATGGCAAATCCCGATGCCGACTACGACAAATTATTAGCTGAGATGGGCGATCTGCAAGAAAAGCTAGATCACCGCAATGCCTGGGAACTTGATTCGCAATTAGAGCAAGCAATGGATGCTCTTCGTTGCCCACCAGCTGATGCCGATGTTTCGGTTTTATCTGGTGGTGAAAAACGTCGCGTGGCACTTTGTAAGTTGTTACTACAAGCACCTGATCTATTGCTCCTTGACGAGCCTACTAACCACTTAGATGCCGAATCAGTGCTCTGGTTAGAGCAACACTTAAATAAGTATCCCGGCGCAGTTGTAGCGATTACACACGATAGATATTTTCTCGACAACGTAGCGCAATGGATTCTCGAACTCGATCGTGGTCGTGCTTATCCATATGAAGGAAACTATTCGACTTATCTAGAAACAAAAGCCACGCGTTTAAAGATTGAAGGCCAGAAAGATGCCAAGCGCGCAAAGCGTTTGACTGAAGAACTCGAATGGGTTCGCATGAACGCTAAGGGCCGCCAGACTAAGTCAAAGGCTCGTTTGGCACGTTATGAAGAGATGGCAGCCGAGGCCGACAAGATGCGTAAGTTGGACTTCGAAGAAATTCAGATTCCACCTGGGCCACGTCTTGGTAATGTGGTTATTGAAGTTAATAACTTAGTTAAAGGTTTTGGCGATCGCGTACTTATTGATGACCTCTCATTTACTTTGCCGCGTAACGGCATAGTCGGAATCATTGGTCCTAACGGTGCTGGTAAGACCACGCTATTTAAAACTTTAATCGGTATGGAACAACCAGATTCTGGTTCTGTGAAAATTGGCGAAACCGTAAAGATTTCTTACGTTGATCAGTCACGTGGTGGCATTGACCCAAAGAAATCACTTTGGGAAGTTGTCTCCGACGGTCTTGATTACATCAAAGTGGGCAACGTTGAAATGCCTTCTCGTGCCTATGTTTCAGCATTTGGATTCAAAGGCCCAGATCAACAAAAGCCTGCTGGCGTGCTCTCTGGTGGAGAACGAAATCGTTTGAACTTAGCTTTGACTTTAAAGGCCGGCGGAAACTTGCTGCTCCTTGATGAGCCAACGAATGACTTAGATGTTGAAACTCTTGGTTCGCTTGAAAATGCGTTGCTTGAATTTCCTGGTTGCGCCGTAGTCATCTCGCACGATCGTTGGTTCCTCGATCGCGTGGCAACGCACATTTTGGCTTACGAGGGTGAATCTAAGTGGTTCTGGTTTGAAGGAAACTTCGAGTCTTATGAAGAAAATAAAATTTCGCGCCTTGGGTCTGAAGCTTCACGACCTCATCGTGCGACTTACCGAAAGTTGACTCGCTAATGCGCTACACAACAAAACTACATGTGCGTTGGGATGATCTCGATGCTTTTGGTCATGTAAACAACGCAAGCTATTTAACATATGCGCAAGAAGCTCGTTCTAACTTCACTTGGTATTCGCGTAAGGCTGCCGGGCTCGAGCCACTATTGGTTCACATGGTGGTGGCTCGCGCTGAAGTAGATTTCATCGAACCAATTTACGATGGTGGCTTTGAACTAGATGTCGCAATTTGGGTAGCAAAGATTGGTAACTCATCTTTTGAATTGGCGTACGAATTTACAAGTGAAGCTGGATTACATGCCCGTGCGCGCACAGTTCAAGTAACGGTCTCGATGGAGACTAAGAAGTCACGGCCACTCGAGCAAAATGAACGTGACTTCTTAACTGGACACTACGAGGCTTAAGCCATGCAGCTAGCGCCTCGTTCAACGCGACTCTGGTGGCGCGATGCTGTTACTTATCAAATTTATATTCGCTCATTTGCTGATAGCAATGGCGATGGCATCGGCGATATCAACGGAATTCGTTCGCGCCTGCCTTACTTGAAAGAGTTGGGCATAGATGCGATTTGGATTACTCCTTGGTTTCCATCGCCACAGAAAGATCATGGCTACGACGTCGCAAACTACTTTGATATCGAACCTGATTACGGCACTCTGGCTGATGCCAAGGCGCTTATTTCTGAAGCGCACCAGATCGGGATTCGAATTCTGCTCGACATTGTCCCTAACCACTGCAGTGATCAGCACGAATGGTTTCAGGCAGCCCTTAAGGCAGCACCAGGCAGCCAAGAGCGCGAACGTTTTCATTTCCTAGATGGCAAAGGTAAAGATGGTGAACTGCCACCAAATAATTGGCCATCTGTTTTCGGTGGCGATGCTTGGCAGCGAGTAATCGAAGCTGATGGCAAACCAGGGCAGTGGTACTTACATATCTTCGCGACCGAACAACCCGATTTCAATTGGGAGAACCGTGATGTGCGCGAGCACTTCGAAAACATTTTAAAGTTCTGGTTAGATCTTGGTGTCGATGGTTTTCGCATTGATGTGGCACACGCAATGATTAAAGCTGAAGGTCTGCCAGATATTGTTGAACCAGAAAAAGGCAACGAGATGCTTTCTGCCACTCAACATCCGTTCTGGGATCAAGAAGGTGTTCACGAGATTCACCGATCTTGGCGCAAGATTCTTGATTCATATCCAGGTGATCGCATGGCAGTTGCTGAAGCTTGGGTAAGTCCGGCAACTCGCATTGCGCGTTACTTACGCCCTGATGAACTTGCTAATTCATTTAACTTTGAATTCTTAATTTCGCTTTGGGAACCCGCGTTTCTTAAGGAGCGCATCGTGAATTCAATGGCAGCAATGGCTGAAGTTGGCGCACCATCTTCTTGGGTATTTAACAATCATGATTTAGTTCGCTCGGTTGATCGTTTTGATCTAGGGCTATTAAATGTTGATAAATCGACGCTGCATCGCCAAGGTGATGCCAAGAAATTTAATCTAGAACGCGGTACACGCCGTGCACGTGCAGGTGCGCTTTTAATGTTAGCTCTGCCAGGTGGTGCCTATGTTTACCAAGGCGAAGAATTAGCGCTACCTGAAGTTCGCGATATTCCAGAAGATCGCTTAACTGATCCGCGATGGGTAATGAGTGGCAAAGTCGATCGCGGTCGCGATGGTTGTCGAGTGCCGCTGCCTTGGCACCATGAACCAGTTGGTGCATTTGGTTTCTCAGCCAATGAATCACTTAAGCCGGTTGAAGCTTGGTTGCCGCAAAGTGATTGGTGGGGCAAATTCGCCGCATCGCTACAAGATGGCTTAGAAGGCTCAACGCTTTCTATGTATCGCAAGGCACTGGCAATTCGTAAGGCCGATGCTGGTTTAGGTGATGGCCCAATGACATGGCTTGATGTAAACGATGAAGTTTTAGCATTTACGCGACCAGGAAATTTTGCGTGCTACGTGAACTTCGGGGCTGAAATTGAATTACCAGCAGGTGCTGAAATATTGGTTTCAAGTGCGCCTCTTGCCGGAAATCAATTACCAACCGATACGGCAGTTTGGTTAAGGTTAAATTGAGTTTCTACGAAGAAGTCGGCGGCATAGTTTTCTTTGCCGATTTAGTTTCACAGTTTTATGCACATGTTGCGATGGATCCAATTCTGCGACCAATGTATCCAGATTCGGATATGAAGGGCGCTGCCGAACGCCTACAAATGTTCTTAGAACAATATTGGGGTGGGCCAGGAACTTACTCCGAAGAGCGCGGACACCCAAGGCTAAGAATGCGTCATGCTGGTTTTCATATTGATCACGCAGCTCAGGCTGCTTGGCTAAATGCAATGCGCAAAGCCGTTGATGGAGTTGAGATTGATGCTGCCCACAAAGAAACTTTGTGGGGCTATTTAGAAATGGCTGCTGCTGGTTTAGTTAATCAAGCAGATTGACTTGAGTTTCCAACTTTAAGAATTTCGCCATTACGTAAATACCAAAGCGTTCCGTTTGAATCACGCACTGTCGTAATACGGAGTCCAACTTTTTCGACCACACCTTTAATTTCAAGTACTTCAACGGTGTCTCCAACGCCGTATTGATCTTCGACCAGCATGAAAATTCCAGAGAGAACGTCGCGCACAATTGTCTGCGCACCTAAACCAAGTGCCACACCAATAACACCAGCGGAAGCGATAAATGGTCCTAAGTTAAATCCGAATTCACCCAAAATTGTGGCAAAGGCAATTAGCCAGATAGCCGAATTCAAAGTGCTGCTTAAAACTGTGCCAGTTGTCTTAGCCCGCTCCTTTTGACGTGCGCCCACCCCTCGTAGGCCAGGGCGAAGGTCTGCTGTGGCCAGGCGGTTCATGGCTCGGGTGATAGCTCGTTTTCCGAAATATTGGGTAGCCATCGCAACGAGCAAGACCAACAGAATGCGCATCGGGGCGCCACTAAACCAGTCAATAGCCTCTTTTAGGGTGAAGTTCATAGTGATGCCGACTCTAACGAATTCTTAACCTAAAAGGCGCTAGAAATACGCTCTTTCGCAGAACTTTTGGGGCAAGATATGGCAATCGGCGCGAGCCACGCGCTTCGATCAGGGAGCGATTATGTCGCGCACACTTATTTTGAACGCCACTTACGAACCGCTAGGTGTTGTGTCAGATCGACGCGCTCTCATTTTAGTTTTGAATCAACGCGCAACCATGGTCGAAGATTCTGGTGTTGTTCTACATTACGCAACTGGCCAAGTATCACTGCCATCGGTTATTCGATTAAATAAATTTGTGCGAATTCCATATCGTCATGCTGTTCCACTTTCGCGGCGAGCAATTTTTGCGCGCGATGGCGGTCGATGTGTTTACTGCGGAAATGCGGCATCCTCAATTGATCACGTGATTCCTCGTTCACGCGGAGGCGGGCACAATTGGGAAAATGTGGTGGCTGCTTGCCATCGATGCAATCATGCTAAAGCTGATAAACCGCTTAAAGAATTAGGATGGCGACTTAGATCACTTCCACGTGAACCAGTTGGTGCTGCTTGGCGAATTCTGGGCACCGGCAGAACTGAAAATCGTTGGTTGCCTTATCTAGAACCATTTGGTGCGTCAGCAGCAACTGCTTAAGTCAATTACACTTATGCCCATGATGATTCAACTTATACAAGCTGCTTCCAACTTACGCATGGCCCCCGAAGATGGTTCGATGCCTGGTGAATCACTTAGCGCAGCACAGACTGCTCTTTATTTTGTTGGCGCTCCAGTCGGACTATTTCTTTTAATTTCAGTAATTGTTTACGCACTAACTGGTGAGCGCAAAGAAAAGACCGAGTCAAAAGACTCGGTCTTAACTCACATCGAATAGATATTACTTATCAGCAGCTCGTGCCTTTAGTGCGCGAGCCATTGAATCGCGGCCCTCGGCAACAGTTCGACGCATCGCATGTGATGCATCCTTGCCAGTTACAGCTAGCCAGTGTTCTGCTTTCTTTAATGTGTCTTCGCTAATTACCCAGGCTGGGAACAGCAGAATTGCTGTGGCTTCAGCAATTTCAAAGCCCTTGGTTTCCCAAACTTCAAGAATCGATTGGAAATACTTATCAACGTAAGGCACCAATAGATCGCCATGAATTGCCAGGTTAAAGCCACGGCAGGTGTAGGCATGAATTGTGTTAGATAAGTTATCGGTTGTAATAGCTTTAAAGGCAGCTGCCTTAGCATCAGCATTTGGAAGAGCAGCATGAGCTAACGCGGCATATTGATTTCCGTGAGCTGTCTTATCTTTAGCGGCTTCAGCAGCAATCTCAGCTGCGCTAAAGATGCCGCGCTTTACACCGCAGATAAATATAAACCAACGCAGATCGGCATCAACAGTTAGGCCGTTGATTGATCCGTTAAGAATTTCCTTTATCTTTTCGTATTGAGCTGGGGTATAGGCAAAGTCAGCGAATGACTTGGCATATTGAAGTTGATGATCGCTACCTGGGGCAGCATCAGCCAAGAACTTCTCGAATGCGTTAGCTGCTTGTTCGCGCAACTTCTCGCGATTAGCATCGGATGCAAATGACCAAATAGCGGTATCGATCTGCATTACGGTCATTGTCACCGTAGCAATATCGGTCTCGCCGGCAAGTGCGTTAAGTGCGATAGTCACGTAATCACTTGCTGCCAGTTCGCCATCGCGAGTTGAATCCCAAAGCGATGCCCAGATTAATCCGCGTGAAAGCGAATCATCGAGCTTGCCTAGGTGAGACTTCATGGTCGCAATAGAGCGATCATCGAAGCGCAACTTGGCATAAGACTGATCGCCATCGTTGATTAGAACTAAATCGGCAGTTTTCTCGCCAGCTAGTTCAGTAACCTCAGTTAGCGCGCCAGCAACATCTAGTTCAACGTTCTTGCGACGTGAAAGCTTGTCGCCGGTGATGTCATATAGACCAACTTTTAGGCGGTGCGGGCGAAGTTCTGTTGAACCAACCGGCATAGTTGGGGCAATCTGCTTAACTTTGATCGACTTGTAAACATCGCCTTCGATCTCAAGGACCGGGCTTAAAGTGTTAACGCCAGCTGTGCGCAACCAAGTACGAACCCATTCAGTTAGATCGCGACCACTTGTTGCCTCAAGCTGCACAATTAGATCGCTCAGAGTTGTATTTTGGTAGGCATGCTTAGCAAAGTATTTACGAAGCGCTGCGATGAAATTATCGCGACCAACGTGCGCCACTAGTTGCTGCAGAACTGAAGCGCCTTTGGCATATGAAATACCATCAAAGTTTGTGCGAACAGCATCGAGATCTTCCATCTCAACTGCAATTGGGTGAGTAGATGACAATTGATCTTGGCGATATGCCCAGTTTTTACGACCTGAGTTGAACTCAGTCCAAGCATGAGTCCACTTAGTTGATTCGCTTACTGCCATGTATGAAGCCCACTCAGCGAATGATTCGTTAAGCCAAAGATCTTCCCACCAGGCCATGGTGACTAGATCGCCGAACCACATATGTGCCATCTCATGATGAATCGTTGAAGCGCGGCTTAAGTAATTGCGATCGGTTACCTTGCTGCGGAAAATTAGTACATCTTCGTGGAAAGTCACGCAACCAACGTTTTCCATTGCGCCCCAGTTGTATTCAGCAACTGCGATCTGGTCGTACTTGCCAAATGGATAAGCCAGACCGAAAGTCTTTTCGAAGTAAGCAAAACCTTGCTTGGTAACTTCGAAGATATTTTCAGCATCAACGTGCTTAAAGAATGATTTACGAGCATAGATGCCGAGCGGGATAGTCTTCTCGCCTTTATATTCATCATGAACGCTCTGGTAAGCACCAGCAACAATTGCGGTTACATAAGTTGCGATAACTTGAGATTCAGCGAATTGAATAAACTTCTTATCGCCATCAAGATCTTTAGTTGATTCGACGCCATAGTTTGAAATAACTTCCCAATGCTTTGGGGTAATCGTGCTAATTTTGAAGGTAGCTTTTTGATCTGGTTGATCAAAGCAGGCATACATGCGACGAGCATCGCCAGTTTCGAACTGGGTGTATAGGTAGACCTCATCATCAGCTGGGTCAACAAAGCGGTGTAGGCCTTCGCCAGAGTTTGAATAAACACCATCGTGTTCGATTTCGAGCACATTGTCGGCGGCAATTGCTGGCAGATAAACAGTCTCGCCATCGAACTTAGGATCAAACTCAACGCCATTTAGTTTGGCGGAGTAAACCTTGGAACCAACGCAGTCAATAAAAGTTGTGGCACCCGGCTTAAGCCCTGCGAACTTAACTGTGGTCTTTACCCGAAAGTTCTCAGCGCCAGTAGTTAGGTCTAAGTCGATCGCATAACTTGCGACCTTCAAGATAGCTGAACGTTCAGCGGCTTCAATTTGGGTGATATTCGTACCTGGCACGAGGACTCCTTGTTAATTAGCCAAAGCTGATACTTCGGCTCCCGATTGGGGTTCGCAATCTAAGCATGAAAGAGTGCCCTAGTGGAAAGCAGAGCGGTCAGGTCATACAAATTACGCGGGCGCCGGATTACCGAGGGCCAGCAAGAGGCTTGGGATCGCCTATGGCCGGTATTCGGTATTGAATATTCTGATCAGAAAATTAACCTGACAGATTTATTTCCAGATTCAAAACGAATAATTATGGAAATTGGTTTTGGTATGGGCGAGGCAACTGCCCAGATTGCGGCTGCAGACACAACAACTGGTTATTTAGCAGTTGAAGTTCACCGCCCTGGCATCGGCAAATTACTTTTGCGAGTTGAAGAACTTCAGCTAAAAAATGTGCGCACTATCGAAGGTGATGCTTTTGAAGTCCTCGAGCAGATGATTGTCGATAACTCACTAGATGGTGTTCATTTATTTTTCCCAGACCCATGGCCTAAGGCTCGACATTTCAAGCGCCGAATTGTTAATCAAGAATTTATCGCAGCAGTTGCGGCAAAATTAAAACCAGGTGCTTTCTTTCACATCGCAACTGATTGGCAACCGTATGCAGAATGGATCGCTGAAGAATTTACCAAGCAAACTTTCTTTACTGGGGGAGAAGTCGAGCGCCCTGATTGGCGACCATTAACTCGATTTGAAGATCAAGGCATTAATAAAGAACACCCAGTTACTGACTTTAGATTTATTAAAAAGTAATTACTTAATTTCGCCAGTGGTTTCGAAGTTACTCATTTGATTAATGCGACGGATATGTCGCTCATCGCCACTAAACGGTGTGGCTAGAAAAGCATCGATAAATGATTGGCACTCTTCGATCGAATGCAAGCGACCACCAACTGAGATCACATTTGCGTTGTTGTGTTCACGAGCAAGTTTGGCAGTTTCTAAACTCCACACTAATGCTGCGCGAACACCATTAACTTTATTGGCAGCCATTTGCTCGCCATTGCCAGAACCACCAATAACGATGCCAAAAGAGCCTGGTTCAGCGGCTGTTGCTTGCGCCGCGGGAATACAAAAGACTGGGTAATCATCGAGAGCGTCATATTCAAATGGGCCATGGTCTTTAACTTCGTGGCCCTTGCCAGTTAAGTAAGCAGATAAAGCGTTCTTTAACTCAAGTCCAGCATGGTCACTACCAATATGAATGCGCATGAGCGAATCTAATCATGAGAAAACCCGCCACCGATGTTCTTGGTGACGGGTTTCTCGCCCTACGGAAGGAGAATATGTGAGTAAAAAAGTTTCCTTACTTAGCGATTAAGCCTTGTAAGAAGTTTTGCTGCCAGGTGTGGTTCCTGTTCCTGGAGCACCCATCTTTGGACCGCGTGGACCATCATGGTCGCCCATTCCTGGACCACCATGGCCATGACCACGACCGCCCATTGCTGGACCGCCCTTTGGACCACCAACTGAATCAACTTCAGCTGTTACATGTGCGACTAAACCAGCTTTCAAAGTTGTTGCTTGCGCAGCTGTTAACTTTCCAGCTGTTACAGCAGCATCAATGCGCTTTGTTTCATCGGCAACTAGTACTGCGATAAGTGCATCTTTCTTTGCACCAGCAATTGCGCCCAGTGATTCACCAGCAGCTAAACGAGTCTTAATTACAGCTGCATCGACACCAATTGTTTTTGCAACAAGTGCTTCGAGTGCTGCGCGTTCTGCGTCATGTGCTGCTTTATCAGCAAGACGTTGTGCGTCATCAGCATTTCTTGCGGCCGCAATAGCAGCGTTAAGTGCATCAACTTGTGCTTGAGTAAGAGTGCCCTTCTTCACGAGGTCACTTAGCACGCCAGCAAGTTTGTCTTGCTGAGCACCTGGAAGTTTCATTCCCTTACTAATTGAAACCTTCACTGAACTCTTTGAAGCAGCGCTGGAAACACCAACAGTGCCAACAGTTAGAGCCATAGTTGTAATCGCTATCGCAATTACTTTCTTCTTTGAAACCATTTGTATGGTCCTTTCGATTTATTGCTTTCTACTGGCCAATAACCCCACGTCATCGACTACCCGTAATTAACTCCCTAAGAGTGAGAAATTTAGTTTATTTTCCTGTGAACGGGGTTAGAGTTTCTGAGCGCATTCCTAGGGTAAAGATCTCGACATTTGGGACATTGAGCAGGGGATTCGTTATATCTGAAGGGTTTTGCCAGTTCCAAACTGGGATTACCCAACCTGACAGGAGTTCCCGTCAATGGATATCAAAGCTAGACCTTTCCTAATAAAGATTATTTCAATCGCACTATTTGTCTGCATACCAATGGCAAGTGCTGACGCCGTTACAAAACCAAAAGCTGCTGGAAGAACTGCGGCATCGATCCCAAACACAATATTAAATGGGTTTGGAGCACCATCTAATTCAATCGGCATCGATGGTGATTTCTATATTGACACTAAAAATCTAAATATTTATGGACCGAAGATGAAGAAGAAGTGGCCAGCTGCCGTTAGTTTAAAAGGCACCAATGGCTCAGCCGGTACTGATGGAAAAAGTGGCAGTGATGGAAAGACAATCACGAATGCTTCAACAGTTGCCGGACCAATTGGAAACCAAGGAACACAAGGCATACAGGGAATCGCTGGTGACACCGGTGTAAAAGGTGAGCAGGGTTTGCGTGGCGAAGTTGGCGCAACTGGTGCGCAAGGAATCGTTGGGCCGATTGGCGTACAAGGTCCTATTGGATTAACTGGCGTAACAGGATCTCAAGGACCAGCAGGTTCTGGTTCACAAGGAGCACCTGGCGCAACCGGCGCAACAGGTTCGCAAGGTCCTAGTGGTGCAACAGGTGCGCAAGGTCCAGCTGGAAGTGGAGCAACCGGATCACAAGGACCCGCAGGACCAACGGGAACCAATGGTGCAAATGGAAATGTTGGAGCGACAGGTTCAACTGGACCCGAAGGCCCCGCAGGTCCTCCTGGATCAACCGGATCGCAAGGAACTGCTGGAGTAGCAGGAGGAACAGGCCTGTCACTTGGATTAGTTGGAAATATTAGTTTTGCAAATCCACTCGTTGGTGGGGCAAGTTCAACTACTAGTTCCGCTACCTTCCTAATACTTGAAGCTGGGAAGAGTTATGTGTTGAGTGTGCAAGTTCATTTTCGGTCAACGTTAGATCCATTGGAAATAATTGATCAAATTCTAGGTATATCGTTTTCTGCCACTGGTGCTGTACCGGTAATTACTTCTAAGTATTTTTGTTCTTCAGGAACTTTCTACAAGGATTCGGCACGATTGTTTGAAATTACACTTTACGCAGATGTTGTTATTAATGGATCTTCAACTTTGGCAAATTCCGACCTTGTTGTGAACGTATTCACACCAGATTCTGTTCGCGTTTCACTCACGCCAAGTGGCTCATTCGCTGGAGTTAAGGTCGGGGCTATCGCATAAAAGTCGAATAAATATGCGGATAGAGCCTCATAATTCTGAGCAGAAATGCTTGGAGCGGGTGACCGGGATCGAACCGGCATGGCCAGCTTGGAAGGCTGGGGCTCTACCATTGAGCTACACCCGCATGCGGTGTGACCGCTAGCGTACGGGCTAAGGGTATCGGCTCGGTAATCAGAGCACAAAAATTCCTCTAGACTTCCGACTTACGCCTCGGGGCGTAGCGTAGTGGCTAGCGCGCCTGCTTTGGGAGCAGGAGATCGGGAGTTCGAATCTCCCCGCCCCGACCAGAAGTACTTAAGTTAATGGTCATCAATTTCTATAAGGAGCAATCTGTGAAGAGCTCGGTCGAGACACTTTCACCTACCCGAGTACGACTAGATGTTGAAGTCGAGTTCGCAGAATTAAAAGAGCATGTTGATGCTGCTTACAAGAAGGTTGCGACACAAGTAAACATTCCTGGCTTCCGTAAAGGAAAAGTTCCAGCAGCAATGATCGATCAACGCGTTGGTCGTGGCACTGTTATCGATGAAGCGATCAACTCAGCTCTGCCAGAGTTCTACGGAAAAGCTGCACGCGAACATAGCGTTCTAGTTGTGGGCCGCCCAGAAGTTGATATCAAAGAATTTGTTGACAATGAAAAATTACATTTCACTGTTGAAGTAGATGTTCGCCCTGAAGTAACACTTCCTGATTTCTCAAAGATTACAATTGAAGTTCCTGATGCAGTTGTTACAGATTCAGATATTGATGAGCAGATCGATGAGCTAGCAAAGCGTTTCGGAACTCTTACAACTGTTGAGCGCGCAGCTAAAGATGGCGACTTTGTAACAATTGATTTAATGGCAAAGATAAACGGCGAAGAAATTGATGGCGGCAAAGCATCTGATATTTCTTACGAAGTCGGTTCAAACCGCATGATCGATGGCCTTGATGCCACACTGGTTGGCTTGTTAGCCGGAGATACCAAGACTTTTAATACTCAACTAGTTGGTCAAGCCGAAGGCGAAACTGGCGATGTCGATGTCGCGGTCAAAGTTGTGAAAGAGCGCATTCTTCCTACGATCGATGATGCGTTCGCAAAGCTGGCTAGTGAGTTCGACACTTTGGCTGAACTAAAGGCCGATACCGCTACTCGCCTTGATCGCTTGAAGAAGATGGAACAAGGTGCACAAGCGCGTGACCTACTTCTTGAGAAGTTAATTAAAGATCTTGATATTCCAGTTCCAGATAAGTTAGTTGAAGATGAAGTCAATGCTCATCTTGAGCCAGAAGGTCGCCTTGAAGATGCTGCGCACCGCGCTGAAGTAGATCTCGAAGTTCGTACCTCGATTAAGTCTGATTTCTTGCTTGATTCAATCGTTAAGGCTGAATCAGTAGAAGTTAACGAAATGGAGCTAACCGAATATTTAGTTCGCCAATCACAGCGTTACGGAATGGCGCCAGAGCAGTTCGCACAGGAACTTCAGAAGCAAGGTCAGATTGCCACATTGGTCGCTGAAGTTGCTCGCTCGAAAGCGTTGGCCGGCGTACTTGGTCGCATCACAATTAAGGATGCATCAGGTGCCACCATCGATCTCGAAGCACTTCGTCCGCAGGCTGGCGAAGCGATTTCTGAAGAGGTCGCTGAATAATCGCTCTGCTGTAAGCGAACACGGCCGATCTAGGCATGATTTGCCCGAATTAGGGAAGCATTCCGCGTCTTAAATTGTTAAGGTCAAGACACGCAATAAACAGGAGGCTGTCAGTGGATTCACAAAACCCGCAAACTAGCGAGATAACCGCTCGCTCTTCGCACGCAAGTCCAGGTGCGCTAGACGATCAGGTTTACGCCCGCTTACTTCGCGAACGAATTATTTTCTTAACCGGCGAAGTTCGCGACGAGATGGCCAATGCAATTTGTGCGCAAATTTTATTACTTGCTGCCGAAGATGCAGAAAAAGATATTTACCTATACATCAACTCACCTGGTGGTTCAGTAACTGCGGGTATGGCGATCTACGACACTATGCAATATGTAAAGAACGACATTGCCACTGTCGGAATGGGTATCGCTGCATCAATGGGTCAGTTCTTGCTAACAGCAGGTGCTCCGGGCAAGCGTTACGCATTGCCACACTCACGCATCTTGATGCACCAACCACTTGGTGGCATCGGCGGTACTGCTACAGATATTCGTATTCAAGCTGAACAAATGGCTGCGACGAAAAAAATCATGGCAGAAATTATTGCTAAGCACACCGGGCAAACCGTTGAGCAGATCACGATCGATTCAGATCGTGACAATTGGTTTACAGCAGACGAAGCAAAGGAATATGGCTTCGTTGATCAAGTAGTTCGATCAGCTGGTCAAGTTTCAGGTAGCGGAGGAACAGCATGAACATGAATACCAATAAGGTAAACGAGATCACTAGTCGCTACGTTCTGCCAACTATCGAAGAGAAAACTGCTTACGGTTACAAGCGCCTAGATCCTTATACAAAGTTATTCGAAGAGCGCATCATTTTCTTGGGTCAACCAATCGATGACACTGTCGCAAACGATGTAATGGCTCAGTTGTTAACACTTGAGTCAATGGATCCTGATCGCGACATCATGATTTACATCAACTCACCTGGCGGTTCATTTACAGCGCTAACCGCTATTTACGACACCATGCAGTTCGTTCGTCCAGATGTGATGACAATTTGCTTAGGTCAAGCATCTTCAGCTGCTGCGGTTATTTTGGCTGCTGGCGCTAAAGGCAAGCGTTATGCACTCGAGCACTCACGTATTTTGATTCACCAGCCATTTGCGCAAGGTGATTACGCACAAGCATCTGATATTGAAATTCAGGCTGCTGAGATTATGCGTATTCGCTTAATGCAAGAAGAGTTAATTTCGCGTCACTCAAATAAAACTATCGCTGAAGTAACAGCCGATGTGGAACGTGACAAGATTCTTACTGCTGCCGAAGCTGTTGAATATGGTCTAATCGATCAGGTTCTCGAAAGTCGTAAGGCAAAGCCACAAGCCTAAATAAATAGGTTTACTTCAAGCGTATGTAATAGGTTAGGCAATGTGTTTAAAGCAAGAATTGCAAAACTAACTGAGGCGGGATCCCTTTGGTCATATCCGGGATACCGTCTCTTTTGGGTTTCAACGACAATCTTTGTTTTGGGCGCTTCGGCTTTTCCGATTGCACTCGCTGTAACCATCATTGATCAAGGTGGCAACGCCACAACTCTCGGTTTGATTTTAGGTTCGCGTATTTTGGCTTCAGTTATTGGCGCACCTTTTGCTGGCGTATGGACTGATCGGTTGCCGCGCAAACAAGTCATGATCGCTGCTGATTTAGGGCGAGCGCTAATTGTCTTTTCGATGGTTTTCTTATCTGGGCCAGCTACACCGCATATTTTCTTAGGCCTCGCAGTATTTCTGGTCGGTGTTGGCGATGCTTTTGGGGCAGCGGCAGCTGGTGCGATTATGCCCAGCTTGGTGCCTGATGAAAAACTTCCAGCGGCAAATGTTGCTCGCAACATTGTGGTTCGTACATCTACGATCATTGGCCCTGGCATCGGGGGAGTATCGGTATATCTAATTGGTGGGCGCTTAACTTTTCTTTTTACTGCTATCACTTTTGCCCTAGGAACATATTTCTTGAATCAAATTAAAGAAGAGATCAAAATTGAGCAAAAAGTTCGTGAGTCTTTTGTAACTGAAATGCGTGAAGGACTTCGCACTGTTATCGAAATTCCCTGGATCGGGGCCATGATTTTCATGGTTTCATTTCAGCTGATGGTGGTTCTGGCTGCTGAAACGGTTTTATTGCCAATTATTACTAAGCGCGAATTTGATTCGAATACGCCATTTGCGTTATCTGCCGCGGCGTTTTCCGTGGGTAGCATTATTTCGGCGATTATTTGTGTGAAGGTAAAGGTCAAGCACGAAGGCTATGTTTCAATTTTGGTCTGGATGATTGTGATCGTTGCTCCACTAGCGCTGGCATTTCCGGTATCTGGCACCGTGATTGTTGTTGCTTACTTAATAGCTGGACTTTCAGTTGGGCCATGGGAAGCATGGTGGTCAACAGCGGTGCAGCGCGAAGTTCCACCTCATCTACAAGGTCGAGTTTTTTCAATTGATCACATGGGCTCAACTGCCTTAATGCCATTGGGCATGGCTCTAGTTGGCCCAGCTGCTGACTATTTCGGCGAGCGAAATTTATTAATCGGCGCTTCCATTTTTCATATTTTGATGGGACTTTCAATTATGCGCATACCTGGTGTGCGAGATATGAAGATGCCGCCTAGTTCAGTATCGCCCTGATTAATTATCTCTCAGAGCGAACAAGATTAAGCAGGAAAAGTCAGGCGAGAATCCACGTTAGAAATTAGGCTTCACCCAGAAGCAAGGGGAATTCCCCGCCCCTGCTAAAGGAGAATCATGACTCGCATCGGCGAAACCAGCGACCTGCTTAAGTGTTCTTTCTGCGGAAAGACCCAGAAGCAAGTTAAGAAATTGATCGCCGGTCCTGGCGTTTATATCTGCGATGAATGTATTGATCTTTGTAACGAGATTATCGTTGAAGAACTTTCTGAAACCGCAGCCCTTGGCTTAACTGAACTTCCAAAGCCACAAGAGATCTTTGATTTTCTAGATCAATATGTAATTGGCCAAGATCGTGCCAAAAAATCTTTATCAGTTGCTGTTTATAACCATTACAAGCGCGTGCAGTCAGGGGATTCAAAGCGCGAAGATGGCATCGAACTAGCTAAGAGCAATATTTTATTACTTGGCCCAACTGGTTGCGGCAAGACTTTAATGGCGCAAACTTTAGCTCGCATGCTTAATGTGCCATTTGCGATTGCCGATGCGACTGCTCTAACTGAAGCAGGTTACGTGGGTGAAGATGTTGAGAACATTTTGCTTAAGCTTTTACAAGCAGCTGATTACGATGTGAAGAAAGCTGAAACCGGCATCATTTATATTGATGAAATCGATAAAGTTGCCCGCAAATCTGAAAACCCATCGATCACTCGCGATGTATCAGGTGAAGGTGTTCAGCAAGCACTGCTAAAGATTCTTGAAGGCACGGTTGCTTCGGTTCCACCACAGGGTGGTCGCAAGCACCCTCATCAAGAATTTATTCAAATCGATACGACAAATGTTCTGTTCATTGTTGGTGGAGCTTTCGCTGGTCTCGATAAGATCATTGAAGCTCGTGCCGGAAAAGCAGGTGTTGGTTTTAATGCGACGCTACAAACTGCTGAAGATAAGAACCGTAAAGATATTTTCGCCGACGTAATGCCCGAAGATCTACTCAAGTTCGGCATGATCCCAGAATTCATTGGTCGCTTACCAGTGCTAACTAGCGTTGAGAATCTTGATAAAGAAGCGCTTATGCAGATTCTGACCGAACCAAAGAATGCTCTCGTTAAGCAATATGCCAAACTATTTGAGCTAGATTCAGTCGAACTTGAATTCACTCCTGAGTCTCTTGATGCGATTGCTGACTTAGCACTTCTACGTGGCACTGGTGCTCGCGGGCTTCGCGCAATCATGGAAGGCGTCCTTCTAGCTGTTATGTACGAAGTTCCGAGCCGCAGCGATATCGCTAAAGTAATTGTGACCGCTGAATCAATCACCGATGGCGTTACCCCGACATTTGTACAGCGCACGGGGGATATTCCAAAGCGGGCCGCCCGAGGCGAAAAGCGTTCAGAAGAGAAGAGCGCATAATCTAGACTGCTCCTCATGAGTCAGCGCGGAAAAGAATTAGCTTCAACCTTTTCGCCTGCCGAAATTGAGGCGCCGTTATACGAAAAATGGATCTCGGCGGGTTATTTCACCGCTGATGCCAATTCGAAGAAAGAGCCATTCTCGATTGTTTTGCCGCCTCCAAATGTGACTGGCGTTCTACACATTGGCCATGCTTTAGATCAAACACTCCAGGATTGTTTAGTGCGTATCAAGCGCATGAAAGGCTACGAAGTTTTGTGGCTACCAGGCATGGACCATGCGGGCATCGCAACTCAAAACGTAGTTGAAAAACAATTAGCTGCCCAAGGAATGTCGCGTCACGATTTAGGGCGCGAAGAATTTGTTAAAAAAGTTTGGCAATGGAAAGCCGAATCTGGTGGTGCCATACTTGATCAGATGCGTCGCTTAGGCGATTCAGTTGACTGGTCGCGCGAACGTTTCACAATGGATGAAGGCATGTCCAATTCGGTGCTCGCACTATTTAAGAAAATGTATGACGCCGAATTAATTTATCGGGCTGAGCGAATCATCAATTGGTGTACCCGTTGCTTAACAGCACTTTCTGATATTGAAGTTGAACACCAAGATGATGCTGGCGAATTTGTTCAAGTTCGTTATGGCGATGGCGAGCAAAGCATTGTTGTCGCAACCACTCGTGCCGAAACCATGATGGGCGACGGCGCAGTTGCGGTTCACCCTGATGATCCTCGCTACAAGCACATGATTGGCACCGAAGTTTTGTTGCCGCTGGTAAATCGCATGATTCCGATTATTGCCGACGAGCTTGTTGATCCAGATTTTGGAACAGGTGCCGTAAAGGTAACTGCGGCCCATGATCCAAACGACTTCGAGATGGCCATGCGCCACAATGTTCCCTTCGTGGTAATCATGAACGAGCACGGCATCATGGAAGGCAGCGGTACTGAGTTCGATGGCATGGATCGCTTTGATGCTCGCGTTGCTGTGGTTGCTAAGTTAAAAGAACTAGGTCGCATCGTTGCCGAGAAGCGTCCATATATTCACGCAGTTGGACACTGCTCACGTTGCGATACAACTGTTGAACCACGTTTATCAAAGCAATGGTTCGTAAAGGTGGCACCTTTAGCTAAAGCATCAGCAGATGCTGTTCGTAGCGGTTCGGTAAAGATTGAACCTGAAGAGCTCGCGCCACGCTACTTTGACTGGGTCGACAACATGCACGACTGGTGTATCTCACGCCAACTTTGGTGGGGTCATCGAATTCCAGTTTGGTATGGTCCAAATGACGAAATGGTTGTGGTTGGTCCGGGCGAAAGTGCTCCTGCTGGCTATGTCCAAGATTCTGATGTTCTAGACACTTGGTTCTCATCGGGGCAATGGGCATTTTCAACATTTGGTTGGCCAGAAAAAACTAATGATCTAGCTAAGTTTTATCCAACTTCAGTTTTAGTTACCGGCTATGACATTTTATTCTTCTGGGTTGTGCGCATGATGATGATGAGCACTTTTGCTATGGATGGCGTGCCACCATTTAAAACAATCATGTTGCACGGATTAGTGCGCGATCAATTCGGCAAGAAGATGTCTAAGAGTCGTGGCAATGTGGTTGATCCGCTTGAATTTATGGATAAATATGGCGCAGATGCTCTTCGCTTTACCTTGGCTCGTGGCGCAAACCCAGGCACTGATCAAGCGCTAGCTGAAGAATGGATCGGCGGGTCGCGCAACTTTGCTACCAAACTTTGGAATGCGACACGTTTTGCGATGATGAATGGCGCAACAGTTGAAGGTCCAATGCCTGAGGTTTCAACTCTGAACGCAATTGATAAATGGATTCTTAGTCGACTAACCGAAACCATTCGTGATGCTGACTCACTCTTTGAAAAATTTGAATTTGCTAAAGCCAGCGAACTGATTTATCACTTTGCGTGGGATGACTTGTGCGATTGGTATCTCGAACTGTCTAAGGAATCTTTTGCTACTGGCAACGCTGCCAATAGTCAGCGCGTGCTTGGTCATGTACTGAATCAACTTATGCGTCTGCTTCATCCGCTAATGCCATTTATTACTGAAGAACTTTGGGTTTCGCTAACTGGGGGAGAGTCTCTAGTTATTGCGCAGTGGCCCGAAGCTAACTTGAACTACCTTGATCCAGCGGCTGAAAGCTTGGTTACCCAGATGCAGGCCGTAATTACCGAGGTGCGCCGTTTCCGTAATGATCAAGGCGTTAAAGCAACTGCCAAGATTCCAGGTCGACTAACGACTAACGGTGAATTAGCAAAGTACGCCGGTGCGATGGGCTTCGTTCTAAAACTTGAGACCAAAGAGTTCACGCCAACCGCTGCCTTTGAAATTGGCGCAGTTAAGTGCGAGCTAGATCTTTCCGGAACTGTCGACGTGGCAGCAGAGCGTGCTCGCTTAACTAAAGACTTAGCGACTGTTCAGAAAGATCAGCAAACTGCCCAAGTTAAATTGGGTAACGAAGGATTCATGGCTAAAGCACCGCTAGAAGTTGTGACTGAAATTAAAGAGCGTCTAGTTAATACGCAAGCCGAGATCGAACGAATTTCTGCAGCACTTGCGGCACTGCCATCTGCATGAATATGACGCCTGAAGAAAAAATTCGCATTGATGCGATCGAAGCCGCATTACTTGCGCGCTGGCCCGAAACTCGCATTGCGCCAACGCTTGAAAGAATTGCGGCGCTAACAGACATTCTCGGTTCGCCGCAATTAACTTATCCAACGATTCATGTTGGTGGTACGAACGGCAAAACTAGTACGTCGCGGATGATTGATTCGATGTTGTTCGAAATGGGTCTACGAACCGGCCGTTTTACTAGTCCACATCTAGAAAGCTATTTAGAGCGAATCAGTATTAATGGTAAACCAATTAATGCGGCTGAATTAATCTTCTCTTATAACGATATTTCGCCGTACCTAGATTTAATTGATAGCAAGTTTGAAAATCCTATTTCATTTTTTGAAGCAATTACTGCGCTAGCTTTCGCTGCATTTGCTGAACACCCAATTGATGTTGGCGTAATCGAAGTCGGAATGGGTGGCGAATGGGATGCCACTAATGTGGTTCAGGCTGGCGTTTCGGTGATTACGCCAATCGGTCTCGATCACACTGAATATCTCGGAAATACGCTCACCGAGATAGCTAAAACCAAGGGTGGAATTCTGAAACCAGGTGGTTTCGGTGTATTCGCGCAACAAGAATCTGAGGCAGCGATCGAGTTACTTCGCCGTGCTGCTGAAGTCGGCATTGATGTGGCTCGCGAAGGTGTCGAGTACTCGCTTGCTAGCCGTGCGGTTGCTGTTGGCGGCCAATTAATCTCAATTAGTGGCCTGAACGAATCATTCGATGACATTTTCTTGCCTCTACACGGTAAACACCAAGCTGCTAATGCCGCAACCGCGCTGGTGGCAGTTGAAGCTTTCTTTGGCGATACAGCGCTCGATCACGATGCGGTTCGCGCAGGATTTGCAGCCGTTACTTCTCCTGGTCGTTGCGAAGTAGTTCACCGCGACCCAACAATATTGCTTGATGCTGCGCATAATCCCCATGGCGCAAAAGCGTTGGCCGAAACAATTGCCAATGAGTTTACTTTCGACGAAGTAATTGGCGTTGTCGCATCGTTCGGAGATAAAGATGTTCGCGGCATCTTGCTAGAACTTGAACCGATTATGAATGAAATTATTGTTACGACAAATTCATCGCCCCGGGCTATGAAACTTTCTGAATTAGAAAAATTAGCAAATGAAATTTTTGGCAAGGATCGAGTAACCGCTATTGAAACTTTAGGCGCGGCAATCGATCAAGCAATCAAAGATGCCAAGCGACCTCTTAGTGATGACTCGGTTGGTGTTTTGATAACAGGATCAGTAATCACTGTTGGCGAGTCACGTGCCATCATTAACGGAAAGTATAAAAAGTAATGCGCGTATTGGCTTCTGCTGTTTTAGTTATGGAATCTTTCTCAATCGGTTTCGCGCTTTTGATCGCTATGAAAGATGTAAATGGGGCACCGATCATTTATGGCGCTGTAATCGCAATTGCCTTACTTCTAGCCCCTGGGTTACTAAAGCGCAGAGTTGGCTGGGTACTGGGGTGGCTACTGCAGGGGGCCATGCTCGGATTCGGCATAGTGGTCAATTCGTTCCTGATAATTGGCATGATTTTTGCGGGGTTATGGATTGCGGCGATTTTGGTCGGCCGCAAGGGCGAGGCGGCCCGGGCTGCTTTGCTGGCTTCGCGAACCCCAGATGCCTAATAGACTCACCTCCGTGAGCATCGAAAAAACTCTAATCCTGGTCAAGCCCGATGGCGTGCGTCGCGCCCTAGTTGGCGAAGTAATTTCGCGCATTGAAGCTAAGGGATATCAAATTACTGCACTAAAAATGCTGCAGGCAGACCGTGCACTTCTTGAACAACATTACGCCGAACATCAAGGCAAACCATTTTTTGAACCGCTCGTTGAATTTATGATGTCTGGTCCAATCGTTGCGATGGTTGCCGAAGGTAATCGCGTAATCGAAGGTTTCCGATCACTAGCTGGCGTAACTGATCCAACAGTTGCTGCACCCGGAACAATTCGCGGTGACTTAGCGCGAGATGCCGGAACAAAAGTTGTCCAAAATATTGTGCACGGATCTGATTCACCTGAATCAGCTGCGCGCGAAATAAATATTTTCTTTGGTAACGGGGGGAAGTAAAAAATGGCTAATCGAATGTCGTTTATTGGTCGCGATATGGCAGTTGACCTAGGTACTGCTAATACCTTGGTTTATGTGCGTGGGCGCGGCATTGTGCTTAATGAGCCAAGCGTGGTTGCGGTTAACCAAGACACTGGCGGAATTTTGGCCGTTGGTCTTGAAGCCAAGAAGATGATTGGTCGTACCCCTAGCAATATCGTGGCAATTCGTCCGCTAAAAGATGGCGTGATCGCAGACTTCGACACAACTGAACGTATGTTGCGTTACTTCATTCAAAAAGTTCACCGTCGTCGCTTTTTAGCTAAGCCACGTATCGTCGTATGCGTGCCATCAGGTATTACTGGTGTTGAACAACGCGCAGTTAAAGATGCCGGTTACGCAGCAGGTGCACGCAAGGTTTACATCATTGAAGAACCAATGGCTGCGGCTATCGGTGCTGGTTTACCAATTCACGAACCAACCGGAAACATGGTTGTCGATATCGGTGGCGGAACAACTGAAGTCGCTGTTATTTCACTTGGTGGAATTGTGGTCGCTCTGTCTATCCGCGTTGGTGGCGATGAGCTAGATCAAGCCATTATTACTTGGGTTAAGAAGGAATTTTCACTATTGCTGGGCGAGCGCACAGCTGAAGAAATCAAGATGGCGATTGGCTCTGCTTATCCACTTCCAGGTGAACCAGATGCTGAAATTCGCGGTCGCGATTTAGCTACTGGTCTTCCAAAGACAATCGTTGTATCAGCTGCTGAAATTCGCAAAGCTCTTGAAGAGCCAGTAAACGCAATTGTCAACGCGGTTAAGAGCACTCTTGATAAGTGCCCACCTGAACTTTCAAGTGACTTGATGGATCGCGGCATCGTGCTAACTGGTGGTGGTGCATTACTTAAGGGTCTTGATGAGCGTCTACGCAAAGAGACAGGTATGCCAATTCATATTGCCGAGCGTCCACTCGATGCAGTTGCTGAAGGTTCCGGAAAGTGCATCGAAGAGTTTGAGGCCCTAGAAAAGGTCTTGATCTCCGAGCCACGTCGATAGGAATCTTTAAATGCGTAACGGCGGCGAGAACCGCGGTCGTCTGCTCTTAGTAATCCTGATTGTTTCATCGCTATTTCTGATCACCCTAGATCTACGTGGCGTAAATGTTCTAAATGGGTTACGTAACGGCACACAAACTGCGCTATCACCGTTTCAGCGTGCTGGAAACGTTGTTCTATCTCCAGTTAAGAACTTCATAGGTGACATCACGCATCTAGGACGAACCCGTAGTCAAATTGAAGATTTGCGAAAGCAAAATCAAAAATTGCGTGAGCAATTGATTTCACGCAAGAACCAAGATGGCGAGATTGCGCAACTTAAATCAATTCTCGACTTAGCTGGTACTGCGCGATTTAAGATCGTCAGCGCAAAAGTTATTGCACAAGGTTCTAGTTTGGCATTTACTCGTACGATCACAATTGATGCTGGAACTGGTAACGGAATCAAAAAGAACATGACAGTTATTTCTGGTGAAGGTTTAGTGGGAGTTGTTAAAGAAGTCTTTGCGAATTCTGCGATTGTGATGCTAGCTACTGACCCAGCATTTAAAGTAGGCGTTCGCATAGCTGGTTCGCAGCAGATTGGAATCTTGGCTGGCCTAGGCTCAAGTACCGCGAATTTACAGCTACTGGACAACCAAACCACGATCAAAGTTGGCGATATTTTGTTAGCTCGCGGCAGTACTAATGCCCAACCATTCGTGCCAGGCGTACCAGTTGGTCGAGTGACTTCGGTTTCAAATGCAGCCGGTGCGGTAACTCAAAATGCGACTGTTAAATATTTCGCAAACTTTGGCTCGTTGGGCGTGGTTTCAGTTGTGGTTAAAGCGCCTAAGGCTGATCCGCGTGATGTATTGGCGCCGGTTAAACCAGTCCCAACCCCAATTCCTACGGTAACTATATTCGTGACTCCTACGCCATCAACATCGCCGTCAGCTTCAGGCAACTAATTTAAAATGTTGTTAAGACGATCGTTAATTACTGGCACAATTTTGACTCTCTTTTTTATCGTACAAGAATCTGAAGTTAGCCAATTGAGTTTTCCAGCTGGTGGATTCTCAATCTTTTTGATTCTAACTTTACTTTGGGCAGCAATTAGTACACCTGAAGTTGCGGCAGGGGTTGGATTTGGTGCTGGCATTTTGCTCGATCTGTCGCCAAGCACAAATGGTCCATTAGGACACTGGACGCTAATTTTAGTTTTGATGAGCTATGCGATCGCATTTTTTTCATATGGTGATGAGAATATGCGAGGAAATCCATTAACTTTAATTTTGATGGTAACCCTTGCTCAAGTAATTGTTCTAATTTCCTATCTCGTTACTGGGTTTTTATTAGGAAACAATTCCACAAGTTTTGCGCAAACTTCAATAACGATAATTGGTAGCGGGCTCTGGACTTTAGTAGTTACGCCACTATTGTTGCCTGCCGTTGCTTGGTTACACGATCTCGCTTTTGATAGTCGGATACGGATATGAATCAACGCACACGTTTAAGCATGATTGTGATTCAGATTTTGATTGTTTCTTTGTTGATGGCCCTCTTTGGTCGCCTTTTTTATCTGCAGGTAGCAGCAGGGCCTAAATACCGCGACGCAGCGCTTAGCATTCAAAGTCGTGACACTATTTATCCAGCAACTCGAGGTTTAATCGTTGATTCATCAGGAGTGCCGTTAGCCCTTAATCGCACTGGCTTGGCAGTAACCATCGATCGTCTAGCTCTTGATAATCAACCAGATAAAGGTCAGGCAGTACTTAAGAAATTGGCTAGATTGTTAAAGCTGCAGTACCGAGATGTCTACCGCAAAACTCGGTTATGCGGAGAACTTAAAGTTGGTAATCGTTCTGGCTGCTGGACTGGAACTCGGTATCAACCAATCCCTATTACTAAAGAGGCTAGTGCCAATGTTGCGTTACAAGTAGTAGAACGACCTGATGAGTTTCCAGGAGTCGGCGCGACTCCGATTGCGATTCGAAATTATCCTGGAATTGTTGGAGTAAATGCTGCTCATCTTCTTGGCTATGTCGGACCACTCACCGATGCAGATCTAGCGGGCGTAAATGGAAATACTTACTACCGCAGCGAATCAATCGGCAAGAGCGGTTTGGAAATTCAATACGATTCTTATTTACGTGGAGTTCCGGGAATTAGAACCGTAATTGTTGATCGTAAAGAAGCAATTACTAGCGAAGGCCAGAATACAAATTCGATTCCGGGTGATCACCTAGTTACGAGTCTTGACGTTCGCGTACAAGCATCGGCCGAGAGCGCACTTGCTGATGCCGTCCGTCGATCACGAGCAAACGGATATCGCGCCGATTCAGGTGCTGCCGTAGTTATGGATGTTAAGACTGGTCGAATTATCGCGATGGCTTCATATCCAACTTATGACCCGAATATGTGGGAAAAAGGTTTAACAGTTAAGCAAGCAGAAGCGCTATTTAGTGAAGCCAATGGTGTGCCAGCGCTTTCTAGACCAATTCAAGGTCGTTTTGCGCCGGCTTCAACTTTCAAGATTGTTTCAACAATTGCGGCAGCGAATGCCGGATATAACTTGAACGCGAAATATAACTGCCCAGGAAACCTAAAAGTTGGAACTAGAATATTTAATAACTTCGAAAGTAAATCGCAAGGCACAGCACCACTAAAGAATATGATCGCAGTCTCTTGCGACACAGTTTGGTATAAAATTGCGTTTGACGAATGGTTGCGCGACGGTGGCTTGTCACCAATTAAGAATCCCAATGATTACTTCTTTAAGGCGGCGGCTGGGTTCCAAATAAATAAGAAAACAGAAATTGACTTGCCTTCTGAATCTGCCGGACGCTTGCCGGATCGTGCTTGGAAACAAAGCTGGTATGACGCTAATAAAGATTTTTACTGTAACTATCGCCAGAAAGCGGCCAAGTCGCAGCAGACACAATTTTTGCTATTACTAGCCAAGGAGAATTGCCTTGATGGCAATAAGGTCCGTGCGGGCGATGCCGTTAACTTCTCAATTGGCCAAGGCGATACTTTAGTTACACCTCTTAAGTTGACTCAGATGTATGCCTCAATTGCTAATGGCGGAACACTTTGGAAGCCAACTGTTGGGCGCGCAATTGTAAAGACCGATGGCACCGTACTTAAGACTATTGACCCAGTTAAGACTGGAACCATTGACGCAGATGCCAAAACAATTAAGTTTCTTAAAGAAGCACTTCGCGAAGTAGTGGTAAGCGGAACTGGTCGTGGCACGTTTGCTGGTTTTCCAATTCAAGTAAGTGGAAAAACTGGAACTGCTCAAGTTTTTGGTCGCAACAAAGATGGTTCTAGTAAAGATAATACTTCTTGGTTTGCCTCCTTTGCCCCAAGCAATAAACCTCAATACGCAGTCGTCATGATGTTAAGTCAAGGCGGTTACGGATCACCTAACTCAGGCGTGGGCGTTCGTAAGATTTACGAAACAATTTTCGGAGTAGTAAATAATAAAATAGTTCCAGAAAATGTGCTTTTCCCTAAAGGTTTACCAACTACTTTGCCTAAGATTTCACCTGCCACCAAAGTTAAAACGAACGGAGCCAAGTAATGAGTCTGGTTACTCCTCGTTTTAATTATCATAAGAACCGCTCGTTTTTTAGTGGCTTTGACCCAATTCTCACGGCAGCTGTTGCGGCGCTGTTATTTATCGGGACCCTCTTGGTTTACGCGGCAACTCGTGATTGGTATGCCGCAAATGGTTTAGACCCCGAGTATTACCTAAAACGCCACGTAATTAATATTGCGATTGGTTGCGCACTTGCTTGGGGTACCACATTGATTGATTACCGATTGCTCCGAGCCTATACGCCAATAGTTTGGGCGCTAGGCGTTTTGGGCCTTGGTTTCGTTTTGATTCCAGGTTTAGGTTCTGAAGTAAATGGTGCGCAAGCTTGGATCGCACTTCCAGGCGGTTTCCAAATTCAGCCCGCCGAATTGGCGAAGATTTCAATTATCGTAGGCATGTCCATGATTCTCTCCGAACGCGGTCACGACAGCGACATTCCTAGTAATCAAAATGTAATTCAATCTCTAGCTGTCGCAGCTCTTCCAGTCTTATTGATTTTGCTACAACCAGATATGGGAACTGTTTTTATCATTAGCTGCTCAGTGTTAACAATAATTGCAGCATCTGGTGCATCTGGCCGTTGGGTAATAGCTCTAATTTTATTTGCCATCGTTGGAGTATTTGGTGCAGTCCAATCAGGCGTCATTGATCAGTATCAAGTTAAACGTTTGCAGTCTTTTGTAAATCCGAATGCCGATACTCAAGGAAGCGGATACCAATTACGCCAAGCTCGCATCACCGTTGGTTCTGGTGGATTAATTGGTAAAGGCTTATTTAATGGCCCACAAACTAATGGTCGCTTTGTGCCAGAACAGCAGACTGACTTTATTTTTACAGTAGCCGGCGAGGAACTTGGTTTTCTAGGCTGCGGTGTCATTATTTTGTTGTATCTAACTTTATTGATGAGAGCTTTCGGTATCGCGCGACGAGCAACCGACCCCTACGGGCGACTTGTTTGCACTGGGGTAGTGGCGTGGTTTGCGTTTCAGGCATTTGAAAACATTGGCATGACACTTGGGCTGATGCCAATGACCGGTGTTCCGTTACCGTTTATGTCATATGGTGGGTCGAGCATGTTCGCGACTTTGATCGGATTTGGTCTGTTACAGAATGTTCACGCTCGCCAGCGCGGCTAAATCACGCTTAATTTGGATTTAGGGCCTCATCTGTCATACTTGGGCAACAGTTCGGCGCGCACCCGCGATCACGTATCGCGAAAAAGCGTGTTTAGCGCGAACTACCAAAGATTTGCTTAAAGGTTTTCTACGACTACGCAACCGCGTACTGAGATTGATTTTTAAGCCGGACCCGCACTTAACAAGTGCATTTAGGATTTGAACACATGGCAATTGCGCCAAAAAACCCGCGTAAGCGCGCGGCTAAAAAGACTCCCAAGGTTAAGGGCGATGTAAGCCTAGAAACTGCCCCTGTTGTAGCGACTATTGATGCTGCGACCCCGGAAGAGAAGAAAACTAAGCCGGCTAAAAAGGCTGCCGCTGTTCCAGTAGCAATCTTCCAAGCCGCTCCCATTGCAGAGAAAAATGGCGCAGAGAAAGCTCCGGCGAAAAAGGCACCAGCTAAGAAAGCATCGCCTGCCAAAGCTGCCAAGAGCGATGAACCAGTAGTTGACGCCGAGGCTAAAGGCGAGAGCGATTCAGAGAGCGAAGATAGTTCACGTGGTCGCCGTCGCCGTCGTGGTGGCCGTGGTCGTCGCAAGCCAGGCTCTATTAACAATGAAGAGAATTCAAGTTCTGATGAAAATTCCGAAAATTCTGAGACCGAAGATGATGGCACAGGTACTCACCGTCGCCGTCGCCGCCGTCGTGCTGCCGGAGATGGCGTAGTACCTGGTGAGGTAGTCGAAGAAGATGGCGTCGTAACAGTTGTAAAGGTGCGCGAAACAAAAGAGCGCCCAACTCGCAATGATCCAAAGCGTAATCGTCGCGAGCGAAATGATCGCCCAAGTTCACGTGGTGATCGCGAATTCCGTTCTGATTATCGCGAGCCTTATCGTCGTCGCGGAACAATCATTACAGATACCGATTTATTAGCTCGTCGCGAGAACGTTGACCGCGAGATGTTAGTTCGCCAAATTGCTGATCGCACCCAGATCGCAGTTATTGAAGATAACGTTATGGTTGAGCACTATGTAAACCGCAATACCAATCTTTCTTACGTTGGTAATATCTATCTTGGTCGCGTGCAAAACGTATTGCCAGGCATGGAAGCTGCTTTCGTTGATATCGGAAAAGGCCGTAACGCAGTTCTATATGCCGGCGAAGTTAATTGGGATTCAGCTGGAATTTCTGAATCCGAACCACGCAAAATTGAAACTGTTTTAAAGTCTGGTCAATCTGTTCTAGTTCAAGTTACTAAAGATCCAATTGGCCAAAAGGGTGCACGCTTAACGAGCCAAGTTTCCCTGCCTGGTCGCTATGTGGTCTATGTGCCCGGTGGCGGTATGAGCGGTATTTCTAAGCGCTTACCTGAGCCAGAACGCAATCGCTTAAAAGCAATCTTAAAGAATTTGATTCCAGAAACAGCTGGCGTAATTGTTCGCACAGCAGCCGAAGGGGTTTCCGAAGAAGATTTAACTAATGATGTCGCCCGCTTAAAAGCACAATGGGAAGATATCTATCAGAAGTCAATTAATCCAAACTTCCACGCACCTGCTGCAATTTATGTTGAACCAGATCTAGCTGTTCGAGTTATCCGCGATATCTTCAATGAAGATTTCCGTAAGTTAACCGTACAGGGCAGTGGGGCATGGGATGAGATCAATAACTATCTTGGGTTCATCGCACCTGAATTAGTTTCCAAGATTGAAAAATATACTGGCGTTGGCGATCTATTTGCTGACTTCCGCGTTGAAGAGCAATTAGCAAAAGCATTTGATCGTAAAGTTTATTTGCCTTCAGGTGGTTCGCTAGTTATCGATCGCACTGAAGCAATGATCGTGATCGACGTAAACACTGGAAAATTTATTGGTAAGGGTGGTTCTCTCGAAGAGACAGTTACCAAAAACAACCTTGAAGCTGCTGAAGAAATCGCTCGCCAACTTCGCTTGCGCGACTTAGGCGGCATCATCGTTATCGACTTCATCGATATGGTTCTTGAATCCAACCGCGAACAAGTTTTGCGTCGCTTGGTTGAATGTTTAGGTCGCGATCGCACCAAGCATCAAGTCGCTGAAGTAACGTCGCTCGGTTTAGTTCAGATGACTCGCAAACGAGTTGGCCAAGGACTAATCGAAGCTTTCTCGACAACTTGCGATAGTTGCGCTGGTCGTGGAATCCATATTCATATGGAACCAATCAAAATTAAGGCAACACCAGTTCCGGTAGCTAAAGAGGTTGAAACTGAGTCAGAGGGTGACTCAATTGCCGATTCAGATACCGAAACTTTTGAAAATTCAGAGCCTGAGGCAACTCCAGCACCAGCTGAGCCGGCTGCCTCGGGACCTCGTAAGAAGCGTCGTCGGGCTGCTAGTTCCGGGATTATTACCCCCGGAAGCGGCCCAACCTCATAATTACTCAGTTTGACCCGGGGTACGGGCAATCCGTATCCTTAACCCCTGCTCGCGCCCATCGGGTGCGCTGCCTAATTTAGAACTGGAGCTCCACTGTGTATGCAATCGTGAAGGCTGGCGGCCGCCAAGAGAAAGTTGAAGTTGGCGAGACCATCGTTGTCGATCGCATCGATAGTGCGACCGGTTCGACCGTGTCATTTCCTGCCGTACTTGTCGTTGACGGTGCGAGCATTACCTCTGATCCAAAAGTTCTAGCTGGCGTAAAAGTAACTGGCGAAGTTCTCGAAGAACTTAAGGGACCAAAGATTGACATCCTGCGCTACAAGAACAAGACCGGTCACCGCCGTCGTCAAGGTTTCCGCGCACAGTTAACCAAAGTAAAAATTACCGCCATCAACGGCGTGAAGTAAGGGAGCGCAGAAATGGCAAGTAAGAAGGGTGTCTCCTCGACACGTAACGGTCGCGATTCAAATCCACAGTACCTTGGCATCAAGCGTTTTGGTGGCCAACTTGTCAACAGTGGCGAAATTCTTGTACGTCAACGCGGTACTCACTTTCACCCAGGCAAGAACGTTGGCCGCGGTAAAGATGACACCCTGTTC
>Ga0304730_1000315_pt1 | contig 42269 bp, 57 predicted proteins | sample M_130628_MF_Meta_FD_190474 | JGI IMG/M metagenome (GOLD analysis project Ga0304730, IMG submission 190474) | Freshwater microbial communities from Lake Montjoie, Canada to study carbon cycling - M_130628_MF_MetaG (v2) (version 2) | ecosystem: Environmental > Aquatic > Freshwater > Lake | place...
ACGAGATTTGCCCATACGAGGCTTACAGTGAGGAATCCGCGGTGATTGCAGAGCATGAAGAAGCCTTGGGGTTTATGGGACCGCCAGCGCATGCTAACAGCGCGGTCAGGCGGTCGCTATCAGCCGGCATGTTGCCGAGGGGAGTGAGCACCCGGGGTAACGCGGTGGAAACAGCCCAAAAAGATACGGACGAGCTCGACTTTCCACAACAAGTCTGATCCCCGGCAGGGATCCAACAAACGCGGTATTGCTCGGGAAAAACCTGAAAAGGAGAAACCACCCGGCGCAAAATCCGGCACCACGAAACGGGGTGGCCGCCGCGGGCAGGTGAAGAAGGCCAAGACGGCCAAGAAAGCCAACGGTCGGAAGGGAGGTGCACGATGATGCACCTCCGACAACCGATCGTCCTGCAGGAGAATCGTCCACTCCGGGTTTTGATTGTTGCTCGCTACTCGACCGATGAGCAGCGGCAGACGAGCATCGATGATCAGGTCGCCAATTGCCGACGGTTCCTGACGGATGTCCTGCCACGGAGCCTCGCACCCGAGCGGCTATCCGTTGAAATCATTGGTGAACCGGAGGTTAGTGGTGAGTTGCTACACCGTCCTGGCATCAACAAGGTGTGGGAAGGTATTGAGGTCAAGCGGTGGGACGTAATCATTGCCGAAGAATCGAGCCGCATCTATCGGCACATGACCTTCGCCCACCAACTGTTCAATACGGCCGTCGACACCGGCATTCGAATTCTGTGCCCGACGGACTACATCGATACGGCAGACGAGGACTGGCCCGAGCGGCTCAGTTCGTCTCAGTCGCAACACAGTCGAGCGAACTACTACAACCGCAGCCGAATCAAGCGGGCCCATCAGGGGCTCTGGGAACGAGGCGCGGCACTCGGGTCGGTGAAGGTGGGTTATCGACGGAGACCCAGCAAGCCGGCGACCGCATCGGCACCGGCTGAGGGGCCGTACTTCGACGAGAGAGACGAGGAGTCGGCCGCAGTTGTCCGAGAAGTATTCAACCGTGTGGCCGGCGATGAGCCGACCTGGGCGGTCGCAGATTGGCTCACGTCGATCAAGTTCTCCAAGGGACCCCACGGCCAGAAGCCGGAATGGTCCCCGCATAACGTGATTAACCTCATACGGACGCCTGACTACCGGGGCGAGCAGACGTTTCGGAAGAAGATCAGCAAGCAGCAACTGACGACCGGCCGTTCGAAGATGGTGGCGAACAGCCCGGATGCCGTGCTGACGCGACAGGCTCCCCATCTGCGGATCGTGAGCGACCACGTCTGGTACGAGTCAAACGCTGCCATCGACCGGCGACGCTTTAAGCTTACTGGTCCCACCGGTACCGACCGCGCGCTCACTGGTGCTTCGAGGGACTCCCGCGGCCTACTCGCCACGATCTTCGTGTGTGGCATCTGCGGCGGTCCGATGTACTCCGAAGGGCGGAATGAGGGTGGCTATCGGTGCGCTCAAGCGAGGAACTACAAGTGTTGGAACCGTACCACATGCGTTCGCGAACACGTCCAGGAAGCGGTTGTGAATGCTGTGGTGCAGGCAGTGATGTCGCTGTCCGACTGCCGCGAGCAGTTGGTGGCCCGCGTCCTTGAGATCCATGCCAGCGGTGGCGACCTTGCAGCATCGCAGCGGGCACTGCAGTCAGAAGTGTCCAAGCTCACTAGCAGCATCGCCAACATCTGCCTCGCGATCGAGAAAGGTGGAGACGGAATGGACTCTCTTGTGGAGCGATTGGCGACCCGTGAACGCGATCTCAAGATGGTGCGATCCCGGCTTGCCGAACTGGCGTCTCAGACTCAGGACAGAAAGCCGCCACCGACGGCCGACGACATCCTCCGACACCTAGAGTCGCTTCAGGCCGGTCTGGTTGCCCGAGACCGTCGGGCTGGCGTCATCCTCAGGCAGCTCCTGGTCGGGCCTATTCGAGCGATTCCCCACCAGCAGTTCGGCTCCAACAAGGTCCTGCTGCGGGCCGAATTCGATATCGTCCTGGCACAGTCGCTGCCTACGGTTGTCGCTGAGTCGATTGCGGGCGATGCCGACGCGACGCTGTCTGACCCGCTGCTGGTCAGGCAGCAGATTCTTGTCGACTTGTTTACGCCGTCTGCACTCCCGCGCCATGCGGCGCAGGCCTATGAGTTGGCCAAGGCCGGCTTGTCGCTCGTAAAGATTGGCGAGGCCCTCGGGTTCTCGAAGCGGCAGGCGCAATTCTGCATTCGATTGGGAGAAAAGATGGCCGCGGCGGGCGTGACGGATCCATTCATCCGCCTCACCGAGCGGCCAGAGAAGGTTGCCCGGTGGAGACGCGAGCGTGGTCGCCGTGCCACCGACAACGATCAACGCCGGGCTTCGTAGGCCCGGTTTCTGGCATTATTGGGGGTTCCAACACCTGTCTGGTAAACTCGAGTCATGCCGAAGGTATTCGATAAAGACGGATACTCGTTTTTCTTCTACAGCAACGATCACACACCAATCCACATCCACGTTCGCCGTGGTGACGGTGAGGCAGTTTTCGTGGTCGAGCCCGAGGTGGAACTGCGTGAATCCGTCGGGTTCAATGTCCGGGAGCTATCGCGAGCGGAGGAACTCATCCATGACAACCTCGAACTCATCAAGCAAAAATGGGCCGACCACCTTGGCTGACCGTGCCCTCAAGGCATGGCATGACAGGGGCATCATCTTCGTCAGGTTCGCGAGTGGCCACGAGGTGAGTTTTCCGATCAAGGGCAACCCGCGTCTCGAGTCGGCCGAAGAAGCAGACCTTGGCCGTATCGAGATTTCACCCTTTGGGCTGCACTGGCCGACGCTCGACGAGGATCTCTCATTTGTGGGGATCCTTGACGGGCGATATGGGCAGCACCAACCCGCTGGCAACAGCTGACGCGGCCTGCCGAATGTGGCAAGCTGTTCGCCCCGTTTCTCAGCGTTGACCAAGTCCGCTGTGATGTCGTAACGCGTGAGAAGAGCGGCAGTCTCGAGCCGCGTCATGCCCAGCGTTAGTTCAGCAGGGTAAGGCGAGATCGTCCTTTAGCGGCGGATGTACGGCCTGCAATCCGCCGCAGGGCCGCCTGAAGCATCTGTTCGTCTGACTCGATCGCGGCCGTGGCGGCCTTTGCTGCCACGGCCGCTTTTTTGTTTCTACCCATTACCTATCCCTTTCCAGAGGTTTCCATGCGCATCGTTACCTACCACGGTCGACCTGTCTCCCGTATCCACCACCTGCCAAGCGGGTGGCTTTGCCTAAAGCTCTACGAACGATTTCACGACGGCCGTCCGCGTTATCTACGGGTCTCATCTGAGCAGTGGACCCGTGGCCGCCGCAATGAGTATTTCGACGGCAGCCTTTCCCGCAGCCAGGTCTGCCGGAAGATCGCCGCCGACTATGCCCGAAGCCTGCGGCAGCGCTGAGCCGCAAAGCCGTCCCCAATCGGGGGCGGCTTTTTTTAGCTATTAGAGGGTGCGGCCAACTGCCGCGGTGGGCACGCGGAGACCCGGAACGGGGAAGCAGGAATAAGGGTGGCTCCCGGACGGGAGTCGCGCTTATTCCCGCTTTACGGAATCAACACTTTTCGCGGTGTTCTTGCGGTTTTCCGAAGAAAACGACTGACGGATCGCGGCCGCGTCCATGCCGTCGACGTCCACAACCTTCGCTGGCGATCCGTGGCCGCTCACCACGGCGATGCTCGAGGCGTCGATCCCGAGGCGTTCTGCCAGCAGTGCGACGACGGCCTCGTTGGCCCGGCCCTTTTCGGGCGGTGCCTTCACCTTCACCTTGAGCGAGTCGCCCAGCCAGCCGACGATCTCGTCCCGCGACGACCCCGGCACGACCTTCAGGCTCAGGCGTCCCATGCGATAGTTCGGCCCGCCACGGGTCGGAGAAAAATGCGCGGGTTGGGGCCTGCGGACCCCAACGCCTCCGGCACGTCATCCAGAGCAACGGAAAAATGAATGGCGCATGGAGATTCTAGGTACTCGTTCGCTTGCGGTGCAAAGGTTCGCGGCGTCGGACTACCTCGCCCCCCTCGCATCGCCGCGCTGCCGGAAAGACCCGCACCAGTTCCCAGTCGGGACACGAGGATGCTCTCACAAGGCCTGGGGCAGGATTTGGGGAGGGGGTCAGCGGCCGCCGACGGAATGCCAGATAAGCCTCCGGATGGCCCTTGGGGCAATGGCTGTAAGCGCGTGTTCGAGGTAAGATTTGGATATGTCGACTGGGAGCGTTCCTCCATGGGCACCGACGACCGATCGGCTCAGGTCAGCCGTAAATCGGCTGGTGGCGGCAGCGCATCCGAAACAGATCATTCTGTTTGGCTCGCATGCTCGGGGTGATGCCGACTACCATAGCGATGTCGATCTACTGATTGTCGAGGCGATCGTGCCAGACCGCTACGAGGAGATGATTCGGCTCAACCGTGTTCTGGCGGGCCTTCTTCTGCCGGTCGACCTGCTCGTGGTCAGTGAGCACGAGTTTGAAAGCCGTTCGACGACGCCGGGCACGGTGGAGCACACCGCCTTCCGCGAGGGACGTGTGCTGTATGCCGCCTGACCGGCGTTGCGGCCGATCGGGCACCGTTGAGCAGCCGCACCTCAAAACTGCATCCCAGGGAGCCACCCCATGAAGATCGCGTTTTTCGGCACCGGATTGATGGGCAGTGGCTTCGTTCGGCGGCTGCTGGCTCAGGGGCATACGGTTCATGTGTGGAACCGCTCGCCAGCGTCGGCGAAGGCGCTCGAGGCCCATGGTGCCGAGGCGTTTACTGCGTCTGCCGACGCAGTGGCGGGAGTCGATCGGGTGCATCTCTCCCTGGCGGACGATGCTTCGGTCGATGCGGTGCTCGAGCCGCTTGCCGACGTCATTCCCGCGTCGTGCTGGATCATCGATCACACGACGACCACGCCGAGTGCGACCGGCGAGCGTGCCCGCCGCTGGGCGGGCAGGGGACGGGTGTATCTTCACGCACCGGTGTTTATGGGGCCGGTGAATGCGGCTGAGGGCACCGGCGTGATTCTTCTGTCTGGCGACCCCGAGCAGTGTGCGAAGGTGCTGCCGGAACTCCAGCAGATGACGGGCAAGGTGTTCCAGTTGGGTCCGCAGCCGGAACGGGCGGCGGCATTCAAACTCTTCGGCAACCTGACGTTTCTGGGAATGTCAGCACTGGCGGGCGACATCGTGCGGCTGGCGCATGCGACCGGCGTCGATCCGCAGGACGCGGCAAAGATATTTCAGCAGTTCAATCCGGGCGACTTCTTTCCGGCGAGGTTTGCGAAGGTGGCCGGAGGGCCGTTCGAACCGGCGTCGTTCACCGTCAGCATGGCCCGGAAGGATGTCCGGCTGATGGTGGATGAGGCGGCAGGGCACGGCTGCCCGCTGGTCGTCATGCCGGCGGTAGCGGCTCAATACGATGCGGCGATCGCCCGCGGCGAGTCAGCGATGGATTCGTCCGCCGCATTCCGACATTTGGCGGACTGAAGCACGCTTGAGTTGACCACCGAGAATTGCGGGGCCAACCGAAACACACCTCCATCTTGAAGGAACCTCCGGATGACGAGAGACCTGTTCGCCTGTCTGAAGGTGTTGCCGACCGATTACGACGCCTACGGCGGTGAAGTGAAGCGGTGGTCTGATCCGGAAGTTGACTACCCCGACTGCGCATCTGGTTGCCGGTTCTTCGTACCCCTTGCGGATGACCTCCGGTACGACTGGGGCGTGTGCTCCAAGCCGGGGGCACCGCGTGCAGGACTCCTCACGTGGGAGCACCAAGCTGGCTACGGCTGCTTTGAATCTGATGGGGAGCCTGATTTGGGCTGACCTACCCGTAGGTCGGTGGTGGTCACTCGACGGCGTTTGTTGCGAGTCAGCGCTGTCGTATGGGGCTGTGCGGATACCAAGCAAGTGGCGCTGAGATCGTCCGGCCGTCTGCCAACTCCACTATGACGGAGTCTTGGCCGCAACTCGCACGCATGATCCGCTCACCCGGATTCGCCATGGAACTCCTCCCAGCTCTGAAGCAAATCATCGGCATTGTCTTCGATCAGCCGCTCGATGTCGCGTAACTCAGACCGCGCTCGTGGAAAATCTGGAAGCGAAGAGTTTCAATCACTCCGACTTCATGAGCTTTTCGGGGAATCCCTAAGAAATTTGGGTATCAGTCCGCGTTCAAGACTTCGGTCTCGGTCATGTAGGCATGCAGGAGCGGAGAATCTTCCGCGAATGCATCTGTCCCAAATGCGTCGATATGAAAGCGAATCGCCGACTGCACGTCGGAGATCGCTTCATCCGCCGTATCTCCTTGGCCGATAACGCAACCGGCAAACCCAAGCGGATATGCAACGAACCCATCCTCACGTTGCTCAACGATGATTCTGAATCTGGTCGAACTCATGACGGGCTCCAAGGGGGCTAGGGCTTGGTTGAGCCTTCGACCGCCGCCACGATCGTAGGCCACAGTCTTTCACGGATCGTGCGGATCACTGTCAGGAAATCGTGAGGCTCGTTCGTCAACTGCGTTCGCGTGAGGAATTCTCGCCACAAACGATTGGCTGCCGGGTCGCTGCCGAACTCGTCGGATAGCCCGGACGGAACGGTCCGGGGCAGTGGTGTCCCTCGCCGCGCGAATGTCTGGGCGACTGCGAGGGCAAGAAGTCGATCGTCATGCGGATACTTCCTGAATATCTCGAGCAAATCGTAGAAGTCTTTCATTCGGCTGTTGATCATGCCGAGCTTCACCGCGGCCTCAAGCTTCTCGGCTATAACCGTTTCTACGGGGTACATACGCAATCGCGGAGCTGCCATCGCGATCAGCACGGGATAGACGCGATCTTCAGCCGCAGGCGTTATCGCGTCGCCGAAACCGACGTCGACCTGCAGCGGGACGATCGCGTTGTCGAGCATGGCTTTGAAGGTGACGCGAATGCGGCCGTACTCTTGGTTTTCCCGAATCTCTTCGGCCTGCACCGAGTCTGCATCGAAGAGAATCCCGTCGTCTTCGACGGCCGTGGTGATGATCTGCCGAATCATGGCCGCTACCGCGGCGGTCGTGGCCTCTCCAGACCCTAAAAGGTCGATGTCTTTCGTGGGTCGGTGCAGGCAGCCGGACCAGACTCGGAAAAGCATCGCACCTTTGAGCACGAAACGGTCGGCAAGTGTTGAGCGTGACAATCGGTAGAGAAACCGCTCGATCGCAAACTGAGTGAGCAGGGCGTTGAAGTCTTCCCCAGTCTTGTCGCGAAGGTTCAGGAGTTTCTGCCGGACAGACGCCCCAAAATTGCTAGTCGGCTTCTTCGTCATGCGAGTGCCTCGAGGTAGGGTCGCATGACACGGGCAACACGGTCTATTTTGGCCATCTCAAAGATGTCGGCAGGCGTTGCTTTCCGCTTGCGGAGGCAGTCCCGCAGCGCCTCCACGGCAACGTCCGTTCCGACAGTGTCGCGATAGCGAAAGCAGTCGGCGACCGTTTTCGCTGGCGTTGTCATTTGCACGGACACTCCTTCGATCTTCTGCGTTGCGACACCATTGGTGAGCGCCGGGCCGGACGCTCGCACAACTCGCACAGCAGGATCTTTGCTGGTGGGTCGGTGAGCCGATTTGTGGATCATGATCCAAACGGCATGTGGAACCTGTGTCGTCAGGCCGTGGTATTCAAGGGCCGAAACGAGGCAGACCACGGCCTTTGGCGTTCGGGCTCCGACGGCAGCAATGTCGGTGTGGCGGGTGGTCGCGTGGTCAGGCGCGACGTAGACGCCGCGTGCCCGACGTATGACTTGGCCGCGATCCACCGCTCGTTGGAGGGCGACGCGCGGCACGTGGAGCGTTTCAAGGTCACGGGTTCGCACCACCCCGTGCCGCTGCACGTGCCGAAGCAGTCGCTGGATGTGGGTGGCGGCTGGCATAACTGATTTAGGGATGTGTTACGAAGCCTATGCCGGAATTTATTGTGGCAGAGGTTTCGTAACATCTTAGCTCTGTTTGGCGACGGTCGTCCACGCTCAAAGAACGCGGAAATTTGGCGGATTGGCCAATCTCGCAACGCGGGGCAGGCTTCTGTTTGCATCGGATCCCGGGTGGGGACGGCACAACGACGAAAATCGCACCATAGGATTGGGCGCAACGCAGAATCCGGCACCGTAACGCCTGTATAGAACTGGAGAGTTTCCCGAACGGGAAACAAGCTTATTCTCGGGTTCTCGCGCCACCGCTTTTCCCGGGCTTTTGGCGGGGAAACGCTGCCCTAATTTCGCCGTCGACCATGCCGTCGACCTCCAGAACCTTCGCGGGCGAGCTGTTGCCGCTCACCATGGCGATGTTCGAGGCGTCGGTCCCGAGGCGTTTGGCAAGTAGGGCGACAACGGCCTCGTTGGCCCGGCCCTTCTCGGGCGGCGCCTTCACCTTCACTTTCAGCGAGTCGCCCGGCCAGCCGACGATTTCTTCCCGTGATGACCCCGGCACGCTGTGTCTGCTATGCAATGGAGATGCGGACCGTGCAGGCTGCCGCTGATGCGGCCACGCCATCACTTGCGGTTACCCGGAAGGCGTTCTGCAGGCCCGTGGAACCGCTTGGCGGGATCCAACGGAGCCGCTGTCCGGGCTGGAGCGTCCGTTGTGCCACCGGCGATCCGGCCGTGGTCGAGATACGAACCCATGCGGTCCCGCTCCATCGCTGGAGCGTTCCCGTGAGGACGGTCTGGATGACGAGCGTGGGATTCGGCAACTCCGCATCGGTGGCTCCGGTCGCTGCTCGAAGTGTGTCGTAGCTGATTTCGACGGGCAGGTTGGAGTATGAGCCATTGATGACCCCTGCCGCGAGGATCCAAGGCGCGTCGTTGACCGGTGTGATGACAATCGTGCTGGTTGCAGTGCGCGTGTCGATGCCATCCGTAACAGTCGTCGCCAACGTGCGGGGTGCCGTGCTGTCTAGGGCGGGCAAATACGCGATCCGGCCGAGCGTTTTAAAATATGCCATCAACGCCGAGGGTGACCCAGTCAAGATTCGTGCAGTTGGAGTGCCGGTCACCGTGACACCGCCGGCAGTTGCGGCAAAAAGGCTTCCGTCTGGTATGGAGACCGTCACGGTGAGCGATCGCGAATCCACATCAGTGAAAACTACAGGTGAGGCGGGCCACTGTAGATTGGTCCTGGTATCTTCCCGGACACCAAAGCGGGTGGGCGCGAACACGACCGGCGCATCGTTGACTGCGACGATCTGTAGTTGAGAAGCACTCCTTAAAGTCAGCGTTCGGCCACCATGCCGCTCGGCGATCGTGATGGATAGCTCGCTGGACGCCGTTGCATTACGGGCCGGGGTGTAGATCACGCGGCCCGGCAAAGCCGTGAAGTAGGAGTTAAGGTCGGACAGAGTGCCTGTGAAAGTGCGTGCCGTTGCAGTTCCTCCCACCGTGACCCCACCCTCCGACGGGGCGGAAAGGATGCCCGTCGGAATGGTGAGGGTGACCGTCATCACTTTCGTCAGCGGTGAGTCAGAGTCGGAGAACGGGACTGCGGGAAACACGAGTGCGGTGGGTGTATCTTCCACAACGGTGAAGAAGGCAGGGGCGCTCACCTGCGGAGCAGTCGGAGCTTCCGGTATGTCGGTGATCGCAAGGCTATAGTTGACCGTCAGGATAGACGAACCGGTCACGGTCGAGTCCCGCACGCTGACCGTCATGCTGTAGGCGGTCTTGGCCTCGAAGTTCAGTGTCGTGCCGGCCTTGAGATAGAGGGCGAGGCCGTCGATCTCGAAGTTGGCGGCATCAACTCCGAAGAGTGAGAGGCTGTTGGTTCCCAGAGCGTCGTCCGTGACGACGACGTCGGCGACCTTGATGCGACTGGTTGTGACCGTGTTCTCTTGCAGCGGGGTCACGGTGTTCGTCAATGAGATCGCCGTCGGGGCTTCGTTGACGTTGGTGATCGCAAGGCTGTAGTTGGCCGTCAGGGCAGAAGAGCCTGGAACGTTCGAGTCCTGCGCGTTGACCGTCGTGCTGTAGGCGGTCTTTGCCTCGAAGTTCAGTGTCGTACCGGCCTTGAGGTAGAGGGTGAAGCCGTCGATCTCGAAGTTGGCGGCGTCAACTCCCGAGAGCGAGAGGCTGTTGGTAACCAGGGCGTCGTCCGTGATGACGATATCGGCGAGCTTGATGCGGCTGGATGTCTGGGTGTTCTCTGGCAATGACGTGGTCGTGTTGGCAAGGGACAGGCGCGTGGCCGCCTCGTTAACGTCGGTCACAGTTATCGTGAAAGACTTTTCGGAAAAGAGTCCGCCGGCATCGGTGGAGCGGACCCGGACGGAGTAGCTGCTCTTAGCCTCGTGGTCGAACGAGTCAGCCGTCTGCAGGGCGTTTCCGACTATCAGAAACGCCCCATTGCCGAGGTCGCCATCACCAGCGACGAGCGTGTAGATAAACGCGTCACCGCTATCGACGTCGGTAGTCGTCAGCGTGCCAATAACGGATCGGGACGGTTGATTCTCGGCGATCGTCGCTGCGGAAAGGGCGATGTCGGTCGGGATCTCGTTGACGGTCGTGATAGCCAGGGTGAAGTCGGTCGACAGTGGGATGAAGCCATCCAAGGAGGTGTCGGCGACGCTCACGGTGACGGTGTACGAGTCCTTGGCCTCGTAGTTGAGGACTGCGGCCGCCTTCAAGTACAGGGCGAGGCCGCCGATCTCGAAGCTTTCGGCATCTGCGCCGGAGAGAGACAGGCTGTTGGTTCCGAGCCCGTCGTCGGCGACGACGATATCAGCGAGCTTGATGCGGCTGGCGGTCGGAGTGTTCTCTGGCAGTGACGCGGTCGTGTTGGCAACGGATAGGCTCGTGGGGGCCTCATTGGCGTCAGTCACGGTGATGGTGAAAGACTTTTCGGTAAAGAGCCCGCCGGCATCGGTGGAGCGGATCCGGACGGAGTAGCTGCGTTTGGCCTCGAAGTTGAATGAGTCTGCCGTCTGCAGGGCGTTGCCGACTATTTGGAATACGCTGTTGTCGAGGTCGCCATCACCAGCGACCAGCGTGTAGACGAACGCATCACCGCTATCGACGTCGATGGTCGTCAGCGTGCCAAGGACGGTACCGGATGGCAGATTCTCCGCGATCGCCGTTGCGGATAGAGAGATGTCGGTCGGGTGCTCATCGACGTCTGCAAGAGCCAGTGCATAGCCGGTCGTCTGTGGCGTCGAACCTGCCACCGAGGCGTCCGCTACGCTCACGGTGATGGCGTACGAGTCCTTGGACTCGTAATTAAGATTCGCCCCCGCTTTCAGGTACAGGGCGAGTTCATCGATCTCGAAGCTATCGGCATCGGTTCCTAACAGAGACAGGCTGTTGGTGCCGAAGGCGTCGTCGGTGATGACGATATCGGCGAGCTTGATGCGGCTGGATGTCAGGGTGTTCTCTGGCAGTGACGTGGTTGTGTTGGCAAGGGACACACCCGTGGGCGCCTCGTTGACGACGCTGAGAACGGCAACGTAGGTGCCAGGAAAGGACGAGGCAGCACCGTTGTTGTTTGTGCCAGCGACAATGGGAAAGGACCCAATTGAATCCATTCGTGTGTTTGGCCAACGATTGCCGTAGCCAACGGGCCCAACGCTCCAGACGACCGCGCGGTCATATTCATCAAAAGACGCACCACGGACATTTCCTTCATAGATGTGGTGTCGCCATGTGAGTAACTCATCCGAGTCAGGATGTATGTCTACGATCCCATTTCGAGTCACCAGGACGACGGCGCCTGTGGCGTCGTGGGCGAGGCCGACGAGGTAGTCGAAATCAACTGCTGTCGACCACCGCTCCGTGCCGTCGGAAGCGTAGGAGTAGATCGTCCGGCTTGTGTTGTAATAGGAAGCCGCAGTAGCGAGGACGGTATCGCCATCGGGCGTGATTGAAAAACCCTCAACTGACTCGTATGCCGTAGACACGCCTTTCAACGAGACCCACTCAAAAGCACCGGCAGCCGAGTATTTCGCGACAAAAACGTCATCGCTCCAATTACGAATCTGGTAATAAGAGTTGAAGGGGTTCGGGCCCCACTGAAACGTGCTGTAGACCTCGTATACGTTTTCGGAAGGATCAAAGTCAGCGCCGCCGCGGAGGCGTCCGACAAGGAACATGTTTCCATCCTGGTCAAACGCACACCTTTCGAGTGCCACACCGCCCCCGGAGCCTCCAAGATCTGATAGCCGGGAGTATGGAAGCGGCGAAGTGTGGACGATTCCGTCGTCACTTAATCGATACAACGACTCAGAGTCGCTGCCCACAAGCATCGTATTTGTCAAGGGATCAACGGCACCGAAATTAAGGGACCGAAGAGTGTTTGGAAGTGCCGTGATCCACTGAAAAGTGCCGTCCGTTGTCAGCGAACACGCAAATGCTACCGATCTTCCGGGGGCGATGGACAGGCTTTGGCCGGCGCTGAGGTACGATGTGGCCCATGTGTGCTGGTTGTACGTGGATCCAATAACTCGTAGCGTGCCGTTGATGTCAATGTCGACATCAATGATACCCACGCGATCCCATGCAGCCGAAAGAGTACGCACCCATTGAAACTCGCCTTTGTCATTGAGTTTTAAGATAAAGGCATCGCCGTACGCGGGGTCTGTGCCATTGCTAGCCCGTATGTTGTATTCACCTGGGCCCGGATCAAAGTCGAGCGGCGCGTTGTAGTTGGAGCCACTAAAGGTGCCAGCGACATAAACGTTGCCGGACGCATCTGTTGCGGTGTCGGACGCGAGGGCTCCAAAAGCCGCGAACCAATCCAAGGAGGACGTGAGAACAGTTCGCTGCTCAAGTCTCTCTGCGGCTGATAGATGCTGTCTTGTTGCTGCGACGGTCCGTCTGCGCCCGGGAGTGTCAGAAGGTGGCCGGGTGACAGGTTTTAAGAATCCGAACAGCGACATCTTTCTTGCCCGTAGTCGTTTGAGGGAACGGGGCACCATTAGCTTTCTCCGCGAGAGCTATGAGAAGGCCTCAACCGGCGCGCCTAAGCGGTGCGGGCAGGCGGGGCACACGGTGCGGTTTATTGAATCCCAATGAGCATGGTGATGACGTCGTTAGCTTAGAAGATCCCCCAAAAGTACCACATTCGGTAGAGGGGAGGCAATCGATCTGTCGTTAGCGTTGCATCGGGTCCAGTCGAGCGATGCGCGAAGATGGTGTGAGCGGGTGGCTCACTAATCCCGGGCACGAGCATCATCGTGCTTCCCCTTGTTGGTGCTGGGAAACGCTGCCCGGATTGCCTCGTTGTCCATCCCGTCGACCTCCACGACCTTTGCGTGCGAGCTATGGCCGCTCACCACGGCGATGCTCGAGGCGTCGATCCCGAGGCGTTCTGCCAGCAAGGCAACGACGGCCTCGTTGGCCCGGCCTTTCTCGGGCGGCGCCTTCACCTTCACCTTGAGCGAGTCGCCCAGCCAGCCGACGATTTCGTCCCGCGACGACCCCGGCACGACCTTCAGGCTCAGGCGTCCCATGAGCTAGTTCGCCCCGTCACGCGAACCGGTCCTGGACCACCACCTCGGACAGAGCCAACTGGCCACCCTTGGGCATGGCGGGTTTTATTGCCTTGCCGACGGCGATCATGAAGCCGATCACGTGGTCGCTCGGGAGGTTGATGATTTCGGCCACCTTCACCGGGTCGAAGCCGATCATCGGGCAGGAGTCGTAGCCCATCGCTTTGGCCGCGAGCATGATCGTCTGCCCCGCGATCCCGCACGACCGCATCGCCTCGTCCCGCTGCAGCTGCTCTTTCCCTTCGTAGAACGGCCCCATCCAGCTCGTGACCAGTTTCTGGATCTCGGGCGCGGCGTTCCGCCAGTACCGTTCGGGCGATTTCTTCCAGGCCTTGAGGTCGGCCGTGAGTACAATCAGGAGCGACGCGTCAGTCACCTGAGCCTGATCGACAGCGGCAGCCCGGATCTGTTTCCGCAGTTCCGTATCGCGGACGACCACGAATCGCCAGTTCTGCATATTGAAGGAAGTCGGCGACTGGATCGCAGCCTCGAAGAGTTTTGTTTCCTCTGAGGCGGTGAACCGGTGGGCTGGGTCAAAAGCCTTGACCGACCGCCGCTGATTGATGGCGTCGAACGTGTCCATGTAAATTGCATTCCTCGCGAAGGGAGCTGAATCCGATGCCTTTGTACGAATATTCCTGCCAGAATTGCAGCCGGAAAATAGAGATACTCGTGCGCGGGGATGAGAAGCCCGAGTGCCCGCACTGCAAAAGCACGAAGCTTACAAAACTCTTGAGCGTCGTCAGTGGTCACGTGGCGGGCGGCAGTGGCGACTCCGCTGCGGCTGAGGGCTGCGGTCGCCCGCAGTGTGGCATGGGCGGCTGCGCGGGCCTCGGTTGATGCTACCGCGACTCCTGCTGAACCCTCGCTAGAAACTGGCTCTCATGCCCGACGTTCCGTGGATCGACTGGTATCAGAGCCTCGTCAAGCCGTCGTGGACGCCTGCGCCGCGGACGATCGGCCTCATCTGGCAGATCCTCTACCCCATCATTATCGCGACGTTTGGCTATGTGTTCGTTCAGGCTGCGAGGGGCAGGCTCCCGCTTGTCGTCGCACTGCCCTTCGCCATCAACCTCGTGGCGAATCTGATCTTCACCGCGATCCAGTTCGGAATGCGGAATCTGCCACTGGCGGCAGCTGACATGCTCATCGTCTGGGGCACGATTGTCTGGATGATGCTGGTCGTCTGGCCGCACTCTCGGTGGGTGGCCGCCGCCCAGGTGCCCTATTTCGTCTGGGTGTCGATCGCCACGGTGCTGCAGCTGTCGATCACATGGATGAATCGAGCGTTGGGCTGAAGTCGTTCTTCGTGCTCCGTCGGTGTGCTACAGGGAGGAGAAATCTCAATGCTGCTTTTCGCCGAATTCGTCTTCGAGTCCTTTCCCGGCGGCGGTGCCATCAGCGTTGTTCGTGATGGCGTCAGCCTAGGCGCGGTGATCGCCGTGGTCTGTTCCTGGCAGCGGAACCGGTCGATCCTGTGGGCCGTCCTGGCGGGCATCCTCAGCTGGTTCTACGTCATCTATTTTGCGATCACACGACGGCCAGATGAGACTCGCTACGGCTGATAGGCCACGGCGGCGAGTGAGCCATGAGCAATGGCCTGGAATGCGTCGTTTTGTCTGGCTTTATGCGACTGCCGCGACCTCGCTAGAACGGCAATCTGCAGTCTTTTGAGAATTTCGTCGCCTACCTTCCACTCTGCGCCCCATTCCTCTTGTGGTGCCTCGCCTTGCAAAGACCTTGGTGAAGCGAGGAGCGACTAACGTCGAGTGAAAGTGTCGCAACGCCGACTAGTTCTGCCGCACCATGGTCTGACCATCGTTGGGGCACTTCTTCGTCCCGGGCTGGCCGTACTCCTGGATGAGTTTGCACTTCATGCACTTGTACTTGTAGGTCTTGGGGGCGGCGAGCAGTGTGCCGGCGCTGAGGAGTCCAGCAACTGCGGACACGATCCCCACTACAAAACCCCGCCGCTTTATCGGGTCGTTCATCCGCCACCTCCTGAGTCGAGAGTCGAACGTCTGGATCGAACACCTCCGCAGTCTACGACCCCTCCTGTAAGGTGGGCAAGCACCCCCTGGCGGATTGTGTTGTCAAAGCAACGAAGGCATTGAGGCACGTTGACGGCTTTGTTTTTCAGGCTTCTGTGAGCGCGGGACCAAGGGTGGGAATTTGGTCTGGTTCAATACCCGATGATTGTCCACTGGTTGGCTGATCCATTGCCGACGACTGGTGTTGCGCCCCCGGAAGAAGGAGAACCCCATGAACGGTCCGAAAAAGAATCGCCTCCACGACTACGAGGGCGGCTGGCTTACGCTGCTGGTGGAGATGGGCGTGGCCACCAAGCAGGAAGCCCACGACGCGATGTGTCGCGTTGCCCAGAAAGCGATTGACGACAGGCACGAGCGGCGAGAACGGCGGCGGGCGGATAGGGATCGACGGCGAAAGCGAGACGAGGGCTGAATCGGTGCCGGCATCGCCACTCTCTCACCATCTACGCTTCGCGCTTGGAACTAACCCGAGAGTGATCGATGCCGAGCACGCCCGAGTCATTTCTTGTGACGCTCACGTGAGCCACGAAACCGGTTTTCGCGATACTGTGCCAGCATCCTCCCGAGTTGGGTGGTCTCACGACGCACAGTTTCCACATCGGTGCCGTTGGACTTGGCGACGAACTCCTCGGCCTCCGCTTCCGTGTCAAACTCCTGAACGGTGCGGTAATTGATATCCGCGACGACGTAGTAGCCGAGCGCGAAGGCTCCTGTGTCGATGTGAAACGGAAGTTGGGGTATGTGCTCACTCATGGGGCCACTCCTTGGTTGGCTTTCGCGTGAATGTCGAAGAACTGCTGGCACGAATTGCAAAACCAGTTGCCGGGCCTCGGTCCGTTGCCAATCAGCTTGAATTTGAGACACGTCGCGGCCAGTCGGATGGTGAGCCCGATCACGCCCACTTGCACCGATGCCGTGTTGTGCGAGCCGCACTGCGTGCACGGGGGCACGTCCATCCCCATGAACCTTGCGTAGAGTTCCTGATAGACCTTGTCGTGGTCGTACGTCTCTGGTGTAGCCATTGGCAGTCCTTTCTCCTCGACAGTCCTCGTTCCATGGTGAGTGGGCCGGGCGGTCGCCTCGGCTTTCTCCTTCATCAGCCGTTCTCCCGCCGCCCGTATCGCAGCCGCGATCTGATCGGGCGTTGCCCCTGGTGGAAAGTCAAATCGCACCATCGTCTTTTGGGTTTCACTCGACATGTGTCCTCTCGTTTCAGGTGAGTGCGAATACTACGCAGCGTCGCGCGGTGAGCATGCTTGCTATGGCGCACTTCTGGACCATTGCGCACTCGACACGAGCGGTCGGACCGCTATAATGGGGGTGTAGTATCCGTCTCGAGTTTGGCGACCCACGCGGTCGCCGGCACCAACCTGCAAGGCAAGGTGGTGACGGTCCCCCAGCAATGGGCCCGAGGATACGCATCGGAAACGGTTTCCGGTGAAAAACGAAACCACTCGGAGCATCAACATGACGCGTGGATATCTTTCGCTGCGGTTCAACGAGGCCAACCCATCTCACCACCTGTACGTCAACACTGGCGGACGAACTGACGGCAACTACTGGGTTGCCTACACGCTCCATTTTTGCGGCCGCAAACGACGTGTCAGGCGATCCCTCGGCACGAAGGGCCTGGCGGAAGCGATTCGGCTACGCGACGAACTCTTCGCCCGCATCGAGCGGGACGGCGAGGAGGTGCCGGAGCGCCGGCGAACGAGCCCGGCCGACGGCGATAGGGAGGGCGAGATGCAGCCTGTCCTGAGCTATGCGACCCCCGTCTGAATGAACCACCCCACACCCGAGGAGCCCACCGATGAAGAAAAACCCCTTGCTTGAAGAACTGCATTACCGCCGAACCTTCATCATCACCGCCGACAACACTTTCACGGAGTGCGAGCGGCTGACGTCCACGCCGATCGACGTGAGCGACCAGGCCAAACGGCACTGGCGACGCGCCGCGAAGCTCTACGGAATTGCCGCAGAGCATTACAGGCGTGGCGGCCTTGGCCTGCGGGCGATCGCGGCGTGGAAAGGTGCGGCGAAGTGCTTCGAGGCTCTCCGCATGCCCGACGACCACGAGCGTTGCCGACTGAAGAGCGTCTCAATCCCGATCTACTACGAGGAGGTGAACGATGAGCGAGCCTGAGCGTTTCTACATCCCAAGCCAGCCAACCCTAATCGACAACTTTCGCAAGTTGCGAGCCGTCTTCGAGAAAATCGTCGAGGCCCGAGGCGAGACGCTCGACCCCGAGTGGTACGACGATGGGCCGGAGCATTGTCCCGATCTGTACAAGGATCAGCCGGAACTGCTGAAGTCAACACCAAGGAAAGGAGAGTCGAGATGAGCAAGCAACGAATCCTGACACTACACCCCTACCTCTACCCTGGCACTGACTGCTGGGTGTTCGATGACGAACGCACCGGGCTGAAAGAAGAGGCCTTTGTGCTGGGCACGTCGGAGATGATCTCTCGTGTCGTTGAACACAAGAAGATTCCGAACGCAGCAACGGGATTTCTGCTGTCGTTCTCAGATCAGCCGTTTGACGGTCACGACGTCGAGCGGCGTTGGGTTCGTAGTCAAGTCGGCGGAGGTGACTGGTATGAGGGCGATGTGCTTGGCGAGCCAATGGAGAATTGGCTCTGCCCGGCGCTGCTCCTGTACTTCGAGAAACCGCCACAGCGGCTCTATGTGCGGTGCGAACCGCTACCGGCGGGCGTACAGCCGATCTGGAATCCGCCGCCGGGCGCCGAGGGCAGAAGGTTTGTCGAAGCTCCGCGATAGGTCCGCATTTCAACCACAACAAAGGAGATCACTCAGGGCGGCACTTGTTACGCCACCAGAAGTTCGTCCCGTGTTGATTTCCCAACTAGGATTCCGGCTGTGACGCACCCATGCCCGGTCTATTTCGGGAGAAACCATCCAGGAGCCAAGCCATGCCCAAAACACCCGCCCCAATTTTGATCCTGCTGCTGGCAGGACTCCTCTTTGTCGCATCAGGACAAGCACCAGCCAAACCCCATGGCATTCTTACTGTCCTCCATGCCGGTCAACCTGTGAGCCTGACTGATGCCGATGGTGGCTACAAACTCAATCTCTTCAAAGACGGTCCTGACGTGCTGGGACACAAGGTGGTGGAAGTTGGATCTGATTTCGTCGTGGTGGAGGACATCGCTGGCGTCCAGCAACTTCGGATACCCGTTTATTCCGTCAAGAGCGTTGGAATTACCAAGATTGGCAAGGCACAGTAGTTCGCTCGTAGCTGCCGATGTGATGAGAATTGTGAGGGATTAGCGCATGACGCTTGAACTACCGCCCCTGCCACCAGCTGCTCAGGATATCTGCCAGCAGTTGAACGCCCCGCCTAGGCTGGTTGTCCACCTCCAGCTCGTTCACGAGGCGGCTGAAAAGCTCACTGATGGGCTGAAAAAAGCATTTCCAGGGATCACCTTGGACGAACCAGCGATTCTCTTTGGTGCCGCGACTCACGATCTTGGAAAAACGCTACACCTCGAAGAACTTTGGGCGAGTGGCGAGAAGCATCAGGAAGATGGACCTGCCTTGTTGATCTCCAAGGGTGTCGATCCGAGGCTCGCCCGTTTTGCCCTTACCCACAGCCAATGGGACGACACGATGTCTGTCGAAGACTTTGTTGTCGCCCTGGCAGACAAGGTGTGGAAGGGCAGAGGGTTGCCAGACCTGGAAGCTGTTCTGGCGAAGAGAATTGCTGGGCAGACTGGACTCCCTGAGTGGGAGGTCTTCAGCCAGTTGGACGACATTCTTGGGGAAATAGCCGAGGGGGCGGACGAACGGCTGGCGTACCAGAGATCCTTTGGGGCAAATGCCGCTCAATCCTGCTGAAAAAGCGGTTTGGACTGATCCAGTCGGGCGATTTGTCCCCTGTGTGAGTTGGTTTTCGCCTAGCTTGTAGGCAACACTACACACCCCCACTCAATTAGGCATCTACCCCACCAAAAAGGACCCGTCCGATGTTTGCTTACCGTCGCAAAAAAAGCCTTGGATGTGAGCAGCTTGAGGGAAGATTCGCGCCTTCAAGTGTTCTCGTTGGAGGTGGCAGTCGGTCAACTCTGCGTGATGCACAGGCGTTGGAATCAACAGAGGCGGAGCAGGCAGCGTTTTATCTGGCGGCGAGCGCTGTGCTGAGCCAGAGTTCGAGCGTAGCGAATGTGGCACCGATCACTTTCGACCAGCCGGCTGCAGGTGACGCGGATGGGGCTGTTGTAAGGGAGGGTGTTCTTTGCTTCTGCCGCGTGCTCGAACCCGGCAAAATGATCCGTGTGGCTTCAGGGGATTGGACCGTGGATGGTGAGACTATCCATTACGAGATTTGGGGGCCAGGCGACGGCGATGACGCCGGTCCTACCACCGATGTTCCCTCTGTGAACCCCTTCAGCCCTGAGACGCCTTCCGAACCAAGTAATGATGCCGATCCAGTTGGTGCCGTGCCTTCTGAAGAGCTACCAGCCGGCGGCGATGACGTCGCAGCTGAAGACTTTCCACCGGTAGTCGATGACACACTGGTGGCGGAGGATGAGGTGGCTGATCCAGTTGGCGAAGACACTGGACTGCCAGACCCTTCTGATACGGAAGAGATGCCCCGGTGCGGAAATGATTTTGAGGACCTTGGTCCCATTTACCCCGTAGGTGCAGACACTGAATTTGCGGATGCGGATGGATCAGACGAAATCGCCGTAGATGAAGTACCGGTGGAATATCAGTCGGACGATGCTGCGGACGAAGTAGCCCCCGTTGATGCCAGATAATTACCGCCTGGGATATTCCGTAAGCCGGTTGTCGTCCCGTCCAGCGTGAACCGCCAGGAGATTAAAGATGCGACTCAGCAAGCTTTTCTGTGTTGGTCTTTTGCTGTTGGTTTCGCCGGGGATCCCATCCGCTTTTGCAATGAACCCTGGAGTCGTCGCTATCAACCACACCTACGAAGCCAAAATCCGCTTGAATGGAAAGGTAACCACCACTCAGGTCCAGGCTTCGGATGCCGGACACGCAAAAAAATTGGTGCAGGCTCAATTCGGACCGTCGGTCACCGTTTTGAGTGTGAAGAGAGTGGATTAGAAAACCCTCTTCTCCAGCGGTCACTGGCTGCTATCTGGCTTGTCTTCATCGGCAGTCTTCTTGGCCGCATCCTTGCCAAGCTCTTTGGTCATATCCCGGATTGAGTCAACAAGACCGCCTGGTTCATAAAGGCGATCCTGAATCTTGTTTATGTCTTCAGGAGCCGGCGTGCCACGCATGTCTCTGTCGATACGTTCCTGGGTTTGTTTCCTGACAACTTCTGTGTTGGAGCGAATGAGTGACAACAAAACGAACCCGATAAGGACACATGCCAGCAGGAAGATCATCGGCGTCAAGACGATCCACAACCACAGGTTGTTCCGAGGCTTCTTGTTCCAAGCAGCCTTCAGATCGACGCAAAAATGCGCAGCTGACGTGTGTCGATTTTGTGGCTCACGGGTGAGTGCCTTCTCGCATACAGGACGAAGGGATCCGGGGATTGTCTGGGACACAGCCTTGTCGAGACCCTGAGCGATCTCCCGTCGCACGATGCTTGGGCTGTCCGAGGAGTACGGCAATTTCCCCGCCAATGCTTCGTGAAGAACCAGCCCCAGACTGAAAACATCAGAGGCCGGTGTGGCTGACTGCCCCTCAAGCTGTTCCGGAGCCATGTACCGCAATGTGCCAAGGCTCGGGGCGAGACTTCCCGTTTTGTTGGCAGACTGAGCGATGCCAAAGTCGGCTAGCAAAGCTCGTCCATGATGATCGATCAGGATGTTGGCGGGCTTGATGTCGCGGTGAATGACACCATGGAGATGGGCATATTCCAGTGCATCTGCAATCTCGGTCATCCAGCGGACCACTTGTTCGGGCGTTGGGGAAAACCTTGCAAGCTGATCGCCTAGGCTTCCTCCCTCAACAAATTCCGAGACAATGAAGCAGGTGCTGTTTTCAGCCCCGACGTCATGGACAGGAACAATTCCGGGGTGCTTGAGCCGAGCAACTCTGCGAGCTTCTGCCAGAAACGAATCCGTTGATTCGAGCCGGCTGGGTTTGGGAATCTTGACTGCAACAGTACGCTGCAATTCTTTGTCGTAGGCTCGCCACACCTGGGCAAAACCGCCTTCAGCGATCAAGTGATCGAGGCGGTAGCGGTTCATTAGGACTTGGGCGGGGCGACTTCTTTTGGATTGGGGATCGGTGGATGGATCCTCTAGTGGGCGAGGATTCGGATCTTTCAGCCAGTTTGTCGCCTTGAGGGCTGCAATTCGCTGGGAAAGCTCTTCAACAAGGTGTCTGTTGCTGCCGCACAGCTGATCAGCCGGCGTATCCTGCCCACGTTCGTACAGCTCCTCCCACTGCAGGAGGAGATCGCTCAGCAGGTCTTCGTCATTGTTTGTCACAAGCGAGATCTCTGTGCAAATGTACCCGAGCAGACTGCCAACGTCTTTTCACAGTTCTTGTAGAAACGCCCAACACATCGGCGGCTTCGTCCTGCTGAAGTCCCTCATAGAAAAGCAGGTTGACGATTTCACGTTCATCTTCGGGAAGGCGATCTACCCGTTGATGAAACTCACTCCATTCGGCCAGATCCTCCGGCTCTTCAGCGATTGCGTGAACACGTCCGCCCGTTTCATCGGGTGCCTGCTGGTCAGTATGGTGCTTCTTTCCGATGCCTTCGGGTCCGAAATGATGCCGGGACAGATCAACCAACTCTCGCCTAATGTGGACTGCTGCCAGATTGAAAAAATGCCGGACGGACTCAAGCTCCACTTTGTCGAGAGACCGATGCAACCTGAGAATCGAGTTTTGAAAAACATCATCCGTCTGTTCCCACCGGCGAAGACTCGGGTAGTTGCCCAGCATCTTTCGTGTGAGTCGCAGAAGACGCTCGCAAGCATGGTCGAGCAGAGCCTCCTTTGACCCGGGAGCACCTTTTTGGACCCTTTCGATCAGGCTCTGGATTTGCGTATCGGAGGGCAGGGTTTTCTGGGGCATAGGGACCGCCTCATGCGGGGGATCTATTGGGGTGCCCAAAGATACCCGCTGAAACGGCTGGCAGACACAAGACTGTCCTCAAGGCTCTACGGACGCGGACACAAAAAGGGGTCATTGTTCGTCTTTTGTCCTGACCTGCCCTCGGTAAAACGGCATCACTTCTCAGGAGAGAATCGAGGGGTGTGAATCGCTGCGAACCCACATCGCTTGCTTCACAGGAATCTCGGAAAGTCGCCACCGATTGCAGACGTTCCGTTGAGAGACGCATCGTGATACACTCCCCTACATGTGGTGCACTGACCCCTCTGTCGCGGAGTGATTTCGCATGCGTACCATCACGATTCCTGCCGTCACCTTGGTGTGCCTGGCCGGGGCGATCTTCTTGATTGTGACTCCCGCTCATGCCGCCCCGGAATTCGTTCGCGACGTCGCCGTTCCTCCGGAGGTGCCACCGCCGGTCGACGACTGGGTTGCATCGCCACGCGCCGCTGCACGTCTCTTCAGCGATGCTATGGCCGCGTTGGAGGCGGATGATGCCGCGAAGGCCCTGAAACTTACGGAGCGGGCGATCGCCTTGGATAGCGAGACGAACCCCGCCGAGCGAGGCTATTACGGGTTCCGGGCGGAATGCATGACAGAACTTGGCGACCGAAGCGGTGCCTCTGCGGTTTCATTTTACAGCGAGGCTCTTGAGTCATCGAGACGTGGAGCTTTCACCGACGCCCGACGATTCTACGATCGTGCGCTGATGGAGGATCCGCTCATGCTCTGGGCGGCCAACAACCGTGCCTGGCTGGCGGCAACCCACCCCGATCCCGAAGCGAGGAAGGACCCCGACGCCGCCATGTATGCGGTGTATGCATGCGTGAAGAGCGACTGGCGAAACTGGAGTTTCATCGACACCCTTGGTGCTGTCTTCGCGGAGTCGGGTGATTACGACTCAGCTGTGCGGTGTGCCGAAAGAGCTCTCGACATCGCACCGTCCGAGCACCGGCAGGAGCTTCGAAAGGTGCTCGCCGCATATCGCATGCGGCAGCCTCGGCGTGTTGAAGACGCAGATGAGGAGAATCGCCTCGAGGATGACGAGAAGTCACCATTTGCGGAGGCCGACGAGTCCGCAGACCAGGGCACGGTGCTGCAACGCATCACGTTGTGGAAGATTTCAGAGACGATGAAACAGGAAGGCTACGCTGTTACTATCCGAGACGAGTCGTACGTCGAGTGGCGGATCGATGGTCGTAAGAGCCACATATTCGTCGCAGATGATGGCCAGTCGTTGCAGTTTCATACCGCGTTCCTTGATACGCAGACCACGCTTGCAACTGTCAACGAATGGAACCGATCGAAGAAGTATTCAAGGTCATATCTCGACAAGGACGGCGACCCTCACCTCGAACTCGACCTTGATTTGAGCGGAGGGATCACCGAGGCCCGCGTCATCGATTTTCTGGCCACGTGCCGCCAGTCATTCGAGCGTTGGGTGAAGGATGTGATCGACTAGATCGTTCGCCCGGTGTGCGGTAGTGCCGGTGAACGTACTGTCGTCGTCCCCATCGCATGTCCCTCCATGCCATGTGGGATGACGGGCATGTTGCCGAAGTCCACCGAACTTCTTCTTCCAAGGGAGTAGGTCTGCTCCGTCACGCCGATCTTCTTGACCGCCTCCGCGACGGTCTTGCCTCTCCCCGCCTCATCCTCGACCTCTCGAAGCTTCGGTGTGATCTGCCCAGCCAGTTTCCTCTTTCCGCTTGGCATTGGTTGCCTCCCTTGGTTCACTCCACCCCCAGATTCTCTCTCTGGAAGCGGTGCCGTTAACGGGAGTCAGATCACAACTCCTTCGGCTCGCAGGTCAATTCGCCGCCATCCGGCCTAGGATGCCGCGAACGACAACTCGCAGCAGGGAGTCGGACGTGTAGTCCGCGGCTGCCACGTAATCGACCCGATCCTCGGCGATCAGTTTCTCCAGTCGTCCCTGCGACTTCCGCTGCTCGAACAGCACTGGGTCGAACACTGCGACTGCCTGGCCACCTTTCTGCCGCACCATCTTCATTGTCGGGATGTCGGTATCGCCGTCACCCAGAAACAGCATCCTCTCGAAGGGTATTCGCCTGGCCTCATGCGGCTTCCATGAGTTGATAGCGGAGTTGTCCCACACGTTGTCGATCCCCTTGTTGATACGGAAGAGAAACTGTGTCTTGTTCGTGTAGTTGATGGCACTGGCGGGCCACTTCGCGTGCCCTTCTTCATCGTAGGCGTACGCTGAGGCGAACACCTTTCGAAAGCGGGGATAGATGGAGCACCCTTCGATGATCTCGAGAATACCGGACGAGATGACATAGTGTTCGATCTCGAGATTCTTCTCCCGGCCATATTCGTCGATCTCCTTGAACCATTTATCGACGCCGGCAAAAAGCGGAATGTCATGGCCATGCTGCTGCAGCATCGCCCTTGTTACCGGCACGTTATGTGCCTTCGCCGCCTCCAGCATGAGGTGCATGTAGGCGAGAATCTCGCAGCCGTCTTGGGCCCGCGCTTCTTCGCGTACCTTCGTCCAAAACGCCGCCGTATCGGTCACACCGACAGCCGGTAGAAAACTGTGCTCGGGGAGGTTGTGGGGCGCGAGCGTGCCGTCGAAGTCGTAGACGATGGCTGTACGGAGAGGCGTTGTCATAGATAGTCATTTCCTGGGCGATGAGTCTGTAAGAGTATCTCAATCATGGCTATGGCGGTTGAATCAGGGTGGGTGGCGGGGGCCAACTGGCAGGCCGTTTGAAGCGCAACGGCTCCACAGCCGTAGAGATGAGTGCACAAGCAACAAGCCCCTCCCACGCACACAAGGAGAACGTCATGGCGACCACAATCGACGAGATCAAAGGCTTTCTGGACGAATTCGAACTGAAGTACGTGGTGCACGAGAAGGATCCGGCGATCGCCATCTCCTTCAGAAGCGATCCCCACGAAACGGCCTACCGAGACACGGATGGCGATCCCTGTCTGCAGATTGTGATCGTGGTGCTCGAAGACGGCGAGTTTGTGTCTCTTTTCGCCCCGCAGGCATGGAATATTCGTGCTTGCGAGCACAAGGCGGCCGTATTCGAGGCGATGTCATCGATCCAGATGCAGTACAAGATGCTCCGATTCGACTACGATCCCAACGACGGCGAGATTCGTCCGAATGTGGAGCTGCCTCTCGAGGATGCGGAGCTCACATCCCAGCTGTTCCATCGCCTGATGCATGCCTTGATGCACGGCGTCAAGCGATTTGCACCCGTGATCCAGCATGCGATCCGGACGGGTGAGGTGTCGATGTCGTTGGTCGACGACGAGAAACGGTCGGATGAGCCGGCCCCCGACATATCCAGGCTGGTGGAACTCGCTGATCAGGCCGGTGGGATCGATGCCCTGGAATCGCTCTTAGGCGGGCCGGCCGGTGATGATGACGAGGATCAGGGCATGGATGACGGCGGGCAGTTGGGCAGGAGGGCCGGCTGACCCTCCGGAACTGGTCGATACCGTGATTTGCCGGTGTACTAAAGGGTGTGTCTGCGGTGTGCGAAGCGCCGTTGGCTGCCGGCCGTATGAATCTCTTGAAGGCCCGGCGAGTGGCTAGTCTGATCTGGCCGCCGGAGTCTGCGTTTCACAACGAAGGAACATTCCCCATGCATCCCTATTCCGTGAAGATCCGGTTCAATGGCTCGGTGTCGTATGTCACCGTCAACGCCAACTCGGGCGGCCAGGCCAAGCAGCTGGTCATCGCCCAGTACGGCGGCCAAGTCGACGTGTTGAGCGCCCAGCGGGCCTGAGCGGGCGGGCATGCTGCAGGAAGCCCACAGGACGTATCATCAAGCAGTATCTGGAGAAAAGCGATGGGCATGGTAGCCACGGGATCGGCACATGATCGGGCCCGGGGGGCTCTTCTGGGGCTCGCGGCAGGCGACGCCGTTGGCACGACGGTGGAGTTCGCGAGCCCCGGCTCGTTCAAACCGGTCACCGACATGGTCGGCGGCGGGCCATTCAAGCTGGATCCAGGCCAGTGGACCGACGACACGTCGATGGCGCTGTGTCTTGCGGAGTCACTCGTTGACCGTCGTGGGCATGATCCTGTGGACCAGATGCGTCGCTACGTACGCTGGATGAATAGAGGCTACCTCTCATGCAACGGGAGATGCTTCGACATCGGCATCACGACCAGAAACCAGCTCCAGCGGTTTGAACGCACCGGCGATCCGCACGATCCGCATGCGGACGAGAACTCGGCTGCCAATGGCTCGCTCATGCGGCTCGCCCCTGTGTCGATCCGCTGGTCGCACGCTGCCGACGACGTGGTGGCCTTTGCCGCAGCCTCAAGCCGCCCCACGCATCCAGCCGCGCGGCCGGTGGACGCCTGCAAGGTACTCGCGGCAATGACGGCCGCTCTCATCCGCGGTGAGTCCTGGGAGGACGTCAGCGACGCGGGCTTCTGGACGCAGGGGCCGCTGCATCCGGAGGTGGAGGCCGTCGCCCGTGGTAGTTGGCGACGCAAAGAGCCGCCGGCGATCAAGGGTACGGGCTACTGCGTCGACGCCCTCGAGGCGGCAGTCTGGGCGGTAGCGGGTGCCACTGATTTCAAAACAGCGATCCTTCGTGCAGCGAACCTCGGTGACGACGCCGACACGACGGCCGCAATCGCTGGGCAGTTGGCCGGGGCCCGGTTTGGTGCGTCTGGTATCCCTGAACTGTGGCTCGAGCTCCTCGCCATGCGGCACCGGATCGAGACGCTCGCTGACGGCCTGCACGCCGCGGCGACTGGTAGCGGAAGTCCGTGGGGGTGCGATAAGGAGTTTCATGCCTGGTGGGTGAAGCCGGGCCGTATTCTGGCCGGCGAATATCCGGGCAGTCCCGACCCTGAGCACCACGATTTCAAGCTTGCGGCGCTCGCCGATGCCGGCATCGACACGATCATCGATCTCACCCGCGACGTCGAGAGGCTTGCCCCGTACGACCAGAACTGGATGGAACTGGGCAGGCAGCGAGGCCGCGATCTGAAACGCATGCATCACCCGATCGTCGACTGCGACGTCACCACGCCGGAGGGTTACGATACGATCGTCGCCGACATCGAGCGTGAGCTGGCAGCGGGCCGAGGAGTGTATGTGCATTGCTGGGGCGGCGTAGGCCGTACGGGCACGGTGGTGGGCTGCTGGCATGTGTCACGTGGTGCGACCGCGGACGAGGCTCTCGAGAAGATCGCATCGGCGCGAGCGGGCACCCGTAAGGCAGCCCGCGAGGCTCCGGAGATGCCCAGCCAGGTGGACATGATCCGCGAGATGGCAGACCGCCGCGAGCGGAGCAATTGAAGAAAATAAAATTTGTCTTCAATCGTTACTGAGTATGACAAAAGTTCTTTTCCTTCACGGCTTTGGTTCCAATGGCTCCAGCCTTAAGGCCGGAGTGCTCCGGGGGCATTTCGACGTCGTCTCTCCGAACCTTCCATTTCCCGGCAAAAACCCGCTGAGCTGGGTAACGTGGTCCCTCAACGTGGCCAGAGACCGCGAAGCGGCCCGCGCGAAGGCCCAGTCGCTCGTGGAGTCATTTCAGCCGGACGTGATCTGTGGCTCATCGATGGGCGGCGCTCTTGCGGCCGTGCTCGAGAGCGACGCGGCACTCGTCCTCGTCGCGCCTGCCTCGGGCGTGCCGCTGATGTACCCCATGCATCGGCGTTTGCCTGCACGCACCATCATCCTTCACTCGCCACATGACGGGATGGTCTCGCAGAAAAACAGTCGGCGGTTCCTTTCCGTCCATGCGCCGCGAGATGCCGCAGAGGAGTCGGTCGTCGAAGCGATACGGGAGCGTCTTGTCGCCTTGGGCTACGACCAGAGCGTTCCACGCCTGGTAAGCATCGGGAAAGACCACAGTTGCAACGAACCACACGAAAGCGACACGTGGAATACCGACCCCCATCCACATCAGGCAATGGTTCGCGCGGTGCGAATTGTGGCTGCGATTTCTTCATGACGCTGGGCCGTGAGGCCGTGACCACCGCGTGAGCGGCGAAACGCCACTTTCGGGACCGTCATTTGGATCGACGCGACGGTGCCGAACTGCGACTGCTGCGCGAACTGCTTCGGCTGCCCGTGGAGGATCAGGGAGCCGGCCGACGCCGCCGCAGGCTTGGGTGCCGTCGCAACGCCTCCTCCAGTTCAGCCTCGCATTTGGCACAGAAGCTGTTCATCCTTCGTGCCACGTGCAGATCGTCGAGCGGAAATTCAACGATATGCTTCCGACGGCAGAAGCCGCACGGTTTTTCTATACAGATCAGACCCGCGTTGAGACCAATGTGCCGAAATTTCCTGTTCGATTTTGCCATCGTCTTTTTCTCCGAAATTGTGATTGTTGCTCAAAAACGTTGAGGTCCGCCGCCGAGATCGCGGGTCTGCCGGCTTCGGTTCACGCGCGGCTTTCCATGAAGTCGAAGACCCGTTTTCCGGCCCGCCGGGCCTCGGCGAGCATGTTGCGGGTGCCGGAACCACCCGGAAAAACCGCCACTGCATCCGCATAGGCGGCCATTTCCCGGTTTCGTACCGGCCCAGCCCCCCTGCCAAACCGCGCCCAGTCTGGTTTGAAAACGCGGACCGGGATTCCCCGGGCCGCGGCCCAGGCCGCTCCGCCCTGATCCACCCCTTTTGCCCCACCGGAAATTACCTCCGTCACCACGTGCTCCGCGTGGATGGCGTCAAGCCGTGCTAGATCCGCTGCCGAAAGCTCGGCAAACCGGCTGCCTGCAATCACGAGTTTCATGACATGTGCTCCAAAACGGACACCGTCCGTTAACTCCCGCCTGTCCCAGATGAGGCGATTGGGCAGACCGCGTACCACGAACAGTCATCCCGAGAGAAAGCGTTCCCCGCGAAGTGAGGTCCTTCATGTTCAGAGGAATCCTGAAAAGCCTTACGTGACTGTTCGGGGTACGCTGCGCGCGTGTTCTAAACGCGACACCTGGCACGGGCCGCGTGGGAACCGGGATTCGTCCGCCCCAGCACGGGCGGGTCCTGCAACCCGGCTGGCGCACGTATCTCCAATCCGCGAAAGGGTTTACGCCATGTTGTTGTGCATCGATGATCACGTTCTGTGGCACTTCGTCGCATTCATCAATTCGGGCGGGGCGTTTGGCTGGCAGGGCTTCTGGGACGGCGGCGGCCACGCGTTTGTCCGCCGGAAGGCCCGTGTGCTCCTCACTTCCCGGCGTTCCGCAAAGGGTTTTGGTTCGGTCGATGAAAACGCGGTGGAAGACACAATTTCCACCACGAAGATCACTCTTCTTCGGATTGCCCGAGGTGAGCTACAGGGGCAGTTCCGTGTCGAAAAGAACGGCGGATCCCCGGCTGCTCTGGCTGTGTGGCTGAAAAAGGTGGTCTCGAGCCGGGCCATCGATTTCATCCGATCCCAGCACCAAACCCGTTCCGGTATCAACCTGGTGGCGGTGGAGGGACTGGAGTTGAACGCCATTTCGCGGTCGTCTTCCGAGAACGACCACGATGAGGACTCGGTATGCAGGCGTGAAAGTATCGCCCGCGTCTCATCATGCCTCAATCAACTTGACGCCAAGGATCAGGAAATTCTTCGGATGGTGTACGTAGAGGAACTGTCGCAGCGCCAGATCGCTGAGCGTTATGGCATCTCCCCGGCGAGCGGGTTTCGCCGCGTTCGCGATGCCGTCGAACGACTCCGGACGGCGTTGGTGGCCGCCCGGGTGAGATCTCGCATCTGAGAGCCTCGCTTGATTACCGGTCTTCGCTGGTTACCACACAAACCCCTTAAAGGAGTCGATCAATGTCTTCCATTCGCAGGTTCACGTTTCTTGGAATTCATGGCGGCATGGTACGGATCCAAAAGCCGTGCGGCTGGTGCAATCGCCGGCACAAGGTGCGATTCCCCGCCGATGATCTGCTGGTTCAGCGTCGCCACGACAGTTTCTGCAAGCGCTGCAGCCGGGAACTCGAGCAGGTGCTGCAGGATCACCCATGGCTCCGCGGGCCGCGTGGCTGAGTCGGTCAACAGATGCCATGCACAACCACGAGCAACTGGAATGCCGATGGGCACGGCCACATTGACGCAACGTCGTCAATCAGGAGTCAGGCTTCGCCCTCTCCAGGTGTTGCGTGAGCCACAAGCGACTTGAATTCCGCAACGCTAATAGGGCAGCGGGTTTCATGCTCATCGTAAACGAGCCGTAGCTCTCTTCCGGTCGCTGCCTCGATGCTTTTTAGCAGGGTGGGCGATACGTGTTCGCCGCAATACAGCTTGTCGCCAACAATCCTTGCACGTCTCTGGCAATAAGGCAGATTGAGAATAGCAGACAGTGGAACAGCGAATTCGCTCGCTACGAATGCTGCGACAGTGGTCTCCCAGAACTCGCTATGGCTCATGTCGGCTACCACGATGACAAGAGTGTCGTCATCCAGTATGTAGAGCGGAAAACCTCCCGGGATATCAGCATCCCCAGAAACATCCGTGGTCATAGACAGCTATCGCCTGGCCGGTCGCAAATGGCCTGAGTTGTTGTAGAGCCGCAGATTCACAGTAGCCACAGACGCCACTGGGTCCAAATCCAATACTGCCACCGCCGCAGAATTTCCCAAACCGGCGTCGAATAGACATGCCAGAGCACACCGGAACCAATGCCGAAGGTCATTATGATGCTGACCATAAGCCAGTCACCCACCCGCGCAAGCACGGCAGCCAAAAAATCAGGCTCTTCCTCGGCGAAAAGGTATTCAGTTCCTAAGTCGAGCAAACCGGTCCTGTCGGCCTTCGGAGATTCGTCAGCACATTCCAGCAGAGCTCCCTTATTCTGTGAGAGCAACTCGTCGATCGCCGGCCCGTCGAACACAGTCACGATAGGCTTGGTCATGAAATCGTTCCTTGTCAGCTTTAGGGCTGCTACAGGCCAATTGTGTGGCGGTCTGGCCTTCGGTCGCCGACGTCATGGCCTCGCGTAAGCTCAGGACTGGCTGCCGGGCACCGCACAAGCTGGAAAACTCGCAGCCGGTCGATCACTCATCGGCCACTAAACGACATCTACCGCCGGCGCAAGCCACGCGTTGTCTCGGTGTCGTGTCACGCGCGGGCTCGATCTGCTCATGCGACACTACTTGCTCTCGACGTATTTTCCATGCGTCATTTTCTTTTTCCAAATGAAGAACGGATACAACATGGAACCCATCCTCGTCTAAGACAGCTTTGTATTTGATGGCCAGGGTTGCATGCGTATCGGCCTCTTCAATCACATGACAGTCGGTCAGTTCCAGTGACACCGTATGCCTCACGAAAAGCATTGCTGCTTTGCGGCGAATGGATTGTTTCTGGCTTTCTGTGAAATATGAGATGAAGGTGCCCAGGTCTTCTTTACTGGCCGCTTCTGTAGCCCGCTTGACGCAATCGCGCATCCCCGTCTCGGCACTGTTATCGGTCATCGTCAGCCGCCGAGGGATCGCGTCGTCTGCGAGGTTCTCCCGCAACCCGCACGCGGACACAAAAATGCAGCCACCCAGCAGGCACATTGCGTGAAAAAGTGCTGTGCGTGATGCAGTACTCATGTTTTGTCTGCGTCTTTCAGGTGCCGCCCAGCACCGCCTGCGGAGCCGAAAAGCCTCCGGCACGCTCGGCGAGTTCGAGTAACTTCTGGATATTGGGAGCAAGTCGTCGCGGAATCTCTTGATTTCGCTGAACGAGGCCGCTTCGGCGTTGTCCTTGTGCGTGTGCGAGAAAGTGTGGTTGACTTCTCATGCCTATACGGCGGTGCAGAGGCAGCGCTTCCACCGGCCGTCTCATAAGCGGCGTCTGATCCCTCTTCTTTGACTGTCCTGCCGATCAGGTGATGTCATGATGTTCCCCGAGCAACTCAGCGATCTGTGCGGCCAATTCGGCATCATCCTGGAGGATGGCCCCAACGCCGTCAGCGTGTATCCGCCGATTGGCAATGTGCTTGGGGAGAACTACCAGCATTCGCACGAAGTCTGGAAGCGCGGCCAAACCGACGAAGCCGTAATCAGCGAACTGACTCGGGTGGTCGGCCTGGGTGTTTTTCCGTGCGACGATCCAGAGTGTCATCTGTGTCGCTAATGCGTGGTCGCACGACGTAGTCGGAAACGTTGCCTTTCGGCGTCTTCTCGAGCCGACCTCACGACAGTGTCGGCATGCGTTGCAGCTTGGACACGGGTAGGCGTGGAAGTCCCCCAGGTTCCCGGGGACTGCGACGCTGCGTGAATTCGTGAACAACCGATGAAGCGCCCGGGTCCAGTCTGCGTAGACATTCTCACACGGTGATGAAAGAGCCTCGCCGTGACTCCCAAACAAAGGAAATACGTCATGGACCGCCAGCCCATCCCCGGTGAGTGCGTCGTCGTCATCCGCAACAACGGTGAACATCCAGCACGAGTCGGCGAGCGCTACATCGTCAGTCGTGTCGACGATAATGACGACACGATAAAAGCGATCCCACGAGGGGAGTCCGTCGCCGCGGACTACTGGATCCCGTGGTCCGATATCGAGCCGGTAACGTTCGGCTGGGACTTCGCACGTCGTCACCTTCCCGACGACGTTGCCGCCCTGCTTAACGCCTGCGACGGCGTCGAGCACCTCTCCCTCAATAGCCGGATCAAGTACGCGATCATCGACTCTCTGCCCGACTGGCGTCAGAGGGTGATGGAGGTCATCGAGTCGATCGACCCCGAGAGCCTCTGACTGCAGCCTGCCCTCCGACTGGTCCGCACCGCCCTCACCGTCCTCAACCCCCTACGCGAAATACGTCGCACAATTCAGGAGCATTTTCCCATGAAACCCGTTCCCGCCGGCACCCGAATCCGCGTTCTTCGGAACAACAGCACGCACTCCTACAAGGTCGGCGAGGTCTACACCGTGACCTACATCGACGACGACGGCACGTTCAAGGCGGCTGATGATAGGGGCCGTATCGGGAACTGGCTCCGCTGGAGCGAGTGCGAGCCGGTCGATGAATCGATCTGGACGAAGATCGCCGTGGATCTGCCGGAGCCGCTTGTGCGCTTCATCTCCTGCTTCGATGGCATTGGAGAAATCGCTCTCAAGGAGAAAGTGGTCGACGCCGTGCTCGCGAAGCTGCCCGACTTGCACGAGCGGATCGTTGCCGCCACCACCACGCAGGTCGGCGAGATCGCCACCAGAACCAATCGCCCGCAGGAAATGAATCAATAGCAGTCGGATCAACAGCCTCAACCCAGAACAGGAACAGGAGAACTGCACGACATGATCACCACCGCGATGAATCCCACGACAAATACTGCCGCGCGGGAAACGTACGATGTCGGCGATGACCTGCCGGTAAAGGGTTCCCGCGTGTGGATCGCAGGTTTCGCCCGAGAAGAGCACGACGAGGTGGCCCGACTGGTTGAGCTCGCGGGCTACCTTCCCACCGCCTTCGCCAACGGCGCCGACGCTGTGCTCGTACCCGAACCGCCCACAGTGGCGATCATCGAGGAGTCGGAGCGGTGCGGCCGCAAGGTGCTTGTGCCCGGCATGTTTCGTGAGGCGGCACAGCCCCGCCGCCGCCGAACGGCCGTCGAAATTACTGAGGAGAGCGTGCGGATTCTCGACGTCACGATCGAGAGGCGTCCCAACGGTGCTGCCGGCCTTCTCCCGGCTGAGCGGTTTGCACATCTCTGCCTCGACGCTGCCTTTCTCGCTGCTGCACGCACCGTCGCCATCGCCGCACAGTCCCGGCTGCCGTGCGCGCTCGAGGGCGACACTGCTGTCGCCAAGACCACCGCCGTGCTCTGGGTGGCTCACCTCTGCCGCCAGGAGGCGGTGCGGCTCAACCTCAACGGGCAGTCCGATACGGGGGAACTCGTGGGGCGGTTCGTCCCCAACGTGCATCAAGATCATGGCTCGTCCGGTGCGTGGCGGTTCTGGGAGGGAATCGTGCCCGATGCGATGCGACATGGCCGCTGGGTCGTACTCGACGAGCTCAACCTCGCCGAGCCACAGGTGCTCGAACGGCTCAATCCCGTGTTGGAACAGCCGCCGTCGCTCGTCCTTTCCGAACATACTGGCGAGAGTTTCGGCCTCGGCGGCGACGTGGCGATCGCCGAGTCGTTTCGGATCTTCGCCACCATGAATCCTGCCGAATACGCCGGTCGCTCGGTGCTGTCGCCGGCCTTCCGGGATCGCTGGAACCTGTGGACTGTGCTCGAGTCGCCAGGCGTTGCGGAATACCGTGCCCTGCTTACCCGGCTCGTGCACGGTGTGCATCCCGAGTTCGTGCTCGACGGCGTCGAGTGGCGTGCCGCCGATGCGGAGCCCGTTTATCCACAACTCGCCGCTGAATGCCGTATCGACAGCATGCTCGACGCCATCGCCAACTTCCACGGTGCGGTTGCGGCGGCGGCCGGCGTCGATGGTGGCATTACCCTGGGAAGAACCCGTCGCGAGCGGTATGTGTTTACAAGACGGACGATGCTTGCCGCGATGTCGCTGATGGCTGGCCTCGTCGACCGTGGCATCGATCTGGAGGTCGCTGCCCGCGAGGCGCTCGAACTGGTCTATCTCCAGCGGGTACAACCCGGCCCCGACCGCCAGGCAGTCCGCTCGGCGCTGCGAACTGGGGGGCTGACCCGATGAGCATCCACAACAAGGCGGATACCACGCCCGTTGCTGATCCAGCGGTCGATCTGGCGGCCGAAAACCTTCGGGCCGAACTCGAAGGACTCGTGCGGATCGCGGCTCGGCGACCTGCTCTCATAGTCCGCGAAGGTGAGCCGGGATGTAACTGGTCGTTTTCGTGGGATGCCGATGTTGTCACGGTCGACCCGGCACACCTGCGTGAACTCGCCCCCGACCTCTGCCGTGGCCTTGCTTTGCACGAGGCCTCCCATGCCGCGGTCACCGTGCTGCACAGGATTCTCGCCGAGGCCCACCTGGCGCGGATCATGCCGCTACTCAACAGCATCGAAGACATCCGGATCGAGGTCTGGATGCGATCACGGTTTCCCGGCGCGACGCCATGGATCAGGGCCTACAACGACGTCTTCTACGGATTTAACCGCGGCCAGCCGCTGCCGCAGTCTCGGCAGGTCCAGTTCCTGCTCGGGATTCTCGAACTCTGGTGGTATGGCACGACGGCGGCCGGGACCTTGCCGGAGGTGCTTGCAGCACTCGATGCATGCCGAGGTTCGGTCGCTGCGGCAACCGCCTGCCAGCCTCCGCTCGACGATGATCCCGAGGGAATCATGGCCAGCCAGCGGGCGATGTGGGAGATCGTGCGGGATGGAATCCTTCCCACGTGGGAGCGGCTCGTTGCCATGGATCGCCGCGAGGGAATTCAGCGGCTGGCCACGTCCGAACTCGGTGCGTTCACGGAGCGAACCGGATGCCCCGGCCGTCGGTCCGCACGCGGCAGTGCCCGGCTGCGGCCCCAGAGTGCGCGGTCCCAGAGCGGGCGGGCGCGGCTCCGCGGCACGCAGCGTGAGATACCACGCCCAGTTGAGCGGCCGACGGCACCACGAAACGACGCAGCGGACGATCCGTCGCCGGAAGGTGATCACCAGCACGCTGTGTTCGACCCCACCCAGGCCAACGGCACCGACTGCTATCTCGCCGCCTGGAGACGGATCGCCCCTGTGGCCGACAAGCTCGGCGACGAACTACTCCGCGTTCTCGTGCCACGGCAGCGGATGCGGTGGTCGGCGGGGCACCCATGGGGACCGCGGCTCGAGCTTCGCAAGGCGATGCAGTTCGAGGCCGATCCCCAGGCGTATCGCTCGCTCTGGTGTCGCCCGGTCCTGCCCCACCGCCGCGATCCGGCCGTCCTGCTGCTCGTCGACCGCTCCGCCTCGATGAGACATGGCGGTCTGATCGACCGTGCCTTCGAGGGCACGGTGCTACTCACGGAGGTCTGCCGTCGAATCGGCGTGCCGGCCGCCGTATGGTCGTTTGCCGACATGATACGCGAGGAACTCGAGTGGGATGCCGTGATCGACGGCCACGCCCGTCGAAGACTCGGCCTGTTGCCCGACACATGCGACGGCAACACCGACATGGCCGCTGCGCTGGCGGTCGTCGGCCGCAAGTTCGCCGCCCGCCATGGCGACCCGAAGCTGCTCTTCGTGATCGGCGACGGCGAGCCCGACAATCACGATGCCACTTTCAACGCCGTCAGTCGGCTCGAAGCCGACGGGATCGTCACCGTGGGGCTGGGACTCGGCCCCGGCACCGCCGGCCTCGCCCGCTACTTCCAGAATGCGGTCACTGAGATCCCGCCTGAGCGGCTCGTCGACCACCTGACCGACCTGCTCGGCGAGGCGATCCTCGCCAACGCATGAGCCACCGATCACTCATCCACTCGCCGACTAAAACCCCATCCCTGGCCGCCAGTCACCGTCGATGCCCCGCTGCTTGAGCAGCGGCCGCAGCAGGTCATAGGCGTCGTGGAGGCGGCGGTGCACCGTCGTGACGTTCATCCCGAGCCGCTCAGCCAGCTTCCGCTCCGAGAGGTTCTCCTGCAGTCGGAGCTTGATCATCCGTCTGAGCGACTTGTCCTTCAAAGAGTCGATGCATTCGTTCAAGACATTCGACAACTCCGCCTCGTCGATCCGTAGCTTCGCCAGGTCGGGCTTCGCCGCCCAGCGGGACTCGACAGGACCGTTGAGTTCGAGCTGCGACATCGGAATCGACTTGACGCTCTTGCCGGCGCCACGCCATGTCCGGCAGTACTCGATCGTTTCATTGGCGGCAATCTTCGACAGCCACCCCTTCAACGCCGACACCCCGCTTTTCCCCTTGCCCTTGTTCGGATCGAACCAGCTGTTCGGCTTTCCCGGGAGCTGCAGGAGCTTGGAAACGACCTGTTGAAGGGTGTCATCGACAGCTGCTTCATCCTGCGCCTTCTTGTGCCCCCGGACCAGCCACTTTCTCAGTTCACGCCGAACGGTGTTCTCCAGCACAGGCTGAATATCCGGCCAGACGGCCCCAAAGTCCGTCTCCTGCCGCTGAAACGCCAGCATCGCCTCGACCGTGCCATGATCCATAAAAATCCCTCCAAGATGGGTGACCGGACCCCCTGAACGGTGATGAACCGTACCAGAGACAACCCTAGTACGATCTAATCGCAAAAAAATTTTCGAACCCCAGGACTGGTGCCCCTCTTAACCATCTGGCGGCAGTTTTCAGGACGGTCATTTTGGGCCGCACGGCCGCCGAGCTGCGGCGGGGCCGTCATCGCTCCGAAACCGGCAGAAAAGGCCGGCCATCGGGCGTGATCTGAGCGGCGTACCTACCTGGCCGCCTCGATCGCCCGGGCAACGACTTTGCCCCTGGCCTTTTTCAACCGGCGAGACACTTCCCCCTTGCTGCAGCCGACAACCGGGGCGATTTCGCAGTTCTTGAGCCCCTGAGCATGCTGTTGGAGGACCACCCGCTCCTGCTCAGGTAGACCAGCGATGAACTCCGGGAGCGACTCCCGGGCAGCGGCAGCCATTCTGCGGCTCATGCCCGGAACCGGTTGCTGCTCCGTACTCTCCGCCTGCCTGCGGCGGCCGGACTGACCGCAGCTCGCCCCGCGGCGATTTCCCAGCTGTTCTCGCCACCCCGCACCGTGGACATTCACCGCGTCCTCGATAACCGACCGACGCTTCCGCTCTACCTTGCAGCGACGGTGGTAGTCGATCGCCTGCGACGTGGCGATCTGCTTGATCAGCGGGAAGAATGCGTCATTCGTGTGCCTGGCTCGGTCGGGGTTCCAGGCCCCCTTAGCTCCAAGCGGCTTGATGCTGATGGACCAGACCTTGCCCCAGACAAGGTTGGCGATGCCGTCGACGTCATCCCGCCGGACATTCGCCCGGTGGAGTTCGTTGAGAACGATGTACCCATGCCGCCCGATCAGCTCCGAGAGCACCTTGGAATTGGTGCCCCCGGATGCCTGCAGCTCATTCATGAGCTCGCTGGCAGTCAGCTGATCGGTGCCACCGACGAGTCGTTCGGCAGCCAGCTTGCCGTCCCGGTGCAGCTTCTCGCTCGCAATTCCGGCGGCGGCGTTCAGGCGATCGTCATTCTGCATACATCCGTCTCCTTGGGGTTGGGGTTGGGGTACTCACCGCGACTGCGGCATCGATGTCAGGCTCGTTTTTAAATCCACCTCCTTTCCACGGGCCAAAACCGATCACCACAGAACGTCCTCTACTAGTAACATGCGACCTGGACAACCTTGGTCCGGACCGCAAAAAAGCCTTGTATTTCTGCGTGTTTGATGTGCGGTGAGGGCAGTGTCGTAACCCGTCATGCATCCCCCTTTGGCTGCCGCAGAAACAGATCTGCGAACTCGGGAGCCGCACCAGCCGTGCCCTCGAGGTCGAATTCCTCGGACAATGTGCTGCCGATCCACGCCTGGAGTGGCCGCGAGTCTTCGGGGCGTGCGACGTGGGTGGCAACTTCACCGGCGAAATTGAGTAGGTCGTAGACCCGGCACTTCACTGGCAACAGCCGCTGACGTCGGACCGGCAGGGTGTCGACGTTCGTCAGCCCGTAGAACTCCTGAATCCGGCCAGTGAGTTTGTCGAGATCGACGAGGGCCTCCGACTTCCGCCGGGCGTCGATGACCGACATCTTCGTGATCTGGCGGTACACGGTATTCGCTTCCCGTACCGATGCCCATGATGTCTGGGCCGACAGGAATCGCTCCCGGATGGCCGCGAAGCCGTCGCTGTGGTCGAAGCACTCGACCGCCCGCCGGAGAGTATGCCGGGGATTTCGACTGGCCGGCACCTCGCTGCAGAACGCCCGATGGTAGCCCACCAGCCCGTTCGAGCAGAGCAGTCGCACGAGCGCCAGGTAGATCTGGGCATTCCCGAATCCGTCAACCGGCACGTCGAGCGTGAACCGGTTGGCAAACTGGTCGTCCCCGATCGCCAGCGTCTTTTCGCCGCTTCTGGGCGTGAACGTGCAGGTCACGAGGCCGTCCTGGTAACGGGCCTCCGTAGCCCCGTGTGAGCGGGCAAGTTCACGCACTTCCTCGTCCGTGACTAGCGGGTGGTCGGGACGGGAGACCCCGAGCGCCACCGGCGGCCCCTCCCGGCGGACCTCCACCATGACCCGCAAGGTGTCCTTCTTCGACACCTCACAGACCCGGCGAAACACTTCCCCCGGATGGAAGTAGCGGAACGTGCTGGCACTGAATCGGTAGCGACGGAAGATCGAATTCCAGAACCGATTCGACACCCGGCAGTGCTGGCCGTCGAGGTCGACCAAGGCCTTGGTGGGCAGTGGCCCGCCCCCCACACCTGGGAGGGTCTCCTCCGACATCACACGTATCGCGCCCAGCGGCATAAGCCGCTGCTCGAGCCGCACGACTTCGGTGCCAGTGGTCGAAGCCGCAGCTGTGGTCCGCGAGGGCGGCCGCGGTGACGCGGCGGTGTGCCACTCGAAGTCGTCCGGGGACGACGTCACCTCGTCTGAGACGATGTCGAGGTCGGGCATGCCGACAAAGTCAGCGTCGAACAAAGGATTGTTGTGCGTGTCGTCCATAATGCTGCTCCCTTATGGTGCATCAACCTGCGTCAGTTGGGTTGGGTGTGGTGTCTGTGTGTGCTTTGTTACGCCGGAACCGGTCCCGCGCTTCCTCGAGCTTGTAATTCCAGGGTTTCACGGTCCGTGGGCCGCGGATCACGCTCCGGTCGCCGCTGAGACCACGGCGTCGCCTGTCGGAACTACCCCGATCCGTTCGAGACAGCCGCACCAGCAGATCGAGCATGGAACTGGTCATCTCCTCCACGCGATCATTGAGGCCGATCGATCGCCATCCTTCCTCCACGCGAACGAACTGGGTCGATGGTGGAGCTGTCGCGGTGAAGGGATGCCGCGTCTGGCTGCACTGCACGATGTTTTTCACGGCGATGCCCTCAGCACGACGCAGCACCCGCCCGGCCATCTGCACGGTTGGCCCCTTGCCAGCCGGCCGACAGAACACGGTCTGAAGCGTAGGGCAATCGAAGCCCTCGGTAAGCACGGCGGCCCCGATCATCACGCGGACGTCTCCTCGCTCGAACCGTTCAATCTGGGCATCGCGGTCGCTCGTGGCGGTCACGATCTCACAGGCCTCGCCCGCGGCGGCAAGCACTGCCGCACAGGCCCGGCACTCGGCGAGCGTCCGGAAAAACATCAGAGAGCGGCCCCAGTGGGTGGGCTCGCGCAGCCAAGTACCAGCGACAGCGGCGGGGTTCCAAACGGGAATCGTGTAGTGAGCGAAGGGGCTCAGGTAGCCCTCGAGGACGAGTTGTCGGATTCCGGCATCACGAACCGACCGCTCGAAACACAGTCCTAGACGGTCTGCCCGCCAGGGCGTTGCCGAGAGACCGAGCACCTTCACGGGGTCGACGGCTGCGTGGAGCGAAGCCATGCTCGTGGTGGCGTCGTGCTGTGCCTCGTCGACGATGAGCAGGTCGCCCCGGGGCGGATTTTTGTCGAACATCGACACCGTCTGCAGATTTACCCCGAACCCACGTTCCAGATTCTCCCGGCTCGCCTGCGCAAGCAGGTTGCGGCGCATGGCCGTCCAGACCACCCGCATCCCCTGTTCCTGTGCCCAGCGAGCCACAAGCAGGCCCATAACCGTCTTGCCGCTCCCAGTGGGGCTCTCGACGATCACTGAGCGAGCCTCAGGAAGCTCCGTATTGCGATCGATGTGGGGGCCGGAAAACATCTCGATCACTCGGCTCACCACACGACTCTGATAGTCGCGCGGCTCGACCCGCACGCCCGCCAGTAGCCGGTCGCAGGAGAAGTCATCCATAACGCGGGCGTCTCCATACGAAAAAGGGGGGGTTGGGCCGCGTGGCGAACCAGCGGAAGAATCACTACGGCAGGTCAGCCCAGGCGATTCACCCAGCAGAAAAATTTTCCGCAGCTGCCCCCTGGTATTGCGAGAACCGGCACGAAAAAGGGCCATCGGCCTTCCTCCGCCACAAAACGACGGAAGCGCTCGACGGCATCGCTCGTATTTAAGATTAGAAATTGAAAAGGGCGGCCATCCCACGGCCGCCCCGACCAGGCCGCCATTGACCAACGAGATCAGGCCAGCCAGATCAGGCCAAGCGGGCCCAAGCCAGACCGGGAATTAATGCACCATGTCGATCAAGATGGAGCGACTCGAGTCGTATCTTCTCGCGGAACGTCTGAAATTTCGGACCCATGAAGAGGGTCACCTCGTCGTCGGGTTCGAGACCCGACACTATGTCGCTCCCGGCGGAGTAAGGGGCATCGCGATCGCCGTGCGGTTAGGCGAACGGGGTGAATACCTCGAGTTCATCGCACCCGGCCTCTACGACATCCAGGAGTGTCGGCACGCTGATGCCGTCAGGAAACTTCTTCTCGCGATCACACAACGAAGCAAGATGATCCGCTTCGAGTGCGATCCAGCCGACGGCGAGATCCGTTGCTCGATTGAATGCCCCATTGAAGATGGCACCGTTACGAGGCGGCAGTTTATTCGCATGCTGAAAGCCATCCCTGAGCTGCTCGACAGCTGGGATTCCGCAATCCGTGCCGCGATGGACACCGGGGCCGTGCATCTGGTGCCCGCCGATGCCGGCGTCGCATCCCGCTAGCGAGACCGCGAAACGTTGCGGCGACGAAGCGCTGCCGCGACACCCGCGTAGTCCTCTGCGACGGCATG
>Ga0304730_1000319_pt1 | contig 42080 bp, 44 predicted proteins | sample M_130628_MF_Meta_FD_190474 | JGI IMG/M metagenome (GOLD analysis project Ga0304730, IMG submission 190474) | Freshwater microbial communities from Lake Montjoie, Canada to study carbon cycling - M_130628_MF_MetaG (v2) (version 2) | ecosystem: Environmental > Aquatic > Freshwater > Lake | place...
AACCAAAACCCGTACAACGTCTGGAAATGGCCCACGCCGCAGCCACCGTAGAAGCCGCGAACCTCGGCTACTGCCAACTGTTCCATTTCAAATGCGCGGGGGACCGGACCTGTGACGCATGGTTGATGGGCGGCCCAATCACGAACCTCTGACCTTTTCCAACTTCTGTAAACACTGTAGAAGTATAAATCCCGCCTCTACAGGAACCCCTCATGTCATCCATCGAACTTCTCCCTGAGGAAGCCGCGAGGAAATACGCGCAGCTTCTGAATCGTGCGGTCAAGTTGACCAAGCAACAGAAGGCGCATGACAGCTTCATCGACTTCGTAAAGTACGTATGGCCGGGGTTCGTGGCCGGTCGGCACCACAAGATCGTGGCCGACAAGCTTGAGCGCGTGGCGAACGGAACCCTCAAGCGCCTGATTGTGAACATGCCCCCGAGGCACACGAAGTCTGAGTTTGCGAGCTTCCTGTTCCCGGCGTGGTTCATTGGCCGTATGCCGACGAAGAAGATCATGCAGGCGACTCATACTGCGGATCTGTCAATCAGGTTCGGTCGCAAGGTCCGTAACCTGATGGATGGCCCGGACTACCATGAGGTATTCCCAGCGGTTAAGCTTCGGGCTGACAGCAAGGCTGCGTATCGGTGGGAGACGGACGACGGCGGGGAGTACTATGCTGCGGGTGTCGGGTCGAACATTGCCGGTCGCGGTGCTGACTTGTTCATTGTCGATGATCCGCACTCCGAGCAGGACGCTCAGTCGCCCACGGCCCTTGAGGCTGCGTGGGACTGGTACATGTCGGGGCCTCGCCAGCGGTTGCAGCCGGGCGGGGCGATTGTGTTGGTGATGACGAGGTGGGGCGACAAGGACATGACTGCCCGTCTGTTAAAGCAGATGGCGACGGATCCCAAGGCCGATCAGTGGGAGGTGGTCGAGTTTCCGGCAATCTTGGACAGCGGCAAAGCCCTCTGGCCGGAATACTGGAAGCTGGAGGAACTGGAGAAGATACAGGCGTCCATTACCCCTTCGAAGTGGCAAGCGCAGTACATGCAGCAGCCGACCTCGGACTCGGCGGCCATCATCAAGAGGGAGTGGTGGAACATCTGGGAAAGCTCGAAAATCCCACGATTACAGTATGTTATGCAGTCTTATGATACTGCTTACTTAAAGACGAGGACTGCGGATTACACGGCGATTCAGACTTGGGGGGTGTTTTATCCGAGGGAGGATAGCCCGGCGAATGTGATCCTTCTGGATGCGAAGAAGGGTCGGTGGGAGTTTCCGGACCTGAAAAGGATAGCCTTTGAAGAGTACAAGTATTGGGAACCTGACACGGTTTTAATCGAGGCCAAGGCTGCGGGAATGCCGTTGACGCAGGAACTTCGGCAATTGGGAATACCGATTGTTAACTTTACGCCGAGCCGGGGGAATGACAAACATGCCCGTGTGAATGCTGTGGCTCCGTTGTTTGAGTCGGGGCTGGTGTGGAGGCCGGACGCTTCGTGGGCGGAGGAGGTTGTTGAGGAAATCGCGGCCTTTCCGTTCGCGGAACATGATGATATGGTTGACTGTGCCACGCAGGCGTTGATGCGTTTCCGGCAGGGCGGGTTTATCGCTCATCCTGAAGACTACCAGATGGACGACCGTCCACGGACCACGAACAGGGTTTACTACTAATGGCCGCACCTTACTCTGGAATTGCGCAGGCCCTTCCGAACAACCCGATGGCGATGGACGGTGGTCCGGGGATGGAGGTCGATATCCCCGATGACGATCTTCCGGAAGCGGGCGGCGACGTAACCATTGAGCCTGACGAGGATGGCGGGGCCACGGTGATCTTTGGCCGGGACATCGAGTCGTTGGATGTATCGTCTATTGGGTTTGGCGACAATCTCGCTACTGTTTTGGAAGACACTGATCTGGCGAAGATCAGTCAGGACCTTTGCGGGTTGATTGAGGATGATAACAGCGGTCGTGCGGATTGGGAGAAGGCGTATGAGGAGGGGCTTACGTTGCTTGGCCTCATCTATGAGGAGCGCACGGAGCCGTTTAATGGTTCTACTGGTGTCGTGCATCCTCTTCTCAACGAGGCGGTAACGCAGTTTCAGGCTCAGGCTTACAAGGAAATGTTGCCTGCGAGCGGTCCTGTTCGGACGCAGATTGCTGGGAACGCCACTCCGGAGAAGGAGGCGCAGGCCCAGCGCGTGAAGGACTACATGAACTACCAGATTACGGTCGAGATGGAGGAGTATGATCCCGACTACGACCAGATGCTGTATTACCTTGGCTATGGTGGATCGACCTTCAAGAAGGTCTACTACGACGGGGACTTGCAGCGGGCGGTATCGCCTTATGTGTTGCCGAAGGATTTGATTGTACCGTATTCGGCGCGGGATTTGATGACGGCGGAGCGTGTGACGCATGTGTTGAGGGTGTCGGAGAACAACCTTCGCAAGCAACAGGTCAGCGGGTTTTATAGGGATTTGGACATGTCGCCCCCTGCGGAGCCGATGCGTGACCAGATCGAGGAAAAGACGGACAAGATTACGGGCGTGGAGCCCTCGGGGGATACCGAGGAGTACACCCTGTACGAGTGCCACTGCTCCCTTGATATTCCCGGCTACGAGGACAAGGATGAGGACGGCGAGCCGACCGGGGTCCAGTTGCCGTATATTGTAACAATCGACTCATCGAGCGGCGACATTCTGGCGATTCGTCGTAACTTTAGTGAGAACGATCCGAAGCGGCGCAAGCGCCAGTATTTTGTACACTACAAGTTCATGCCCGGACTTGGGTTCTATGGGTTTGGGCTGGTGCATTTGCTGGGGAATTTAGCGAGATCATCGACCTCGGTCCTCCGACAGTTGATTGATGCGGGGACCTTGGTGAACATTCCCGCTGGCTTCAAGGCCAAGGGGATGCGCATTCAGGATGCGGAAAGCCCGATTCAGCCCGGCGAGTGGCGGGATGTGGACGCTCCCGGTGGGGCGCTTCGCGATAACCTCATGCCGCTTCCGTACAAGGAGCCAAGCGCGACCCTTATGCAACTGTTAGGGTTTTGCGTGACAGCCGCCGAGAAGTTCATTGGGTCGGCGGACCTTGGAATGACAGACTCCAATCAGGAAATGCCGGTTGGTACGACCATCGCATTGCTTGAGAGAGGAAGCCGCGTTCTGAGCGCCGTGCATAAGCGCCTGCATTACGCGCAGAAGCAGGAATTAAAACTTCTTGCTCAGGTGTTTGCGGAGTATATGCCTCAGGAGTACCCGTACACGGTTGAGAATGCGCAGCCGAACATCATGCAGCAAGACTTCGATCAGAAGGTCGATGTCATTCCTGTCAGCGATCCCAACATCTTCTCGATGACGCAGCGGATTGCCTTGGCGCAGCAACAGCTTGAGCTATCAAAGGCTGCACCGCAACTCCATAATACGTATGAGGCGTATCATCGGATGTACTCGGCGTTGGGTGTGAGGGATATCAACTTGATCCTCCCACCACCGCCCAAGCCACAGCCTGAGGGACCGGCGATTGAGAACGCTCGGGCCATGACGGTGCCGAATGGTGCGATTCCGTTGAAGGCGTTTCCGGAGCAGGATCATCTGGCGCACATTGATGCGCATGTGGCGTTCATCAAGACGCCGCTTATCCAGAACTCGCCTCAGGTGTACGGGATTTTGCTGGCTCATGTGTTTGAGCATGTGTCCTTTGCTGCGATGAAGCAGGTCGAGATCGCCTTGAAGGAGCTGACGCAGCCTCAGATGGATCCCCGTAGCGGGCAGATGATGCAGCCTAACCCGCCTCCGCCCGAGATGATCCAGTCGAATGCTGCAAAGCTTGAGGCTGCGATGGTCAATCAGATCATGGCTGCGATTGCTCCGCCGCCCCCGGACGCTGCGACCAATCCTCTGCTTCAGATCCAGAATAGGGACTTGGACATCAAGCAGAAGGCGCTTGAGTTGAAGATGGATGAGGCTGCGCACAAGCTTGATCTTGAGGATCGCCGTCTTCAGGTGAAGGAGGAGACGGACGCCGAGCGTCGCCAGTCCAATGAGGACATTGCGCAGCTTCGTGCTAATGTATCCATCGAGCGAGCCAATCTTGCGAATAGGGCTGCTGCTGCGAGGAAGGGTCAGCAATGAACAAGAAGTTTGGCCTCTTGAGCCTTTCGGATCGCGTCCGCGCAGCGGGCCGTGGTCGGGATACCGTGCTGGCGCATATCACGCCAGAGGAGGCCGCTTTCCTAAAAGCGCGTGGCGGGCGGGGGACTATCAATCCGAAGACCGGGCTTATTGAACTGGAAGAGGATGGTTTCTCTGGCGGCTTCACTGACACCTTTACTGGTTTCTCTGGCGGCTTCACTGACACCTTTACTGGTTTCTCTGGCGGCTTCACTGACACCTTTACTGGTTTCTCTGGCGGCTTCACTGACACCTTTACCGGCTTAAATGACACCTTTAACTCCGCTTTTGTTGACTTTACAGGAGCCAATAATTCTGCATTTGACACCTTTACTGGTTTCTCTGGCGGCTTCACTGACACCTTTACTGGTTTCTCTGGCGGCTTCACTGACACCTTTGTAGACACCTATGTAGACCCCAACGTTAATACCTTTGTAGACACCTATGTAGACCCCAACGTTAACACCTTTGTAGACACCTATGTAGACACCTATGTAGACCCCAACGTTAACACCTTTGTAGACACCTTTGTAGAACCTTTCGTAGACCCCAACGTTAACACCTTTGTAGACACCTTTGTCGAACCTTACGTTGACACTTTTGTCGAACCTTACGTTGACACTTTTGTCGAACCTTACGTTGACACTTTTGTCGAACCTTACGTTGACCCCTACCAAGTTTTAAACGACTTCGTTGACCCCTTTGCAGGGTTCGACGGTTTAAAGGAAGATGACGTTACCGGCCCTGAAATCGACCCAAAAACGGATATTACCGAGACCGATGATGAGTTGAAGCCTGATGTTGAAGTACCGACAACTACTACACCAGATGATGCTACCCTCAAGAGTTATCCCGGAGTTCTCCCAGACGGCACTCGTAAGGGTGAGCCGGGGTACAATGAGAAGGTTCTTCAACTCATTGAGGACGTTAAGAATGGAATTTCTCCCGGTCGGAATATCTATGGTCCGGGCGTTCTCCCAGACGGCACCCGCAGGGGTGATCCGGGATACGCTGAAAAGTTGCAGGCTCTTGTGGATGGTGTGAACGCCGGAACTATCTCTGTTGTGGCTAACAGCACTTTCAACCCTGATCTCTATAAGAAGACGAAAGACGCTGTTGACCTGACGGGCGGTACGACAACGGGTAATGTTCTAACGGGAGGTACGGCAACCGGCGATGTTCTGACAGATGGTACGGCAACCGGCGATGTTCTAACGGGAGGTACGACAACCGGCGATGTTCTGACGGATGGTACGACAACGGGTAATGTTCTGACGGATGGTACGACAACATTCTCATACACGGATCCGACGGCGAGCTACCGTTATGACATACTTGGCAACTTAAGCCCGGACGCCTTCTATCGTTCGCAGTTCTCCCCTCAGTTTGCCAACGAGATTTACTCGAACGTCAATCCCAACTTCTCGATAGACGAGCAGGGGAATCCGGTAGATGCGAACGCGCCTACGACGGGCGACGTTACGACCGCGCCGTTGGCTGGCGACTTTGTGGATGCGCAAGGGAACCTCATCACGGATACCGTGGGTAGGTTGAAGCCCGGCGTTGATCTGTCAATGTATGCCGAGCCCTCTGACGGCAAGGAAAGCAATTTTTCGGCGCTGTACGACAATGCCCCAACCCCAACCCCTCGCCCAACTCAATCCGAGTTGGATGCTTACAATAAGCCCGGCCTAGCAGCAGCCATATCCATAGCAAACGACTTATCTTCTAAAACTCTGAGGGGCGAGGATGTTCAACTTCGTCCATCCCTTGATCTTTCGGCGGAAGAGCGAAAGGCCGCAATCCAGACCATTGCCTCTGAGATCGACTATCGTTCAAAACTGAGCAACCCTGATTTAATTCAGGAAGCTTTGGGCGTCTCTGGGGTTATCCGCAATCGTCTGGAAAACGGCGAGTGGGGTGACAACCTTGTTGATGTCGTCAAATCCCCATATCAGTTCTCGGGGTGGAATGCGAATGCCCGTGGGGATCCCAATAGAGATCCAACCCTAGTCCCCACAGACAGTGCGAAGTATAGGGCCGCCGAGATCGCCTATGACCAGACTTTTGGCAAGGGGGTTGATGTTACGGGTGGTGCTTTGAACTTTTATGCACTTCGCAGCATGAAAAGTGGAGAGCCTCCAAGCTGGGCGGATGGCAAGGATGCCGTGACGGTTGGTCCTACAACTTTTGTCTACGGTATTGATCCGGGTGGAAGCAACCGAAACGTAGCTTCGACGGGTCAGCTTCCTCCGGGGGTGTCTTCCTACAATCAAATAACTCCCCCTGCTGACATCCCAATAAAGGGTACTGGTACTTCAACTGATCCAATAAGGGGTTTGGATTACACCACTAGTCCGTCAACAATAGACAAAGCTGTCAACGCCATCCCCGGAGCTGCGGTTGACCTCGGCCTTGGAGCGATGATCCCGTTGTACGGCGCGGGGATCCTCGCTGGTAAGGTCATTGGTTGGGCGACCGGAAGTGACTTCCAGTCTCCGGGATCTAGAATTGCGGAGGGCGTGTTTGGTGGTCCGGGAAGTTTTGGCAACGCTCCGGCGAGTGCGGTCACGAAGGATTACACTCGTCCTGCGGAAGCTCCGGCTGAGATTTCTCGTCTTTCCCAGACAGCCGGTGGAACTCCCATCATCTCTGAGCCCGCCACTGGTCCGATCCAGTATCCTCCCGCCACGATTGGTGAGGGCGTAACAACTCAGAGTGCAGTTCCTCCGGGAGCCACTTCTTTCGGGCAGAACTTCAACGCCTCTACTCTTCCGGGAGCCACTTCTTTCGGGCAGAATATCCGCACCAACTTCACGGGCGGTATGTCCTATACCCCTGAAGAGGGTGCTGTCGCTCGTTCTGTCACAGGGGATCAGACAACAGGGGGTGTTGTCCCGAAGGAGTATCAGGCTCCATTCACGGCTCCTGATAGGGCTTACATTCTTCCCGAGGAACTGGCGTTTGCTGGAAAACCTGAAACACCATCTCTGTTGGATTATCAGCCGCCCGGTCAAAGCTACGAGCTTCCCGATTACGTGGCGCGAATGGGGGAGCCGCAGCCCTACAGCCCCCCGTTCCAGCCCATCAACAAGCAGTATGCTCTTCCCGAGGAACTGGCGAACCTCGGCAGGCCTGCAACTTCGTCCCCGTTGGATTATGCCAACCCCTCTACCAAGTACGTTCTCCCGCCTTCAGCGGGTGGCGTTAGTCCTCCCGGACTAACAAGATCCCCCGATGTTTCGTCGGCTCGCTCCATGATATCTTCTACGGGATCTGGTTTCACCGGGTCCTCGATTGATGGTACGCTGTCACGTAGCGGTGGAATTTCCAGTCTCGGAGGTGGTGGTGGCGGCGGAACCAACGTCTCTGTTGGTGGCGGCGGTGGCGGTGGCGGCGGGGCTGCAAGGCCCACTACCACTTCTGGCTCACTCGGATCTGTTGCTGCGCGAAACTTTGATTTTCAAGGAATTGCTGGCGCAAATCGTCAGTTTAAATCTCCTGTTGTGGGAAGTGGTCGCACGGTTGACTTTGGTACGCCCTCGCGACAGCTTGCGTATGATCTGAACTTGCCCGCCATCCAGCAGGCTGCAATGAACCCGAACAGCTACAGAGGCTATCTGTCGCAATACAAACAACTCTTCGGCTAAGGAGAATACCAATGGCAAACCTCACCCGTGCAATCAGCACTGCTAAGTATGGTCAAGCGGCTTCCCCCCGTGCGAAGCAGCAGGACGTTTCCATCGAGATGAATCAGGACATCGTTCGTCAGGGCATTGTTCCGAGGACCTATGCTGAAGGCATGTCGATCCCTGCCGCCCCGAAGGGTGAACAGACTGCCCGTGGCTTTGGGGCGATGCTTCGTCCCCAGAAGTACACTGTCAGCTAAGGTGATCTGTCATGTCCACAACGGAAGAGAAACAGGAAAAGTTTGCCATTGAGATGGCGGCGAGCGCCAGCAAAGGCGCTCTTGTTGAAAAGATTACCTTTGCGGGTATTCCAATTCTGTTCTCTTGCGTTGTGTACCTGATGAGCGCGCTTTCTTCGGCGAATAGCGAAATTATCCAACTGAAGTCCAAGATCGCCGTGGTCGTGAACGCTGATAACAAGGCAATCCCTCCGCAGGGGACGACCATTGATATGGCTCAGATCCGGGAACATCTATCTGACCAGATTGCCAAGGTCGAAAAGGAAAGCGCCTTGGCCCGTGCCGCCATGACCTTGGACCGTGAGCGGTCGATGTCGGCGGTTGAGAAGTCTCGCCTCGACATGGCGGCAGACGCCGCGCAAGCTAGATCCGCCATACGTTTCGACATGATGAAGTTGGTGGCGGAACTCGATAAGCGAATCACCCTCATCGAGAAGGGGAAGTGATGAGATGCTTTCTGGCTTTCACCATCCTCCTGTTCTCATCCGCTGCCCTTGCAGATAGCTGCGAGGTCGCTTCTCCTGACTGGACGGGCCGTGTTTGGTCGCGACCTTCGTCGTGCAGCGTCACGAAGTCTGGACCGACAACTGAGATAATCATTGGGGCGAGGGATACCTTCTGGGATGTGACGGGGAATATTGGACGCCACATCATTCCGGGATTTATCTGGAACAAGAACGATGGGTGGTATAGGGACACTTCTAGGGATCAGGTCATCTGGGAAGGATCTGTCAAGCAGACTTCAGCCTCCTGTTCTGTTGGAGGCATGGCTTCTGGGGGATGGGACTTCTCAAACGGGATGCGAATCTGTCTGCCTAAAAGGGGACCATAGTGGATCCGCTCACTCTTCTAGCCGCAGCAAAGGTAAGCTTTGAGGCCCTGAAGGCGGGCATTGCCGTTGGCAAAGAACTTCAGGGCATGGCGAAAGACATGGGCTCGCTGTTTGATAGCGTAGCCGCGATCACCCGTGTTGCCGCAGATCCCAAGGGCAACCTGATGGCGGGTAAATCCGCGCAACAGATTGCAATGGAGGCTTATGCCGCAAAGGCAGAAGCCGACTCAATGATGGAGCAGTTGAAAAACCACTTCATTGGTGAGTTTGGCCTAGCGGCGTGGGATCAAGTTCTGTCAGCGACAACACAGATAAAGAAAGACCAGAAGGCGGCGGCTCTTGAAGCGGAGAAGGCTTCGGAGGAGTTGATGAATACCATCGCACTTTGGGGCACGGTCTTCCTCATTGTAATCGTGGTTATCGCCTGCCTGATCCTCATCACCTTTGGGCTCGTTCGTCGGTAGGAGAAAAAAGTGGATCTCATCGCAAAGTTTGGACCCCTTCTTGGACAGATTGCGCCTTCCATCGCCACGGCGCTTGGCGGTCCTCTTGCGGGGGTTGCTGTCAGAACCCTGTCAAACGCCCTGTTCGGCCATGAGGATGGGACAGAGCAACAGGTTTCGGACGCTCTGTCCTCCGCTACCCCCGATCAGCTTGCTACGATCAAGAAGATCGACGCCGACTTCAAGGTTCGGATGAAGGAACTTGACATCGACCTTGAGAGGATCTCCGCAGGGGATCGTGACAGCGCCCGGCAAATGCAGCGCGATACGAAGGATTGGGTTCCCAAGGTCCTTGCCATCGTCATTACGCTTGGCTTCTTTGGCATCCTGATCTGGATGCTCCTCAACGGAATGCCGAAGACCGGAACAGAGGCGCTTCTGATGATGTTGGGCGCTTTGGGGACGGCGTGGACCGGCGTGGTTAACTTCTATTACGGCTCGTCCGCTGGGTCTAAGGCCAAGACGGACGCCCTTTCCATGAAGGACAAGTGACATGCAAGAGAATTGGGATGAGAGCTTTGAGATGGTACTTGCCCATGAGGGGGGTTTTGTGAACCATCCAAAAGATCCGGGGGGCATGACCAACTTGGGCGTCACCAAGGCGGCTTGGGAGGGCTATGTCGGAAAGTCCGTTGATGAGACCTTCATGCGCAAGCTTACGCCTGAAGTGGTCAAGCCCTTCTACAAGGCAATGTACTGGGACAAGATCAAAGGGGATCAGCTTCCTGCTGGTGTGGACTATGCCGCCTACGACTTAGCGGTAAACTCCGGCGTTGGTAGGGCTGCAAAGTTCTTGCAGGAGATTGCGGGCGTTACAGTGGACGGGGTTCTTGGCCCGAAGTCTATGGGAGCAATCAGAGAGTGCGACCCGGAACAGACTGCGGAAGCCATCTGCGACATGCGCCTTGATTTCCTGAAACGCCTGCCAACTTTCGAAACTTTCGGAAAAGGTTGGACGATCCGGGTCAACGATGTGAAGGCCAAGGCAGCGGAGATGGCGTGATGGCAAAGAAGCCGATCTGGGATAAGTCCCGACCGTCAGGTCTTGGCGCTCCGAAGAAGCTATCCTCCAAGCAGAAGACCTCTGCAAAGGCGGCGGCAAAGAAGGCTGGACGCCCGTATCCAAATCTCGTTGACAACATGATGGCGGCGAAGAGGGGGAAGTGATGGCTAAGTCACCCGCATGGCAGCGCAAGGAAGGTAAGTCCGCCAAGGGCGGGCTTAATGCAAAGGGCCGAGCTTCCTACAACAAGGCAAACCCCGGAAAACCGGGGCTAAAGGCCCCGCAGCCTGAGGGTGGTCCCCGCAAGGCAAGCTTTTGTGCCCGTATGACAGGCATGAAGAAGAAGCTGACTAGCGCAAAGACCGCCAACGATCCAAACTCCCGCATCAACAAATCCCTAAGAGCGTGGAAATGTTGAGGTGCTGACAGAAAATCAAGGAAACCAGAATGACAGATGTTTACATTATTGACAGATTGATTAAAGTAATCCGCGAGCGGCAGCAAACTGTCACTGAAGCGATCACAGAAGGCTCGGTTCAGGATTTTGCCGCTTTCCGCCACCTCCGGGGAAAACTCGAAGTGTGGAAGGAAGTTGAGGATGAACTTCGCCTTCTGCTGAAGAAACAGGAAAGACATGACGAGTAGTCTGATACTTCCAACGCACCTTCAAGCAAAGCTTGAAAAAGAAAATGTTTCACGTGAAACATCTGATTCGGGGGCACTAGATGCAGCCTTTGTCCCCGAGGCCGATAGGGTCTTTGACCCAACAAAGCTCCCAGACACAGCCCTTGCCCGTCTCCCGCAACCTACGGGTTGGCGACTTCTTGTGCTTCCCTACCGTGGGAATGCCAAGTCAAAGGGCGGCATTCTCTTTGCAGATCAGACGGTTGAGCAGAATAGCCTAGTCACGGTTGTGGCTTATGTGCTTCTTGTTGGCCCTGACGCCTATAGCGATAAAGCTAGGTATCCAAGTGGGCCTTGGTGCAAGAAAGGTGACTGGGTAATCATCGGTCGCTACGCCGGGGCGCGTTTCAAGATTGAGGGTGGGGAAGTCCGCATCATCAACGAAGATGAAATCCTCTCAGTAATCGCTGATCCTTCAGACGTTTCCAACGTCTAGCAGCGCAGCAATGGAGATTGCTATGTCAGAAAACGGTGAAGTGGAAGACGACGGCTCTATTGAGATCACTCTTGAGGATACCGAGTCTACAGGAACCCCCGTCGTAAAGAAGGTTGAGGTCTCCTCTGGAGACACTGACCTTCAGGACCACTCCGAATCTGTCAGGAAACGGATCGACAAGCTGACCTACCGGGTCCGGGAGGCCGAACGCCGCGAACAAGCCGCGCTTGAGTTTGCCAAGGGCTTGAAGGGTCAGTTGGATACCTATCAGGAACGGGCTCATGTTCTTGACCGGACGTTGGTCAACGAGTTTGACAACCGCCTGAAGACCCAAGAGAAGATGGTCAAGGACGAACTTCGTCGCGCCATCGACGAGGGGAATGTTGACGCTCAGATCACGGCGCAGACGGCTCTTGCAAATTTAGCTGTGGAAAACGACAAGCTTAGGCAATCTAAAAACCGCCGCGATAATGAGGATCGGCACAGGGCCGCGATCCAAGCCGCGCCTCCCCCTAGGGTTGAGCAGCAAGCCCCCCGCCCGGACCCGAAGGCTCAGTCTTGGGCGGAACGGAATGAGTGGTTTGGCAGCGACAAGGCTATGACAGCTACGGCGTATGCTATTCATGCTGACCTTGTGGAAGCTGAAGGGTTCGATCCTACCTCCGACGATTACTATCAGGAGCTAGACAGTAGGATCCGCAACGAATTCCCCCACAAGTTCAAATCCGCTCAGGGGAATACCCGCCCGCAGTCCGCCGTGGCCTCCGCCCGGACGACCGTGAAATCTAGCAACAACAAGGTGAAACTGTCTGAAAGCCAGATCAGGGTTGCCAAGTCGCTAGGAGTTAGTTTAGAAGAGTATGCTAGACATGCTCGGATACAGCAGCAGGGTTAGTCAAATGACTGTTAACCGTACTCCTAGATCAGAGACTGTCCGCGATAAAGAATCGCGCCCACTTGTGTGGAAACCCCCGTCCAGTTTGGACGCACCCCCGGCTCCCGAGGGGTACAAGCACCGTTGGATCCGTATGGAAGCCAACGGACACGACGACCGGAAGAACGTTTCCGCACGTACACGCGAAGGCTTTGAGCTAGTTCGCGCCGAGGAATACCCAGATTGGGATCTCCCCACCATCAACGACGGCAAACATGCTGGCGTTATCGCAGTTGGAGGATTGGTCCTTGCGCGTATTCCAGATGAACTTGTTCGCCAGAGGACTGATTACTTCCGGAAGCAAACTCAACAGCAGCTTCAGGCGGTAGACAACGACCTTATGCGTGAGCAACACCCTTCAATGCCTATGGTTCGTCCCGAGCGACAATCACGGGTAACTTTCGGCGGAAATCGTTCCTCCGAATAACCACAAGGATCTGAGCAATGGCAAATATCAATGCCTCGTTCGGGCTTCGCCCGTATCGTATGCTTGGAAGCGGCGCGAACACCAATGGCGACATTGTGTTCTCTATTCAGACTGCGGCTACTGCCGGTTCTTCCAGCGTGATCTATCAGGGCACTCCTGTTATCCCGCTGGCGAACGGCATGATTGATGTTGTCGGCTCTGCTGCTGGCGGCACTGTCCCCCTTCTGGGCGCGTTTCTTGGCTGTAACTACATTGACCTTACGGGCAAACCCCGTTGGTCGCCCTTCTACCCCGGCACCGCTGCTTGCTATGCGAACTCCATTGCTACTGGCATCGTCTCCGCCCACCCCGATCAGGCTTTCCTGATTAACTGCGATGCTGCGGCTGCGGACGCTCTTGTCCACGCCAACGCCAACTTTGCTACCGCGACAACCGGCAGCACTGTTTCGGGCCTGTCTGCTGGCAAGCTCGCCGTCTCGACGGCTACCACGACCAATACTCTCAACATGCGCATTCTTGGCTTCGAGGACACTCCTGCCAGTTCGGATGCTGCTGCTGCTGGTCGTCTGGCTATCGTCCTCCTCAACAACCACTTCTACCGTTATAATGCTAACGGTACTGGTGCGGGTATCTAAAGGGAGTTTGAACAATGGCAATCACTCGTTCACAACTCCTTAAAGAACTGGAGCCGGGCCTTAACGCCCTCTTTGGTATGGAGTACGACCGCTACGACAACGAACACGCTGAAATCTTCGATACGGAGACTTCGGATCGTGCGTTTGAGGAAGAGGTTATGCTGTCTGGCTTCGGTCAGGCCCCTGTAAAGGGCGAAGGCGCAGCCATCGTGTATGACACGGCTGGCGAAGCTTTCACTGCTCGCTACACCCACAACACCATCGCGCTGGCTTTTGCGATCACTGAGGAAGCTGTAGAGGACAACCTCTACGACAAACTCAGCGCCCGCTATACCCGTGCGCTGGCTCGCTCGATGTCCAACACCAAGCAGGTGACGGCTGCGTCCATTCTGAACAACGCCTTCTCGTCCAGCTATCTGGGCGGCGACGGCGTTTCGCTCATTAATAGCGCGCACCCCACCACTGGTGGCGGCAACTGGTCGAATACTCTGGCGACTGCTTCGGATCTGAACGAGACTTCTCTCGAACAGGCTCTGATCGACATCGCTGGTTTCATCGACGAGCGTGGCATCAAGGTTGCCCTGCGTGGCATGAAGCTCATCATCCCGGCGAGCCTTCAGTTCACTGCCGAGCGTATCCTGAAGTCCGAGCAGCGTGTCTCGACAAGCGACAACGACATTAACGCTCTGAAGTCTGGTGGCTACATGCCTCAGGGCTTCACCGTTAACCACTTCATCACCGACACGGATTCTTGGTACATCAAGACCGATGCCCCGAACGGTATGAAGCACTTCGTTCGTTCGCCTATCAAGACGGCGATGGAAGGCGACTTTGAAACGGGCAACGTCCGTTATAAAGCTCGCGAGCGTTACAGCTTCGGCTGGTCTGACCCCCGTGCGATGTACGGCTCCCCCGGCGCGTAACTGCACTTGGAAGACCTCTGAAACGAAGGGGCCGGTATTGTACCGGCCCCTTTTTCATGTATACTGTTTTTTGTCCCTGACTGCCCCTTGGCAGACACCCCACGACAGGAGAACATAATGGGAACGTCAACATTCTCTGGACCAATTAAAGCTGGTCCTATCAAGTTCACGACCGGCACGACACTTGGTCAGGACGTAGCCAACACCGGCAACGTCGTCCTCATGCAGTCAGAAGCTGTCACGCAGGCCGGTCCCGGTGCGGATGGCGTCTACACGACAAACATTGTCCTCCCTGCGGGCAGCACGATCACCGATATCAAGCTCTATGTCGGCGTGATTTGGAGCGGCGTTGCTTCCACGCTTGGTATTGGTACGAGTGCTTCCGCCACGGCTTTGACCGCAGCGGCTGCGGTTGCTGGCGGAACCCTTGGCATTATCACTGCCACCGCTGGCGCTGATGCGACTCGTATCGGCAACTGGTACAGCGTCGGTGGCGGAACCCTTGATGTTCGTATCAAGCTCACCTCTACAAATACGGGCACTGGCACTGGTTGGTTGGTTGTCAGCTACGTTCAGCCCGGTGTCATCAACCCCTAATAGGAGGCTCTGATGGCTGACGCAGTTGCCACACAGACCCTCTTTCAGGGGGATAAGGTCCTAGTTATGAAGTTCACCAATGCCTCGGATGGCACGGGTGAGTCCGCTGTAACCAAGGTGGATGTTTCCACCTTGGCCTCCTATCAGGGTAAGGCTTGCACGGGCGTCCAGATCGACAGGATCTACGGACTGACGCACGGCATGGAGGTTCGTTTGCTGTGGGGAGCCTCGACAAACGTCACCATCCTGACGTTCCCGCAGAACGCCGCTCAGACGATGGACTTCGATAGCTTCGGTGGTCTGGACAACAACGCTGGCACGGGCAAGACGGGAAACATCCTGTTCACCACGCTCGATGCTTCTTCCGGGGATGCTTACACAATCATCCTTGTAATGCGAAAGCTCTATTGAGGAGAAATACAATGGCTATGTCTCGCGGTGGAATTGGGCGTGAGGTTGCTGGTGCCCGCATGAAGAAGCGGGCGATGGGCGCTTCGCGTCAGGGTCAGCGTATGGCCCCCGACATTATGACCGACATGCCTATGAAGGCTGCGGCCCCTGCAATGCCTATGGCCGCTGCGCCGATGGCGATGAAGAAGGGCGGCGTTGCCAAGAAGGGCAACAAGGATCCCTCCAAGACCCCCTCGTTCAAGAAGGGCGGCTCTGCCTCTAAAAAGGGTGGCCTCGCCATCATAATGATGATGGGCAAGGGGAAGAAGAAGTGAAAAAGCCAACCAAAGCGCAAGCGAAGGTCGGCAAAGTCATGCACGAGTTCAAGACCAAATCCCTTCATTCTGGATCGAAGAAAGGTCCGTTGGTCAAGAACCCAAAGCAGGCTATTGCCATCGCCTTGTCTGAGGCTGGTAAATCCAAGAAGGGATAGGATCATGGACAACGATAAAATCATCACGGTTTCCCCCGGAAAACAATATGTTCGTGGGGATACGCCGAACGAAAGACGTAAGACCGCCAGCGATTTAGCAGATTCCTCGCTCCGTAAACAAAAAGAATTAAACGCGCGGCACAGGCTGGAAGGAGTAGAAACGTATTCGCCTGAAAAGGCGGAAGAATTTAACCAAGCCGATAAAAAGACTGGAATGCTAATAAGAGGTTACTCGGAAGAAGTTGATAAAGATGGATACAAGAAAGGCGGCATGGTCTCCATGAAGAGTGGCGGTTCCGTCCGTGGCGCGGGGGTCGCCCAGCGCGGTCAAGGTAAAATGAGGATGTTCTGATATGGCCGGTAAATCACCAACAGGACTAATGAATATTGGCATGTGGGAGGGGTCCAAGGAGGACGTTTCACAGGACAAGAAGCTTGCCAAAAAGCGCGGCATGTCTATGAAGGAGTGGGAGTCCTCCGAGGCTGACACGAAGCACGACACCCAGAAGTCCATGAAGGGCCTCAACCACGGTGGCATGGTTTCGGGGTATGCTGAAGGCGGCATGGTCTGCAAGGCTGGCGGCGGTATGGTGACGGCCAAGGGTCAGGGTATGGCTCGTACTAAGTCTACCTCGGTGTGCTAATATGGCCCTTTCGGGAACAAAGACGTTTGAACTTGATGTAGCTGAGTACATCGAGGAAGCCTATGAGCGGTGTGGTCTGGAGATCCGTACAGGATATGACCAGCGCACTGCTCGCAGAAGCTTGAACCTTTTGCTTGCCGAGTGGGCTAATCGTGGTCTCAACCAGTGGACCATTGAGAGGGTGACAATTCCTGTCACATCCGCCAGCGCCAGCTATAATCTCCCCGCATCTGTCATCGACTTCCTGACTGTTGTCGTTCAGATGCCCAACAACAGTAGTAGCATCGCCAACATTGATCTGACGGTGGATCGGATCAGCCGCGACTATTACCTGAACATTCCAAACAAGACCACAACGGGCCGTCCCGTCCAGTACACAATCAACCGCATGATTACGCCGGTTCTGTACCTCTGGCCTACGCCAGACCAAGCCTATGACCTGATCGTTGACAGATTGGTCCGCATGGACGATGCCTCGTCCGGCGTAAACACCGTTCAGGTTCCCTTTCGGTTCTACCCATGCCTTGCTGCGGGACTAGCCTACTACATCGCCATGAAGAAGGCTCCTGACAGGATTCAGCTTCTTAAGGCTGCGTATGAGGAGGAGTTTGACCGCGCCATGAGCGAGGACCGTGATCGGGCGTCCCTTTCGCTTACCCCGGTGAGGGACTGGTATAGGGTGGTTTAGCATGGCTAAATACACCCAAGGCTCAGTTGCGATTGCTCTATGCGACAGGTGCGGGTTTCAGTACCCGTTCCGCAGCCTGCGCAAGCAATGGAATGGCTTCAAAAACTGCATCCACTGCTGGGACAGTAAGCATCCTCAGTTGGACCCGATCTATCCACCGACCGAGCCGCAGGCTATCTTTGAGCCACGCCCGTCTCGGGTTGAGCCTATGGATGTTCCTGTTGGTCAGGAGATTTTTCCCTTCATCCAGAACACCAGCCTTCAGGGCGTTATGGCTGTTGGTATCGTTACCGTGGGGATTACCTAATGGGCTGGACCTACACAACACTTGTTCAAGCGATCAAGGATTTCACTGAATACAGTGAGACCAGCTTTGTCGCGAACATCGACACGTTCATCCAGAACTGTGAAGAACGTATCCTGTATTCCGTTGATTTGGCTGTGTTTCGTAAGAACGATACCGGGACGATGACGGCGGGCAACCCGTACATGGCTGTCCCAAGCGACTTTCGGGCTCCTCTTGGAATGAGCGTTACCGTCAGCGGGACACGGACTTTCTTGCTTAACAAGGATGTCGAGTACCTTCAGGAGTACAATCCGACGGGTGCGCAGGGCACCCCGAAGTATTATGCCTTGTTCGACGTTAGCAACTTCCTCCTGTCACCGACTCCAAACGCTGCTTTGGTGGCAGAGCTTCACTACTGGTACAGCCCACAGTCGATTGTCACGGCGGGAACTACGTGGATTGGGACAAACGCCGAGCAGGCCCTTCTTTACGGGGCGTTGTTCGAGGCGTACACCTACATGAAGGGCGAACCGGAAATCCTTAACCTCTATAATCAGAGGTTTGCAGAGGCTCTGACCCGCCTGAAAAACTTTGGTGAGGGCCGAGAAGACACCGACTCCTACCGTGATGGTCTCATTAGAATAAAGGCTACCTAAATGTATGTAGAACCCGCACAGGTCAGCACGTTTCAGGTCGATGTTGAGACCTCAAACAACGGCGGTCATTCCCCCGAGTTTTGGGCAAAGCGGGCCGCTGACAGAATTGTTCAGGTCGCGGACACCGCTCACCCTGCTATTCGGGAGCAGGCGCAGGCATACAAGGCTGCAATCGAAGTCGTTGTGCTTGAGCACATAAATCGTGCTATAAAGTGCGACAGATCGACGGTCAGTTATCTGGTGTCAGAGGCTGGTCATCCTCAACTGGCCGAACATCTCAGGAGGCTGTAATGGCTTTTACCGGAAACTTCATGTGTACGTCGTTCAAGCTCCAGCTTCTGACGGGGACACACGCTTTCACAACAACTGTGACCCGTGGCAGCACGGCAGCGGACACGTTCAAGATCGCGTTGTACACCTCGTCTGCTACGCTTGATGCGTCTACGACGGTCTACAGCGCGACGAACGAAACCACGAATACGACTGGATCTGCCTACACGGCAGGCGGTAATACTCTTGCCAGCGCCACTACCACCTCCAGTGGTACGACGGCCTACGTTGATTTTGCGGACTCCTCGTGGACTACGGCGTCCTTCACAGCCCGTGGTGCGTTGATCTACAACTCCACGCAAAGCAACAAGTCGGTTGTGGTTCTGGACTTTGGCTCGGACAAGACCGCTTCGGCGGGTACGTTCACTATTGTCTTCCCGACCAACGATGCCAGCAACGCTATCATTCGCATAGCGTAATGCTTAGATGGCTGACGCAATCGTAGCCTTTGAAGGGTGGAACAGATCCCAAGGATGGGGTCTGGGAGCGTTTGGAACAGGCTCTATAGCGATTGGCGTTGCGACAGGTTCCACGGGATCTGTCGCGATCACGGCGGATGCGAACGTAAGCGTCACTGGAGTTGAGGCGACAGGTTCCGTAGGGTCTGCCTCCGTTGTTGCAGACGCCAATGTCGATCTGACGGGAGTCTCTGCCACCGGGTCCGTGGGGACCGCAGAGGTTACGGCAGACGCAAATGTTGATACGACGGGAGTCTCTGCCACTGGGTCCGTAGGAACCGTCACCCTTGTTTACGACGCCAATGTCAGTGTCACGGGGTTGTCTGCTACAGGCTCCGTTGGCGATGTAACCCTTGTCTACGATGCCAATGTCGATCTAACAGGCGTCTCTGCCACTGGCGGAATTGGGTCGGTAGACATTACGGCGGATGCCAACGTCGATCTGACAGGTGTCTCTGCCACTGGTGACATTGGAACTGCTACCGTTACGGCGGATGCCAACGTCGATCTGACAGGTGTCTCTGCTACGGGAAGTGTGGGGTCCGTAGATGTTACCGCAGATGCCAATGTCTCGCCTACTGGCGTTTCCGCCACGGGCGATGTTGGGTCGGTAGCGGTACAGTTCCCAATAGATGTCTTTGCTGTTGGTGTCTCGGCCACGGGTGCTGTTGGATCCGTCGCGATAACTCTCGACACTAATGTGTATGTTGCAGGAGTCAGCGCGACAGGGTATGTTGGGGTCGTTCTTGTATGGGGGCAGATTGTCCCTGACCAAAACCCGAATTGGACGCCAGTCTCCCCGTCTCAGACCCCGGCTTGGTCGCAGGCGGTGCCTTCTCAGGTTCCAGTTTGGACTCAGGTATCCCCTGCTCAGTCGCCCGCTTGGACGCCTGTATCTCCATCCCAAAATCCCGGATGGACCCCGATAGCCGCTTAGGAGATACGTGATGGCTAGTACCTATTCGACAAACCTTGGTATTGAACTGATCGGCACGGGCGACCAATCCGGCACTTGGGGTGCGACGACCAACACAAACTTTGGTACGCTCGTAGAACAGGCCATCGTCGGGTATAGCACACAGGCTGTCACGGATAGCGGTGTAGCTACAGTTCTCCTGATCTCCAACGGTGCGTCGTCCACGGGCCGCAACTACGTCATCGCCCTGACAGGTGCCCTCACCGCCGCTCGAACCGTCGAGGTTCCTGCGGTCAACAAGCCCTACATCTTCTTCAACAGCACCACGGGCGGTTTTGCCGTCACGGTGAAAGTCACTGGTCAGACGGGCGTGGTCATCGCCAACGGCAAGAAGGCTATCGTCTATACCAACAGTACCGATGTCATCGAGGTCGCGAACGCTCCTGCCACGGAAGCTGGTACGCAGACCCTGACGAACAAGACCCTGACAGCTCCTGTCATCGCGACCATCGTCAACACCGGAACCCTGACGCTTCCGACTTCCACGGATACGCTTGTTGGTAGGGCCACTACGGATACCCTGACGAACAAGACCCTGACAGCTCCTGTCATCGGGACTATCGTCAACACCGGAACCCTAACGCTTCCGACTTCCACGGATACGCTGGTTGGTAGGGCCACTACGGACACCTTGACGAACAAGACGCTGACTTCCCCGCTCATCGGCACAGTCATCGGCGGCACGTCTGCCTCGTCCTCCCTGACCCTGCAATCCACCTCCGGCGTTGGCACTACCGACAGCATCCTCTTCAAGGTCGGCAATAACGGCGCTACGACCGCGATGACTGTCGATACCAGCGGCAACGTGGGGATTGGGACGAGTTCGCCTAGCACCAAAACGGTTATTAATTTTACTGGCGGAACCTCCTCATATACAAACCCTTTGAGGTTAATTAATGTAGCAGGTGGAGCATCTGGTTGTGACATACAATTTGCTGGCACTTATTCTGCCACAGCCCCCGATAACGCATTTACAGCAGGAAGTATTGGAGGGCTGACCACATCAGGTTCGTCAAACGGTAGCGGAGCTTTGATATTTAAAACACAGCTTAATGGTACATTAAGCGAGACTATGCGCATCGACTCCAGCGGCAACGTGGGGATTGGAACGAGTTCGCCGGTAAGAAAGCTAGACGTAAGAAATACATCCACAGACTATCAACTTCATTTAGGGGACACTGCATCAACGACGCTCGGATATGAATTGGGACGCGAAAACACAGCCGGTTTATTTAAGTTTTATGGCAATCAAAGTGGCGCAACGGGCTACATATTCAGTGGCGCTGATGGTGAGCGTATGCGCATTGACACCAGCGGCAACGTGGGGATTGGGACAAGTTCGCCAGCAAGTAGGTTGGAAGTCGTGGGGGCAAACGTACTTGTAAAATCGACATCAAGTTCTGGATATGCAGGGTTTTACGCAAACGCTGCTACAGGAAATGCGGCATACAATTTCTTTGCGATTAATGGCACAGAAACTGCGCGTATTTTTAGTGATGCAGGCAATGGTATTTATTTTGGTACAGGCTCTTCCGGCACAGAACGTATGCGCATCGACTCCAGCGGCAACGTGGGGATTGGGACGAGTTCGCCTACTGAAAAACTTGACGTTAGCGGAAACTCTAGGGCGGGTATTGCTACCTCATCGGATGTTTATTTCAAAGCGCAAAACTCCGCAGGCTCTTTGTTTCTTTTACAGAAATCAACCAGTGCCGTTATTTACACGCCAACTTCTCAACCTTTGATTTTTGACATTGCTGGCGAACGTATGCGCATCGACACCAGCGGCAATTTGTTGGTAAGCGCAACCATAACCCCAACCATAGGCACAAACACTATTGGAAATATTGTTACAAACAATGACATAGGTTCTGGCTCGTTGCTGCTTGGAACCAATGGGTCTTATCTTGGTCGTCGCGGCTCAGATGGTTCAACCATTTTAAATACCGGACAAGCCAATATTATATTCAGTCGCGGCACATACGGTTCCACAACGATTAGTATGTCCATCGACATTAGCGGCAACGTCATTGCTGGTGGGTCTGTTGCTCTAGCAACCACGGCTACCAACGGCTTCTTGTACGTTCCGACTTGTGCTGGGACGCCAACAGGGACACCAACAGCCGTAACGGGCATGGCCCCCATAGTTATCAACACTACCAACAACAAGCTATATTTCTATTCCGGCGGCGCATGGCGCGACGCTGGTCCGTAATGAGGGGTAGTAACGTGAAACTTGGTCTGACTATCCAAGAACTATCCGCCAAGAACGACGCGCTTGAGGCTCGTCTCGCTAAACTGGAGACCGTACAATGAGCATCACTACCACTTGGGTCATCGAGCAGATGTCCTGCTACCCCACAGCCGAGGGCCAGACGGACGTTGTGTTCAACGTCGCATGGCGCGTTAACGCCACCGATGGCACCTACAGCGCCACCGCTTACGGCACTGCGGGCGTCACCTACGAGGCTGGCTCACCCTACACCCCCTTCGCTGATCTGACGCAGGATCAAGTTGTTGGGTGGGTTCAAACGTCTATGGGCGCGGAGCAGGTCGCCAGCATAGAGGCTGGGCTTGCCACCAACATCGCCAATCAGGTAAACCCTCCTACTGTGACGCCTCCACTGCCGTGGAGCGCGTAAACCTAGAAAGGAACTACCTTGGAAAACCTCTCGATCACGTTGCCTGTCCAAGCTTGGAACGTAATTCTCAACGCCCTTGGTCAGCGTCCATACGCTGAAGTCATGGAGTTGGTTGCGGAACTCAAGAAGCAGGCTGACGCGCAAGTGAATGCTGCTCCGCAGGAACCCACAGGGGAATAACAATGAACGACACCAAGGTCGTGGTCGATGGTGCAATCGCCACGGGGGCCATAACGCTTCCGTGGTGGGCGGTCCACTTGAATGAGTGGGCGGGCCTAGGCATCACCGTCTGCGGCCTTGTCCTTGTTATTTTCCGTATCGCACTTGCCTATCGTGAGTGGAAGAACAAGGGCTAATGCAATGGCGCTTCAAAAACTTCAGTTCCGCCCCGGTGTCATTCGCGATGTAACGGGCTATACAAATGAAGGCGGCTGGCGTGACAGCAACCTGATCCGTTTCCGTTTGGGTTTTCCGCAATCCATTGGTGGATGGATAAAATACGCCTCTGGTAATCCATTCCTCGGCATCTGTCGGTCGATGCTGAATTGGGTGACGCTCATTGGGTCCAACCTTCTGGCTTTTGGGACGAACCTCAAATACTACGTGGAAGAGGGTGGCACCAACCACGACATTACACCTATCCGCAAGACCGTCACGCTCAATAACCCCTTCACCGCCACCACCGGATCCAGCGTCATCGCTGTATACGAAGTCGCACACGGCTGCGTTAACAACGACTATGTGACTTTTAGCGGTGCTACATCACTCGGCGGAACCATCACCGCAACGGTTTTGAACAAAGAGTTTCAAATTACTTACGTCGATCTCAATAACTACAAGATAACTGTCAGCGCCACCGCAAACGCGTCTGACACTGCGCAGGGCGGGTCTGCCGTCGTAGCGGCGTATCAGATCAACACGGGCCTCAACACGCAGATCGGCGGCAACGGCTGGGGTTCGGGGACATGGGGCCGTGGTACGTGGGGAAGTGGTACAACTTCTTCCGCCAGCAACACACTGCGCCTGTGGGCGCAGGACAACTACGGTGAGGATTTGGTTTTCAACGTCAGGAACGGCGGCGTCTATTACTGGTATGGGACAAACCCGTCATTCACTCGGGGCGTGACGCTTGCGTCGTTGTCCACGGACACTCAAACACCGACCTTGGCTCTTCAGGTTATTGTGTCTGACAGAGATCGCCATGTGATCGCGCTTGGTGCAAACTATGGTGGCGTTACCGCGCAGGATCCCCTCATCATCCGGTTCTCAAGCCAAGAGGATCCGTTCACGTGGACTTCCCTGCCGACGAATACGGCGGGTGATCTGCGTCTTGGGTCCGGATCAAAGATCATTCGCGGCGTGGAGACGAAACGCGAAATCGTGATCTTCACTGACATCGCTGCCTATTCGCTCCAGTTCGTTGGCCCTCCCTACACCTTTGGTATTACGCAGATCGCTGCTGGCATAAACGTCAACGGGTACAACAGCTTCGCGACGGTGGACGATACGATCTACTGGATGGGGAGCAGCAGCTTTTATGTCTATGCCGGTCAGACGGCCCCGCTCGTATGCCCGCTTCAAGACTACATCTTTGACAACTACAACAGCACACAGTCGGATAAGGTTTTTGCGGCGGTGACGGCTGAATACAGCGAGATCACTTGGTTTTATCCTTCCGCTGAATCGGAAGAGAACGACCTGTATGTGACCTATAACTTCGCTGACAGGGTTTGGTCGCATGGGTCGATGGCTCGTACAGCATGGATTGACAGCGGCATTCGCCCGTACCCGCTCGCGGCGTCCACGGACCAATACCTGTACTATCAGGAGTATGGGACGGACGACGGCAGCACGACCCCGGCTACGCCCCTCAACTCCTACATCGAGAGTGCGCCCATCGACATCGGAGACGGTGACAAGTTCTCGTTCGTGCGCCGTGTGATCCCGGACGTTTCGTTCTTTAACGCCACGAACAGCCCGACGGTTGACTTCATCATGAAGACGCAGAACTACCCCGGCTCGAACTACCAAAGCGGGTCTGACTCGGCTGTTGTCAGGACATCGACGGTTCCCGTGGACCAGTATACTCAAGTCTGCGACGTTCGCCTCAGGGGCCGGTCTGTCATCCTAAGGGTGGAAAGCAACAAGGTCGGAACTCGCTGGAGTCTTGGGTCGCCTCGCATTGAGACGCAAGTCGATGGTAAACGCTAATGGATGTCAGGCTTGTCTTTCCGAGGTTCACAAGTCCGCCTGCGGACTATGACCGGAAGTATTTTGCCGATCTTGTGAGGGCGCTGGACACCCTAATCAACGTCGTTCAGGCACCGGGCGAAGGTCGGCAGACCACGATTGTCCTGACGAACTTGGCGAACAACGACTACAATCTTGAGCCGGGAACGATGTTCGAGGTTGGCGGGGCGCTGCGGGTTTCTGTCATCTACAGCCCCTACGTCAAGGGGATATCATCTTCCGGGTCTGTCGGATCTGTCACGGTGACGACATGACTTGTTTTTCTGGGACTTACAGGGTACTTTTGGGAGCCAGTAACAGGCTCTGGTCCTGCTTAGAACCCTTCAGATCATAGGAACTAGCTATGCAGGGCACTGATCTCCTTCGCGATCCCGGTATTCAAAAGGCTCTCAGCCGTTCCAAGTTCACGGAACGGGATGTGCCGAAACTCAGCACGGCCATCGGTGACGCCTATGCGGGTCTGACATCCGAGGAGAAGCAGGCACTTCAGGGGCTTGCCGAGGAGCTTGACACCTTCCCCGTTCCCAAGCTCATGGCCTTCGGGTCTCTTCTGGAATACCTGAAGAAGAACAAGGATCGGTACGAGGAAGTCATCAAGAAGCTCTATTCCTCCAAGCTCATCAACGAGGGTGATCTTCCGGAGGAGTACGACGACCGCCTGTTCGCCATCATTGAAGGCATGGTCCATCAGGCCATGATGAAGAAGCCCGAGGGCGGTGGGCCGAATATGCCCGCTCCGATGCCCACGGCCCCCGGCTACAAGAAGGGCGGGATTGTCGGCCTGCATGAAGCCGCGCAGAAGGTGAAGAATGCTGGCCGCAACGACGATACGATGCTGGCGCATATCACGCCTGAAGAGGCGATGCTTCTGAAGAGCCGTGGTGGTGAGGGCAGCATCAATCCGGAGACGGGTCTTCCGGAGTACGGGTTCTTCTCGTCCATTGGTAGCTTCTTCAAATCGGCTGCACCTATCGTTCTGCCCATCCTCGGAAACATGGTCGGTGGTCCACTTGGGGCTGCGGCGGGCGCTGGTGTGGGATCTCTAATCGGCGGTGCATCGCCTGCCAGCGCCATGAAGAGCGCGCTGTTTGCGGGGGCTATCGGATTTGCGGCGTCAGGCGTCAGTAGCATGATGCAGGGCGGCACCTTCATGGGCGGCGTCGAGAACGCCCTCCCCGGTTCGATGGGCGGTGGCTTGAATACCGTTGGTGGAGGCGGGGCGCAGAAGGGCTTCCTTGAGTCCATGATGGGTGGCCCGAGTACACCGGCTACTCCGGAGGGGATGGTCCCGACAGCTACTGGCGCGGGATCCCCCAGCATCCAAGGGGATCTAAACCGACCCGGCGCTCTTTATGAGGCTCCAACTGGAGACAAGGGTTTTGAGAGTTTCCAGAAGGGTGTTTCAAGCGGGTTTGCTGGCGACACATTGAAAGCACCTGTATCATCGGGCGGCGCTCTCAGCGGTCTCGGCGGTCTGGTAGACAAGACCGGGGCGTGGATTAAGGCGAACCCGCTGACTTCGGTTGGTATCGCTGGCGTCGGCGGAGCCTTGATCGCAAGCTCGATGGGGGGAAAAGGATCTACCCCCGGTCCTCTTGTTCCGCGCCAGACAGGCAACGATCTTCTGGCTTCGAACCCCGGTCGCTACGCCTTCAATATCAATGATTTTACTGCCATTAAGCGGCCCGCTACCTCCCCTGTCATCCCCTACCAGCCCGGAGGCTTGGGTGCCATCAGGATGGCGATGGGCGGCGTAGCCGCTCGTGGTGGGAAGATTGACGGACCCGGCACGGGAACCAGCGACTCAATCCCTGCGCGTCTCAGTGACGGCGAATTTGTCATGACGGCGAAAGCTGTCAGAGGCGCTGGCGGTGGTGACAGAATGAAGGGCGCTCGTAAACTTTACGAGATGATGCACAAATATGAGCGGATGGCTTAATCATGGCTGATGTAACAACAACAGAACAGATCGTCCGCGAAGCCCCAGATATTGAAGCCTATAAGCTTGGGCTTTTAGATGCGGCGCAACAACGGTCAAAGATCCGTGTAGATATTCCGGACATAACTGTTGCCGGTCAGACGCCCGAGCAAGTCAAGGCAACAGAACTGGCGGCGCAGGGCATAGGATCCTACCAGCCGTTTCTGAACACGGCGTCCTCGCTCTATGGTCAGGCGGCGCAGGGCTACGGGGCTGTACCGTCCTATGGGGCAGCGGGCATTGAGGCTGTCAGAACGGGCGGTAACGCTGCGGTCGATCTGTCATTGCAGGGCGCGCAGGCCTACAATCCGAACTCCGCCCAGAACTTTATGAACCCCTACCAGCAGGCTGTCACCAACGAGGCCACAAAGGAGATGCAGCGTCAGGCTGCAATCCAACAGGCTCAGAACCAGTCGCAGGGTGTGAAGTCTGGCGCGTTTGGTGGCAGTCGTCAGGGCGTCCAAACCTCGGAGCTTGCCCGCAATCTGGCGGACATTCAGAGCAAGCGGATCTTTGAGGACTACTCCACGAACTACAGTCAGGCTCAGACGGCGGCGATGAACGCCTTCCAGAACCAGCAGTCGCGTCTCCAGCAGGCGGGGAACACGGCCCTTGGTGCGGGGACCGCGCTCGGTCAGGCCAATATCTCTGGCGGACAGTTGACGCAGGGCGCTTCGGCGGGGCTCGGGGGCCTTGGAACATCGACCGCGAACCTTGGACAGTTGACCTCGGGCCTTGGTCAGGGGGATGCTTCGTTCCTGTACAACACGGGCTCGCAGAACCAAGCCTTCCAACAGAAGGTTCAGGATGCTGACAGGGCCAATAAGCTTCAGTATGAATACGAGCCGTTCCAACGGATCTCGTTCCTCAGTGATATCTACAAGGGTGCGCCGTCCTCGCAACAGACGATCAGTCAGGCGACTTCCCCGTCTGCATCCATCCTTTCTCAGGCTGGTGGTCTGGGCATTGCGGGTTTGGCGGCGTATAACTTGTTCGGTGGTAAGTCGGGTGCTGCATCTGCGGTTGGTGGGGGTTAAACGATGAACGATCCTGTCCTTGACCGTGCGATGTTCCGCAACCAAGCCCCCGTATCGTCCTACGGGACGGGGATAACGTCCAATGTGGCGTCCCCCGATGAGAACGCTCGCGCCTTGCAGATGGCGTTTCAGACAACCGGCTATGCTGGGGGTGGACAGGTTATCAATGGGGTGAAGCACTTCAAGAAGGGTGGTGATAATAACATCTCCCCTTCGACGGACGTTGGTGATGTCTTGGACGATTACGTGGATACACCGTCCGAGTCCTCGGGGCTCCCCCCTAACTTTAAGTTCTCGGAACCTTCTACCTCCTTCAAGTCCCCCGAGGTACAGGCGCTCTATGACGCTACGCTTGCTGAGACCGGCAATCCGAACGCTGCGATGGCTAGGGTTCTGCGGGCGTATCCGAATGAAATGATGATGGCTTCTCCGCCTCCCGTTCCCGGTCCACGGGGCGGCGGGTTTAGGCCTGCGGCTCCGAGGTTTACCCCGACCCCGGCCCCCGGACCATTGCCCCCACGCTTCGTTCCGGGGACCTTGGCCTCTCAGCCTGCGGGCGGCCCTCCCCCTGTTGTTGCCGCCCCGGCTGCGGGCGGTGCGCGCTACCCTTCTCCTCCCGCTGCACCTTCCCAGATGACTGGAAGTGCGGCGAATGCTGGAAGGACGATGGCGGGGGTTCTTGCTCCTGCCGCAGTGGCTACAGCGGCGGGTATTCCCTCGCTTGGCGAACTTCGGGGTATGGCAGAAAGGTCGAGGGATCGCCTCGACAATCCTCCGGAGGCTGCTCCAGAAGCTCCTGCTATCGTGCAAAGGCCGTTGCCCCCGCAGACGGGTTTGTTTCCGGGCTTTCGTCCGAAGCCTCCTACTCCCACCCTCACTCCCGAACAGGTGGATGCAAAGAACCTTGCCAGTTTCACGGAGGAGTCTGCGAGCGTTCCTACGGCAAAGGATCTTCAGGATCCTAGGTATAAGCGCATCGGAACATCCGTGTACGATTACTTCTTTGGCGGAAAAACAAAACCCACTGCGGGGGTTGGGGCAGTTGAAGCAAAGCCTCCTGCGGCGGCTGCACCAACTGCCGAAACGTCTGCCGCTGCTGCTGCCCCTCCTCTTCCTCCGAAGAAGCCGGAGGAGGAAAGCGGTATCAGCAAGCGCCTTACGCTTCGCATTGATGAGTTGAAGCAGGAGCGTGAGGCCAACAAGGCGCAACGCCGTGAGAACCAGCTTCTTTCGTTGATGCAAGCGGGCTTTGCTGCGGCTGCGGGGAAAAGCTCCAGCGCAATTACCAACATTGGCGCTGGTGGTGCTGCCGGTATTGCGACCCTTGCGGATCTTGAGAAGACCCGTCGTGCGGAAGATACTTCGCTCCGTAAGGAAGGCCTTGAGCTTGAGTTGGCGAAGGAGAAGTTGATAGAGTCTGCTAAGGAACGGGCTGCTGCGCGGGACGAGCGTGGCTTGTCGCGTGACATAACGGGCTTGAGAGCTGTTGCGGATGCAAACAAGGGCCTCGTCATTTCCTACGAAAATCAAATACTTACGCTTGAAAGGCTTCAGGATGTCGCCGGGCTTCCTGATGAAAAGAAAAAAGAATACGGGCAGCTCATTGCGCAGAAACAAGCCGAAGTTGATCGTCTTAGGCTTGAGTATAAACAACAGGCCCAAGGACTATTGCCAAAGGGCATGAAATCCCCCAACCTAGATTTTCCAACCGAAGTCCTTAGTTCAAGCCCCACAAGGAAATAATCATGGCAATTTATGCGGTGGACGCTCCGGATGGGATGACATATCAACTTGAAGCTCCGGATGGGACACCTCCGGAGCTTGTTTCCTTAAAGTTTCAGAGGGACGTATATCCCGGTATTCTTCGCAAAAAGAACAAGCCTGCCCCGCCAGAGGAGAAACAATCGTCCCTCCGTCAGGTGGCCGACGTTCCGCTTCAGGTTGGCAAGGGCGCAGTCTCTGGCGTCAGGATGATTTCGGACGCCTTTGGTGCAGGCAGTGATACGTCTAATACCATCAGGGGTGTTGAGGATTACCTTGGCGGTCTTCTGTCAGCCAAGTCACAGAAGAACGCCCAAGAAATTTCTCGCATCATGAACGATGCGAAGGACAAGGGCGTATGGGATCAGGTTGTTGCGGCTGTAAGAGCAATCGGAACTGCTCCCGTTGATCTTGTGTCAAATGCCCTAGGAACATCGGCTCCCGCAATCATCGCCGGTCTCCTCGCCCCAGAAGCCGCTATTGGTGCGGCTGTTGCCGCTGGTGTTGGCGCAGTGATAGGTGCCGGGTCCATCAAGGGCTCGATCTACGACGAGGTAAAACAGGAACTTGCAGGCAAGCTTCCCCCAGAGGAAGTTGAGAAGCGCGCTCAACTCGCACAGCAGTACAACGGGGAGAACCTTGACCAGATCCTTTTAGGCGCTGGTTTCGGAACCCTTGATGCTGTCACAGGAGCTAACCGGATCCTTACCAACGTCGCCAGAAAAACCGCCGGTAAAACGGCAATTATGGGCGGGGAAAAGGAAGCAGGGAAGAGTCTCCTAAAGCGCACAGCCTTGGGCGCTGCCGAAGAAGCTCCGCTTGAGGCTCTTCAGGGCGGACAAGAACAACTTGCCCAGAACCTAGCCATCCAACGCGAAGGCATCGACCGCCCGACATGGCAGGGTGTTGCTGGACAGATGGCGCTTGAGGGTGGAGCAGGCGCTCTGGCCGGTAGTGTTACCTCCGGAGCCTTTGGCAAGCGCCCCGAGCCCATCATCCCACCAACAGGTACATCCACCGCACCCCCTCCTCCAAACGCTGCCGCCGGAGCGGTTGTTCCTCCCGCGCCGCCCCCGGTCCCCGGACTTCCGTCCACGGGTGGGCCTCTGGCGACCTCGGGGTCCGTGGCCCAGACACTAGCACAGCCCCCTGCCGCCGTTGTTGGAAACCCCATCGCGGCGAAGCAGTTTGCTCAGGCTGTTCAAGCCCAGCAACTTGCGGCACAGGCTGGCGCTACATCTTCCGCACCGCAGGCGGGTCCGACACCTATTGTGGTTCCGCAGCCCAAGGATCTCTTCTCCACCTCTGCCACACCTATTGCTCCTGCTCCAACACAGGTAGCACCCGCAGCCCCGGCTTCGGCCCCCCTCGCTCCGACGACCCTTGCCCTTCCGCAGGGTCTTGCGGGGGCAAAACTGAGGTACGATAAGACGCCGCTTGTTTTTGAAAACGATACCGACAAGGCCATCTACATTGTTCAGGGTAAGAACAAGTCGAAGGCGCATGAGGAATACCGTAGGTGGCTCCTTGGTCAGGGTTTCACGGATGCCACAATCCAACGTGAAGGGAATCGGGTAAAGAACCGGATCGACAGCCTGATGCGGAGGGCTCCCGGCGCATCCACGATTACCGTTCCGCAGATGAGGCCGCTGGGTCTAGTCTTCACAGGACAGGCCCCGTCTGTTCAGCCTCCTGTGGCCTCCCCAGTGGCCGCCCCTGCGCCTCCCGCGCAGGGTCAACAACAAGCTCCCGAAATCCTTCAACTGATCGAAGCACTCAAGGCACAGAAACCTTCTGTCAGTTCGGCCCCGGTTGTCGCTCCTCCGACCACGGCCCCGGTGGTGAGTCCGGCCCTTTCCGAACAAGAGGTTCTGGCTCCTCAAGAAAACATTCTTGTCAAACCCCCTACACCTTTCAACCCGACACCTGAAGTGCATAAGACGAAGACTCTTATGACGCGCATGAAGGCTGTTCCGAAGATAGACGTTGCTCCAATGGTTGTTGAACTGTCGGACGTTGTTTCGTCCGAGGTTCCCGGATACGAAGACGCCCTGCAACCAAGAGATAGGGACCAAAAAGCTTCTGACGCTTGGATTGCTGAGACAGCCTACACGGATTTTAACCCAGAGCGGTTGATATTTGATCCGTCCGCAGATCGCGGAGCGCCAATCGTAAATGAAAACGGTCATGTCGAAAGTGGCAATGGCCGCATCATGGTGCTTCGCACGGTGTATGGAAAAAAAGATCAAGCCTTTGCGGATGCCTACAAGCAAGAGTTGGTAAAGAATGGGTTTGACATTTCGGGGATGAAGAACCCCGTTCTTGTTCAACGCCGCACAACACCCTTGTCAAAAGATCAAGTTACCGATTTTACAGAGGAACAGAACGACGAGGATAAACTTTCGAGAGGGGCTACCGAGATCGCTATCAGCGATTCCAGAAAGATAACTCTGGAGATGCTCGATGCAATTCCTCCGGGGAGGGATTACACGCATCCTGACTTCCTTGCGAAGATGCTTGGTAAGTTCTCTAAGGATAATCGTGGAAGGCTGTTGGACAAAGACGGGAACATCAGTAAAGAAGGACTTCAGCGTATAAGAAATGCGGTGTTCGCCAAGGCGTATGGGGATCCCGAAACAATACGTCGCATGTCTGAGGTTCAAGACGATAATATAAAGTCCATAACAAACGCCTTGCTCGACAACGCAGCGATATTCGCAAAGCTCAGGGTCGAGATGAACAAGGGAAACATATCAAAAGAGTTTTCTTTTGAACCCCTGCTTGATGCAATTAATCGAATCTCTGAAATGAGAAGCGAAAACATTAAGCTAGAAAATTATCTGTCCCAAAGGGATGCGTTCGATACCATCCCCCCAATGACAGAAAAGTTTATGCGCCTCTTCTTCAGCGAGAAGTCGAGAGCCCTTGGTCGTGAAAAAATATCAAGGGGTCTTCACTTCTACGCTTCAGAGGCCTTGAAGGATATTGGAGAGAACGCGGAGAAGCTCGGTATCGCAAAGAAATCATCAAGCGATATTTTAGATGAGGCCATAAGGGTCACGCACGGCGTTGAAGTTCAAGAAGGCCCCGGTCTTTTTGGGGAGATGGCACCTGTTGTCAGAGAGAACATCCAACCACCGACCGTGGAAACTGCACCCCCTCTCGCGGCGATAACCGTTACGGGGAGGAAGCGCGTCAAGCTTAACCCCGTTGACGGATTTATAGTTCGCGTCACGTTCTCGGATGGAACGGTGTCTGAGATACAAAGGATGGACACCTATACTACGATGGGTGTGCCGGGGTGGCATGACATTAACAAAACCAGTACGCAATCTTCGTTTCTTGGAAATAATGAAGGGTTGGCGATACAAGAGCTTCTAAGAAAGAAGAACGCAGAGAAGTTTGCACCTCTCGACAACATGCAGCCTATTACTGCGGAGGACATTGTTCAGAAACCTGCGAAGGAGTACGACTGGAGCAAGGCCTTCGACGGTAGGGTTCCCGGCAGGATAGTTTACACAGGGGAAAACTCCGGTCTCATTCGTGGGTATTCCATAATGAGTGGAAGCCCTGTCTACATGGCCCTCAATAAGCGTGGTCAACACACCACGCATGATGTCGCCTCTTACACGGGGGCTCTTTTTTCAAAGAGCGAGCTTGATGCTTTACGCGAACAAAGAGAGCGTCTGATAGACGAGGCAAAAGCTCGGAACGACGCAAACCCAAACGGTCCCTTCTCGTCCGGTGAAAGGGTAGTGGCCTCTGAAAACTTCCCGAAGGATCTCCTTGGGGTTGCGAAGGGTCTTTTGGATATGCTCGGGATTAACTCCCGTGTGTACATCACCACTGTAGAGGACGCTGCAAACGGACGTTTTGATGGGCCGTTTGCAGCCATCGAGTCTGCGCAACTCGATCAACAGTCTTACGGAACAACACGTAGGTTGAGCAATGGGGATCACTATATCGCCTTGCGCATTCGTCCACGGTCCTCTGCCAATCTTGAAACCTTGGCGCATGAGATAGGCCACATCCTTGAGAAGGACGAGTGGAAGAACACTGACAGCGCCACCAAGAGCGCCGTGATGGCGGCATTTGACAACTGGTCCGTTAGCAACAAAGGGACATCTGCATCTCAACATATTGAAGCGTTGAGGCCGCATACGACAGGTCGTATGGATGCGATGGATGTTGCGCGTAGGGCTCCAAACATGAAGTCGGAGGAGCTTCGTCCGTACTGGAAGTCTTTCAATGAATGGTTCGCTGACCAAGTTGCTCGTTGGGCTACGTCTTCGGAGCGTCCCGTCTCTGTCGTTGAGAAGTTTTTTGCTCGTATCGGAGCTGCGTTGCGCGGGCTCTATTCCTCTGTATCTGGAAGGAAGTATCTGCCCACGGACGCCATGAAGGCGTTTCTTGATGCTCGTGGTCCTTCCAACATATCGGAGGTCGTGGCGCAGGATCAGCAGTCCGACTTCTTCAGTGGTGCATCCAGCAGCATGGCATCTGCGTCTGGATCAGGCTCTATCTCCGCACAGAACGCTGCGCTTACAAGTGCCGTAAACGGAAACCCGCAGGGGATAGTCAATCTCCCCGGCGGCCCGACCGCTCAACTAAACTCCGAGAGGTGGTCGAAGATCACAGGCTCGGTGCGCGAGTTCTTCGACACATGGTACACGGTGGATAAGTTTCCGATCCTGTCAGAGTTCAGAAACCTTCTGTTCGGCAAGATTGGCATGTCTACGCAGAAGGCGAAGGATCTTTCGGGAATCATCTCAAAGGGAACCCAAGAGGTTCAGGCGCAGACGTATGCCTACCTCACCACACCCAACGCTGATCCATCGTCAATCACTGACGAGAAGGTTCGTGCCGCTGCGGTGGAGGTGAAGAAGGAGATCAACCGTACCGCGAAGGAGATGGTGGATAACGGCTATCTTACCGCCGATAGCCTAGCCAAATACTACGATCAGTACCTCCCCCGTATGTACCTCTATTACGAAATGACAGGTCGTGGGATTAAGACGAGCAACATGGGCATTAGCCCCCGCGAGTATCTGAAACTTCGTAACGAGGATTTCTCGCCCGAAGAGCGTCAGCTTATGGGTGAGATCAAGAACCCCGCCTTCCTTTCGTATGTCGCTCTGTCACGTCCTCAAAAGGACATGGCTATGGCGGACTACTTTGATAACATTGTGCAACAGACGGGCGTAAAGTGGATTGCGGACAACAGCCTTGTTGATTATCGCGGCCATAAGGTCACTCCGTACTGGCTTGCCAATGAAGCAAAAACTCTTCGTAGTTTGGCCGAGCTGACAGAAAAAACAGATCCTGCCGGTGCGCAGATGATGGTTGATCGTGCCAACGAAATGCGGGATGTTGCTGACCGCGCCATTGGAAGTCAGTCAGAGATCCTTCCTGAAAACTACAAGCGTCTTCCGGACAGCCATCGCTACGGTGCGCTGCGCGGGGCTGTGATCCAGAAGGGTATCTACGACGACATCATCGGAACCTTTGTTGCTATCCCTGTCAGCGAGAAACCCTTCATGCAGGCTTTGCTTGGGGACGAGCGAAGCACCATCGTCAAGGCAAACCAGCTCTGGAAGATGATGAAGGTCACGCTCAACGTGCCTTCGCAGATCCGCAACATGGTGTCGAACGCCATCGCGTTGAACGTCTTCGGCGGCGTCCCATTCTACCGGATCGCTCCGCTCCTTCTTCGTGCTTCCAAGGAAGTGTCGGAGAACGGTACGTTCTGGCAGGAGGCGCAGAAGTACGGCATCACTGGCGGAACCATGTCGTCCGCTGAGTTGATCCAGATGCGCTCCACCCTTGAGTCGTACCTTCGCAAGGGCGGCGGAAAAGATATGATGGGGGCCTTCGCCGCCATGCGTATCGCTGCTGGCAATGTTATCGGTGCAGCCTCCGACATCTACCAGAAGACGGAAGTCCTGTTCAAAATGGTGCAGTTCATCCATGAGCGGGAGAAGGGATCTACGCCGTCGCAGGCTGTTGATGCTGCGAACGATGCGCTGTTCGATTACACGAAGGTAAACCCGAACATCCGCTTCCTGCGTAACTCACCCATCGGTCTGCCCTTCGTTACCTACTACTACAAGGTGCTGCCGAAGCTGGTGGAGACGGCCTACAAGCACCCGACTCGGTTTGCTCCGTATGTCGCGCTGGCGTTGTCTATCCCCTACCTCACGATGTCCGTCCTCGACATCGACTCGGACGACTACGAGTCGCTTCGCAAGAGCCTGCCCGAGTACATCCGGAACAAGGGATCCCTGTTCATCATGCCTTGGAAGGACGAGAAGGGACGCTGGCAGTACTTTGATCTCGCCCCCTTCTTCCCGTGGGCGGCGTTTACCGATCCGATCATACAGGCGACCCTTCGTCAGGATCCCAAGGGGGGTGCGGCGGAAGCAGCAAAACTCATCACCCCGTCAGGTCCCATCGTCACGGTGCTTGCGGCAATCGCAACAGGACGGGATCCGTTCACCGACAAGGAAATCTTGGACCCTCGCCAGACCCCCGAGAACAAGGCGCTTGCGCTCATGTCCTACGTCTGGAACCAGACGCTGCCCTCGATGCTGGCGATTGATCTCGTCAATCCGCAGAACGCCTCGGGTGCAATCCCCCGCCTGTACAACGACGCCTTCGGAGACGGGACGGGTCTCGACAAGCGTGGTCAGCCAAAGCCTGAGTTTCTGGCAAACGCCGCCCGCTTGTTTGGTGCGAACATCAGCCCGCTGGATCCTGTCACCCAGCGCGCCCTGAACATCAACCACATGCTCGCCCAGATCCGCGCCTCCGAAAGCCTGCGGGCACAGGTTGCAAAGGATCAAAGCCTAGTCCCCAACAAGCGTATGCAGGAGATCAACTCCCTGAACGAGAAGATCAAGAGCGACTACAAGAAGCTACAGGAGTACGCGCAGGAAACTGCCCGTGCCACCAGCCTCAAGAAGTAACTCAGATCAGCCACTCCTTGTAGCCCTCCGACAAGACCTCGCTCGCGATGTTGATCTTGTTCCGGAGGGCTTTGAGGATCTTCTCCTCGACCGTGCCTTCCGTCACCAGATCAATGTAGGTCACGTTGTTCTTCTGGCCGATCCGGTGGGCACGGTCCTCGGACTGAATGCGAACCTCCAAATCGAAGCTGTTCGTGTAGTACACGACCGTCGAGGCCTCAGTTAGCGTCAGCCCATACCCGCCAGTGCGGGACTGACCCACAAAGAACCGTAATGGCGATTTCGGTTCCTGAAAATCTGTCACGATCTTCTGTCGGTCCTCGGCCCCGGTGCTTCCGGCATAGACGGCCACGGACCCCGGACCATACTCCTTCGCCAACGCAGCTTGGATGTTGTTCAGATCCTGAACAAAAACCGCCCAAATGATTACCTTCCCGGAGGTTTCCTCCAGAAGCGCCATCAACTCGTCAAGCTTGTTGGTGGGGAACTTCTCCACCGACCCGTCATCCGTCTTCACAAACCCCGAGCAAATCTGTTGCAGGCGTAGGATCTGCGTCAGTACGTTCTGCGCTGTCACCATGTCCCCCTGTTCCAAGAAGGTCACGGCGTTGTCCTTCATCTGTTTGTAAGCCCGTGCCTGCCACTCGTTCATCTCGACCGACCGCTTTACGTAGACCTTCTCAGGGAGATCGAGGCAGTCCTTCTTCAGGATGCGATACGAGAAGCCGTCCAGCTTGCTCGATAACTCGTCGAGGTTCTGATAGCCGACAACCTGATTGAAGCTGTGCGACCCAAGGTTGCGCCTGACGATCCTCGCATATCTGTTTTGGAACGAGAAGAATGACCGATGGCCGAGGTGCCAAGGCCCCAAGAAGGTACACTGGCTATAGAGATCCATCGGGGATTGCGTGATCGGGGATCCCGTCATGATGCGGCGGAACGCTGCGTGACCGCCGACCTTCATGATGTTCTTGGTGCGCTTGGCCTTGATGTTCTTGATCGTCGTGCTTTCGTCCACAGCCACCATGCACTTGCAGGACTTCACAAACTTCAGGGCGTACTCGGTCCCCTTGTCCGTGGACAGTGCTTCGATGTTCATAACCACAATGCGCAGGCGCTCGCTTGGCTTGAGGGCCGCGTCCAACGGACCACGGGCCTTCTTCGTCATCGACGGGGACCATCCGACAATATCTGTGGTCTCTAAGATAACGTCTGGCATGTGCTTGGTGATCTCAAGCCGCTCCCAATTCTTGTAGACCCCCTTGGGTGCGATGATGAGCGCCCCGTTCAGTTGTTTCTTGGCGTACAAGAAGCCTATGGTGTCGATCAGGATCTTCGATTTGCCCGTACCCATCTCGCAGAACAGGGCGTAGTCAACCTTGTTGAGGGACTTTTTTAGGGCTTCAACCTGATGCTCAAAGGGCTTAAGTTTGAAGGCGTAGCTTTCTGACATCGAACTGTTCTCCGTTCCAATCCGTATTAACATAATCTTTATTTTATATCAACACGGTTGACACTGCCCGAATCAGTGGGTAGGTTGAGAACCAGAATAGGAATGGAGGCACCAGAAAGAAATGTTCTCTTGGATCCGAAAGAAGAAGGTTGTCATTCGTTGTTTCACAACGATACCGGCCCTTCCAGAGATGTTTCCCATAAGCCGGTTGTCGAAGGTAACGCCTACTTGGTGGCGTGAGACGCCCGCTTATGGGCCGGAGCATGTCACGGACAAGGATGGGAAGAAGCGTCACAGTTTTCAACCGGCCAAGATGGCTCGGACAATCAAGCACTGTTATGCTCTTCAAAAGCTTTGGGAGCGGGGGATCTGCGTTCCGGCGTGGAGCGAGTTGACCATCAACACGATGCAGGATGGGAAGTCGCACGGCGTTTCTCCGACAGAGAAGAAGTCTGGTAGCCAGCATTCTCCTGTCCAGTATCCGGGGATGGTATCTCCGGAGTGGATCAACTGGAAGGCGCATTCCCCTTGGCTGATCTACACCGAGAGGTATGTCCAGTTCTACGTGACGGATGCGTTCTACCACAACAAGTCGCATAACTGGATGACGATGCCGGGGGTGATCGAGTTTTACCACCAGCACCATTCGAACGTGAACATGATGTTCAGGGCACCCGCCCAAGGAACAATGGTTAAGTATGATTTTCCCGCAGGGGAAATGCTTTGCTACCTGATCCCCATGTTTGATGAGGAATACGAGATTATCTGCGAGACGGTTTCGCAGAGCGAGTATGATAAGCTTGAGTGGGCCAAGAAGTTTTCTTTCCGCCCAGCCAAGTTTACAAGGGACCAAGAGATTGGTGGATGTCCCATCCATAAAGGGAAGATAGAACTGTAACGGGAGAACTCCAGAATGACAGTGTACGTGACTCAGGAACTGAAAGGTCGCGATTTGTCTGGAGCCCTATCCTTCGGAGAACTGGAGGTGTTGGTTCGAGCAAACGTGGCGGTAACAGATGAAAGCGTGGATGACATAATAGAGAACATGTATGACGCGCTTGGGGATTTCAAAACAAAGGAAGACTATCTTCTTTTATCGGGTGATCCTGTAATCATCGGGATCGCTTTCATGGTTCTGTCCTATTACAGCTTCTCCGACGAAGGTCCGTTTAGGGTTTTGCGGTGGGATAGGATTGAAGAACGGTACGTGTCGATGACGATTAGCGGCTGAGAAAGGAAACAGCATGGCATACAACTTCGAAGACGTTGCGATGAGCCTACAGGAGGTGGACGAGAAGGGTCTGTCTCGGGTGTCCTCGCTTGTTAAACAACAGATCGCCCTAGAAAGCCGGGTTGAGGATCTGGAAGCCGAACTTAAGGCGACCAAGGCCCAGCTTACCAGCATCTCCGACGACCTTCTTCCTGCCGCTCTGTCCGAGCATGGCTTGAAGACGTTGAAGATGGCGGACGGCAGCGAGGTTTCTGTCACCAAGAACTACGGCGCGTCCATCCCCAAGGACAAGACCGCCGAGGCGTTCGAGTGGTTGCAGAAGAACGACTTTGCTGACATCATCAAAAACCAAATCAGTGCGTCATTTGGTCGCAACGAATCTAACCGTGCGAACGATCTGTTCGGGCGGCTTGAGAATGAAGGCTACACGCCTTCGCAAAAGCAGTGGGTTGAGCCAATGACGCTCAAGGCTTTTGTCAAAGAGCAGGTCGAGTCTGGAAGAGAAATTCCTTCCGACCTGTTTGGTATCTTCATTGGCGAGAAAGCAAAGATCCGGAGAAAGTAAATGGCAAACGCAGTTGCAAAGAAAGACACGGCGACTTCAGTGGTAGCCTTTGAAGGCTTCGAGCAGTACGCCAACGCAGGCATGGAGGATGTGCGTACAGAGGACCTTTCGGTTCCTTTCCTGCGCATCCTTGCGCAGCTCTCCCCTCAGGTGAACAAGAGGGACGGGGCCTACGTGGAAGGTGCCGAGGCTGGCATGATCTACAACACGGTAGCGAACGAGGCGTACAACGGGGAAGACGGTATCTTGGTCGTTCCCTGCTACTACAGCCGTCGCTACGTCGAGTGGAAGCCTCGTGAGAAGGGCGGCGGGTACGTGAACAGCTACGACGCCGAGGATCCCATCGTAAAGAGGGCTCACCGGGATGATCGTGGTAACGACGTTCTTCCAAACGGAAACCTCCTGACGAACACGGCACAGTTCTTCGTGTTGCTTCTGCATCCGGAGAATGGTCCGCAGCGGTGCCTGCTTACGATGACAAGCACCCAACTGAAGAAGGCTCGCAAGTGGCTGACACAGATGCAGTCGCTACAGGCGAAGGGTAAAAATGGGATGTACACACTTCCCATGATGTCTCAGAAGTACGTGATCCGTACTGTTGAGGAGCGTAACGACAAAGGCTCGTGGTTCGGCTGGGAAGTCTCGCGTAGCGGGCCGCTGAACATGGATGTCGAGAGTGATCTGTTTGAATTGGGTCTTGCGTTCGCCAAGTCTGTCAAGGCTGGCGAAGTTAAGGTCAAGGAAGAAATGGGGACCGAAGAGTCTGAGCGTGGTCCCCGCTCTAGTCGAGAAGTTGATGACTCTGTTCCCTTCTAACGAGGTTACGTAGTCACTCAATGTGGGGGGCGTACCGTCCTAAAAACGGTGCGTCCCTTCCTCTCGATGGAGCCTTAGAAATGGACCTCGCACAACGGTTCTTCGACCTATTCAGGGGTAACGACAGAGCCCACGGAACTTTTAACGTACAGACCGACCGAGAAAGGGACGGCAAGAAGCAGGGGGTTGCTCGCGTTCTCAAGGAAGCTACGACCGTAGAGCATTGGTCGAACCACATCCTAGGGAAGCAGGGCCTCGGCATCATCCCCATCAAGGACAACAACTCCTGTCATTGGGGCGCTATCGACATTGATATCTATAACCTCGACCACAAGGTTTTGAACTCAAAGGTTCAGAAGCTTGGGGTTCCGGGGATTATCTGTCGTAGCAAATCAGGCGGCGCCCATATGTTCTTCTTCTTCAAGGAGGAAGTGTCGGCCTCGGCCCTCCAACCAAAGCTCAAGGACATCGCATCGCTGCTGGGCTATGCTGGCTCCGAGATATTTCCGAAGCAGACTGAAATCCTTGTGGAGCGTGGCGACACAGGGAACTTTCTGAATATGCCATACTTCATGGGAGAGGACACAACACGCTATGGCTTCAACGGGGAGGGGATATCACTCGGGCTTTCAGAGTTTCTGGACTATGCGGAGGGTGCGAAACTTGGGGTCGATTTCTTTCTCGATATCAAAACGGATATGGTCAAGGATGACAGCATCCTTCCGAATGGACCCCCCTGCCTTCAGCACCTATGCGAAGAAGGTTTCGCGGAAGGCGGTCGGAACAACGCGCTCTTCAATCTTGGCGTGTATGCCCGTCTGTCGGATAAAAAGGGCTGGGAAACCGTCGTCCAGAACTTCAACACCAAGTACATGACGCCGCCGCTGCCCGCCAACGAGGTGGCTGGCATCATCAAGCAGCTTCAAAAGAAAGACTACTTCTACAAGTGCGACGACCAACCCATCGCCAGCTTCTGCAACAAGAACCTCTGCATGACGCGCAAGTTCGGCGTCGGCCCCGGCCAACTCAACAACGAACTGTCAAGCCTGACAAAGATCAACGGCGATCCACCAATCTGGTTGCTCAACGTAGACGGTAGCCGAGTAGAACTAAGCACCGAAGCCCTTGTTTCCCAAGCGATATTCCAGCGTGAGTGCGTGGCACAGGTCAATAAGTACCCCGTCGGAATGAACGCGAAGTCGTGGCAGGCAAGAATGCAAGTCCTGCTGAACAACCTGACAATCATCGAGGTTCCGCCAGACGCCACCCTAAAGGGAGCCTTCGAGGATCTTCTGGCATCCTTCTGCTGCGACCGTGCGAAAGGCGTCGAGCGTGAAGACATCCTGCAAGGCATTGCCGTCTGGACAGATGGTAAG
>Ga0304730_1000320_pt1 | contig 42074 bp, 28 predicted proteins | sample M_130628_MF_Meta_FD_190474 | JGI IMG/M metagenome (GOLD analysis project Ga0304730, IMG submission 190474) | Freshwater microbial communities from Lake Montjoie, Canada to study carbon cycling - M_130628_MF_MetaG (v2) (version 2) | ecosystem: Environmental > Aquatic > Freshwater > Lake | place...
CATCGAGCGCGTCAGCCGGAAAAATCCTCTACTGGCGAGCGATCAACCGGGTTGACGTCGACGATGCCCGCTTCCTCGACATGGATCAGTTGGGGGCGGGCGCGGGCGGCCTCCGCGCACCAGGCTTCGGCGGTGCGGCGCCAGCGAAGCCTGTGAGCCGTCCGGTGCCGGGCACTTGAAACGACGGGCCGCCATCAAGCTGTTACAAGCGTGGCGCTGAGCAGGATTGCCGGCAGGGTCATTCCCTGTGGCATAATCCACGCCCCCACGCCGGCGCCCTGTTGAGGTGCTGGCTTTATTCCCGCCCGAGATCTTTTCCTCATGCGCACGATCCTGCCCAGCTGGTTCCTCCCTGTCTTGATGCTGTCATTGGCCACACCAGCGGCGACCGCCGAGCCACCCGCATCGATTGACCACATCGAGATCGCCCTCGACCGGCAGACGCTCGAACTCGTGCGTGAGCCGGGAGTTTCCGCGCAGGTCACCCTCACCGCTGTCGGCCCCGATGGCCAGCGGCAGCCACTTGATCCGGCGAACGCGACGCTCACCGCCACCACCACGGAGGCCAGTGGCGGCGTAGAGGTCGTGGCGATCGAACAGGGAAAGGTCGTGCCCCGCGACGGGGGTGTCGCGAAGATCACGGCGGTCGTGGAGCAGAATGGCATGAAGCATTCGGCCAGCACCAAAGTGGTGGTCGCCCCCTTTTATCGTGACTACCACCAGTGCCTGGTGACGAAGCTCTTCATGGGAATGGAGGGGACGCCTGTCGAGCGGCTGGCGAAAGAACCGCTCTTCCAGAAGCCGCACGACGTGCTCTGCACGTTCGAGGAGGCGCTGGAAGTGATCCGCAAGACCGACAATCTCACCCGCGGCATTCCCAAGATCATCTACCTCGTTGGCTGGCAGAAGGGTGGCCACGACCATGGCTATCCGGCCTGGGACGAGGTCAACCCGCGGCTGAAGCTTCCCCACGACGCCACGGCGCTCGAAAGCCTCCGCTGGCTGATCCGTGAAGCCCGGCGCTACAACACCACCGTCAGCCTGCACATCAACATGCTCGACGCCTACCGGCACAGCCCGCTGTGGGATGAGTACGTGCAGAAGGATCTGTTTGCCAAGGACGAGCAGGGCAACCTGCTGGTGGCCGGCAGCCAGATCGAGGGGGACGACATGTACAACGTCGTCTATCCCCGCGAATGGGAGGCGGGGCTCGCACAGCGGCGGATCGATCGATTGATCGAGATGGTCCCCGAACTGAAGGATGGGCACACGATCCACGTCGATGTCTTCATCGCCCAACGTGACAACGGCAAGCCGGTCAGCCCTTGGCACGCCCTCCCCGAGCACGGAGGCCTGACGCCTGACAAATATGTGGAGGCGCAGCGGAAGATTTTTCATTACTGGCGCGATCGGGGCTTCGATGTGACCGGCGAAGGCATCTTCTGGGCCCACCCGCCGGGAGAAGGCTTCACCGGCCTGCAGGCGATGTCGTGGTGGTATCCGAGTGACCCGGGCTACCAGATGAAAATCCCAGAGCGGCTGATGGCCCGCGGCCGCACCGATCGGGGCAGTGACGGCGATTTCCGGTTTGGCTCGAGTATGCACGGTGAGGAGATCTGGCAGCGGGACAAGGAGACGATGCCCGGATTTCTCGGGATGTTCTGCCGCACCACGCTCCCCTGGTATTTCCTCAGTCGCCACGACCGCCTCTCCTTCAAAAATGACGTGCTGACCTACAGCGACGGCGTCGTAGCCCGGACGGAGGACGGCGTTCGCACGATCCGACAGGGAGATTTCGTGCTCCGCGCCGACGACGACCTCTTCGTGCCGGCGGTCTGGAATCCGCAGGAGATCATCGCTTGGTCGAATGGCGGCAGCGCTGCCAGGAAGTGGCGGCTGCCTGCCGACTGGCAGGATGTGAAAGCGGTCGATCTCTACCGCATCACGCCCGCAGGCTGCACGCCCCGGGAGGCGAAGGTGCCAGTGGCCGATGGCACGCTGTCCCTCACCCTCGAGAAGGAGGAGGCGGTGTCGATCGTTCCTGCCGGCACTGCACCCACCGGCACCATTCACCATCCAGGCGCCGCCGATGCGGCGTTGCCCGAGCGGCCCAACGACGAGTGGCGGCTGCGGCACGGCGAACGGGTGGCGGAGGTGCGAGGCATGGCCAACGGGCCAGAGATCCTCTTCATCGGCGACTCCATCACCTCCGGCTGGCGGGATATCGGCCGGGAGGTGTGGGAGCGGGAATTCGTTCCCCGTCGGGCCGCATCGATCGGCATCGCCGGCAGCCAGACGCAGCACATTCTCTGGCAGCTCGACCATGGTGCCGTCGATGGCCTTCAGCCCCGGCTCGTGGTGCTGATGATCGGCGTCAACAACATCGTCGCCTCACCCCACCATACGGCCGCCGACATCGCCCGTGGCATCGAGACCATCGTGGCCCGGCTGCGGGAGAAACTCCCGGCGGCTGATGTGCTGGTGCTTGGCACCTTTCCCAAAGATCTCCAGCCCGACAGCCCCGATCGGCAGAAGATCGCGGAGGTCAACAGGCTGATCGCTCCGCTGGCCGACGGCGGGCGGGTGCGGTTTGCCGATCCGGGCAAGCGGTTGCTCACGGCCGACGGAACGCTGCCGGCTGCCATCTCGCCCGATGGTGTGCATCTGAGCCCGGCGGGATACCAGCTCTGGGCCGACGCGATGAAGGATCTCGTGGCCAGCGCCACAGTACCGCTGCCGGAACGGTTTCAAGTGCGTCCCCTCCCGGGCCACTCCGGCTGTGCGTTCACGATGTACGGCGTGCCTGGTGAACTGCCGCAGTTGGAGCAGCTCGTTGCCGTGATGAAGAAAGAGCATCTCGGCAACGGATTCGATCCAGGGCCGGGCCCGGCCCCTCACGCCAAGCCGCTGTTTGATGCACTGGCCACCACGAGCTGGCCGGTGGTGAGCACCTGCTGCGCCGACATGCAGATCGACGGTGGCCGATGTGTGCTCGGGGCCGCCGATGCCGCCGCCTGGGAGGCGATGGACCGCGCCGGAAGGTTCACCGCCGTGCAGCTTGGGGAGTGGGGCTACTACTTCCACCGGCTCTCGCACAACGAGAAGTGGTGGCGGGATGTCTATGGCGCGGAGTTCGACGCCTTCAAGCACCTGATGAAGCCGGCCGGGCTCAACGGCTATGACCGACAGCCGACCAGCAAGCGGGAATGTTATGACGCCGTGGAACGGTACTTCAAAAACCGCTGCCGCGATCTGCTCGACCGGGTGATCAGCGTCAACGGTCATTCCCACTATGAGGCTTATTCTGGCGAGTGGGGGGCACGCTGCATCGGACTGGAGTTGGGGGAGAACATCGCCTTCACGCAGTCAAAACTGGCGTTCGCCCGCGGGGCATCGCGGCAGTGGCAGAAGCCATGGTCGGTGCAGGTGAGCCCCTGGTTTGCCGGGGCCTGCACCACCAGCGGCCCGCTGCGGAGCGAAGGCGGCATGGCACGAGGGCTCGACGCCGGCCACTCGCTGAGCTTCTATGAGCGGCTCTGGCTGCACGCCTGGTTTGCCGGTGCGGCGATGGTCACTCCCGAAAACAGTATCAGCATCTTCTTCGAGCAGGCGGCGGCTCCGTGGACGCTGACCGCCCACGGCCGGAAGGCAGCCGAGGTGTTTGACTTCATGCAACGGCATGACCGGGGCGTGCCATTCACGCCGGTGGCGATCGTGCTCGATCATCTGGCTGGCTACAACGGCTACATGGACAAACCGTGGGGCATCCTCGAACCCACCTCCGGCGACCGTCAGCTGCGGGACCTCTTCGACGCGCAGCTGTTTCCCGGTGCCGACCACATCCATGCCCCGCCCAATCGCGACAATCCCGAGGCGGCCTATCTGCGGCCCACGCCCTACGGCGAGATTTTTGATGTGCAGCTGACCGGTGCATCGGCGGAAATGCTGGCCAGCTACCCGGTGCTGTTGCTGGCCGGTGACATTGAGTTTGATGATGCCACGGTTGCCAAGCTCCGGCATGCGCTGCAGCAGGGGAGCACGTTGCTCGTCTCGCAGGCCCACCGCGAGGCGCTCGGTGCGAAATTCCAGTCGCTGGCCGCGGAGCCAGGAAAAGGACGACTCGAGGTTCTGGAATCGTGGAAGAATCCCGCCACCGGCCGGTCGGCGGCGATCTCCGCCAGCCGGCTGGAGCGGCTTGTCCGCGACCTCTTACCTATCGAGGTGACGGGCGATGCGATCCAATACCAGATCAACCGCACAGCGGCCGGCTGGGTGATCGAACTGGTCAACAACACGGGCGTGGCCAAGAAACCGGATCAGTCAGCGACGGTCGATCCGGCCGCAGTGGCCCACGTTGTGCTGCGTCCACGAGGGGACTATCGCGAGGCGAGGCAGTGGCGAACGGACCGCGCGTTTCCACCGGGCGACCCCATCGTGATCGACGTGGGTCCCGGCGCAAATGCATTTGTCGAATGGCGGTGAGCCGGCGACAGTCGCTTTCAGCCTCCGCCGGTCACCTTCATCGGCAGTGCCAGCACCTTGTCGCGGGCGGTGATGAAGAGCGTTTTGTGGTCGGCACCACCGAATGTGACATTCGTGGCATTGCCCGGTAGCGGGATCTCTCCCACCAGGGTGCCATCGGGAGCAAACACAGCGATCATCGGCTTCTTCGGCGTGGTGTAGACATTGCCATGCTCGTCGAACGCCAGACCGTCGCAGCCGTAGTCGCAGAACTTCTTCCGTTCGCCCAACTGGCCGGGGCCGAGGATCGGATAGACAAAGGTCTCATTGCCGACCCGGTCGGAGATGTAGATCAGCTTGCCGTCGGGCGAAATGAGCACGCCATTGGGACGCTTGAAGCCCTCCGCCACCCGCGTCACGGTCTTGCGATCGGGCGAGATCCAGTAGACCGCCTCGCTCGGCACCTCGATCTCCTCCGGCTTACGGTCGTAGGCGGGGTCGCTGAACCAGATCGCTCCGGACGCATCGATGAAGAGGTCGTTGGGATTGTTGAGTCGCTTGCCCTCGAAGCGTTCCACGAGCGGTGTGATCTCCTTGGTGACAGGATCGATCACCACCATGCGGCGATGCGGGTCCATCTGGCAGCCGTAGAGTTTCCCGTCCTGTCCCCAGAACAGGCCATTGGTTTTGCCCGAGGGATCGAGCCAGGTTTCCACGGTCTGCGTCGCCAACTCAGTGCCGGCTGGCGGCAGCCCACCCGCGGGAACCTTCCACATGTGGATCTTTGTGGTGCCGAGGTCGCTGAAGTAGATGTCTCCCTTCGCATCGGTGGCCGGGCCCTCGGTGAACGTGAACCCCTCCGCGATGATGCGTGGCTCAGGTTTGCCGTCGACGATATCGGCCAGCGTGTCGGCGTGCGCCGTGGACGGACCGGCCAGGAAGCCGATCACCAAAGCCAACTGGCAGCCAAGAACAGGCAGTAGAGCAGACAGTAGGTCAGACAGTCTGGCCGGCAGCTGAAACGTTTGACGCGAAGCAGTCACGGTCGGCACTCCTAAGTCGAGAGAAAGATAAAGACGCGAGAAAGAAAGTTGGACGAGAGAAAAAGAAGGACATCATCCCCACGCACCACGCTGGCGAAAGTATAGCCAACCCGCGTTCCAGCCGCACCATCCGGTCATGCACAGGCGGTTGCCTGGGCGGGCATTCAGGCAAACACTTCGACATGCCGCGGGGCAGGGCTGGGGTTGCCGAGATCGAGCGAGATCAGCCGGCCGCCACGTTTCCAGTCGGGAGGTCCGTAGCCACCCATGCCGCTGACGCGGCCATAGACCAGTTCGGTGCCCTGCCAGAGACCGTGGAAGTTGTTGACGTGGTCGTGGCCACAGAACACGGAGGTCACGCGGCCAGATTGTGAGAAGAGTGCGAACGAGCGGCCCGTGTCGCTGTCGAAGCAGACCTTCTCTCCCCGCTGCCCGTCGGCCTTGCCCGACTCGAACAGCGTCTGGTACTCCAGCAGCGGGATGTGGACGAACACCGTGATGGGAGCCTTCACCTCCCGCTGCCGATCGCGTTCCAACTGCCGTTCGAACCAGTTGAGTTGGGCATCCGAGATCCGTCGTGTGCTCGCGGCATAGCCCACCTGAAAGAAGAACAGGCAGGCGCGAGGCCCGGCCGCTTCGGCCGTGAGCAGATCGTAGCGATAGCAGTAGTGACGCCCGTCTACATCGTCGATGAATCCTTGAAAACCGCGTTCCATTTTCTGTCGGATGGCGTCGAGTGGCAGCGAACCTTCCGCCTCGTTCACAGGGTAGTCGTGATTCCCGACGCAGAGGGTCCAAGGCACGTTCAGCCCATTGATCACATCCATGCCAACCCAGTCGACGGGCTTCTTGGAATCGTTGTTCACGAAGTCGCCGGTGTGGACAATGAAATCGGGCTGCTCCCTGGCGACGATGGCCCGCAGGACCTGCTCCGTGGCTCGGTTGGTCTCATCACCTGGGTGAAAGTGGGTGTCGGCAAGCTGCAGCAGTCGCAGTGGCCTGGGCCTCGCGGGGGTGAAGAGCAGTTCGCAGTGATCGGTGGCTTGCTGTCGGAACAACAGGTCACCGAACCGCTGTTCGGTGCCGACGTCAGCAACTCCGCGACTGGCGAGGAGTCCCGCGGCACCGGCAGTGACACTCTGAAGGAATTCGCGGCGTTGCACGGCATGGTCCTTTGAAGAGAGATGTGATGATTGCCACGGCAGCTGCGGGCGGGAGTTGGTCAGCGGTCGATCGCCCCATCCCACCCGCGGAGTCGGATATGCAGTGTGGCGATTTTACCCATGAAATGATCCATCGAATACTTTCCGGCTGCCAGCAGCAGATGTTTCCGGGCGAGGTCGGTCTGTCCGAGGGCCTCCGCATGGAGCCCAAGATAGAGGTGGCCGTAGCAGTGGGCGTCGCGGCGGGTCGCCTGCGGCGCGGAATCGGCTGCTGTGATCACAGCGTCGGCCGGGCCCGCGCCGCGGTAGAAGGCCAGCACCTCCTTCATCGGCACCCGGCCATCGTCGCCTACGGGAAGGATCGCCTGTCGGGCTGCTTCCGGGCCGGCCTCGCGGGCCGCGCAGGCGAAGTGCCAGGTGACATTCTCCACGTCCGCCGGATTGACCGTGCGATGGAGTTCGAACTGCCGTCGGCCGTCGGCAAACCGGTTGGCATAGTAGAGCGCCAGGCCTCGCTGCCAGAGGTGCGGCTCCATGTCGGGACGGGCCTGGACGAGCGAGTCAAACCCGAGGGCGGATGCCTCCGGCTTGCCGTCGAAGAGCAGCCGCACAGAGTCGTCGAAGAGCTTTTGCAATGGCACCTCATCTGCCACTGCAGTTGCTCGGTAGGCATGCATGGTTGCGGCCGTTGCCAGGGCGACAAACAGTCGGCGGGGGATGGTGTGGTCGTGTGGCATGTGGAGATCGCGATTGAAGCCTGATCAGTCGGGATTCGGTGCCCGGGTATTGCAGTCCGAGGCTCTCAGTATCAGGCCTGTGAGCGATCGTTGCCAGCGATGTGAGACTTTCTCCACGGGCTGCTATCCTTCTGTCACGCTTCCCGGAGGATTTTCGATGCCCTATTCCGCGACACTTCGGGGTCAGCACTACTCATTCCCCGATCTCCGCGACCTGTTGGCCAAGGCCAACGAGGAGAAGTCAGGCGACAGCCTGGCTGGAATCGCCGCTACGTCGCACAGTCAGCGGGCCGCAGCCAAGACGGCGCTTACGGATGTGTCGCTCGCGGCGTTCCTCGATGCGCCGCTCTTGTGCCCCGATGACGATAGCGTCAGCCGAGTGCTGCTCGACGACCACGATCGGGCGGCCTTCGCGACGATCGCCTCCTGGACGGTCGGCGAACTGCGTGACCACCTGCTCGCCGAGACAACCTCCGCCGCCGACATCGCTCGGCTCCAGCGGGCGCTCCTGCCCGAAATGGCAGCCGCCGTCGCCAAGCTGATGAGCAACAAGGATCTGGTGATGGCATCCAGCCGGATCAGAAATCTGTCGCACTGCCGCTCAACGCTCGGGGCCCGCGGCGTGCTCGGCATCCGCATCCAGCCCAATCATCCGGCCGACGATGTGCCGGCGATCCTGTTGGCCACGGTGGAAGGGCTGCTGCATGGCTGCGGCGATGCCGTGATCGGGGTCAATCCCGCGACCGAATCGGTCGACACCGTGGGTGCCATTCTCCACGCGCTCGACCGGCTCATCACCACGTTTCAGATCCCCACGCAGCACTGTTGCCTGGCGCACATCACCACGCAGTTGGCATGCCTCGACCGGGGTGTGCCGATCGATCTTCTCTTTCAGTCGATCGGCGGCACGCAGTTGACCAACGAGAGCTTCGGCATTTCGCTGGGCATGCTCCAGGAGGGCCGGGAGCGGGTGCTGGAAGACCATCTGAAACGCGACGGCACCAGTGCCGGACGGCAGGTGATGTATTTTGAGACGGGGCAGGGGAGCAGCCTTTCGGCGGAGGCCCACTGCGGCATCGACCAACTCACGCTCGAGGCCCGTGCCCACGGCCTGGCCCGCGCTTTCGATCCGTTTCTGGTCAACAGCGTGGTGGGGTTCATCGGGCCGGAATATCTCTGCGACGAGCGACAGATCGTGCGGGCAGGGCTGGAGGACCACTTCGTCGGCAAGCTCCTTGGGCTGCCGATGGGATGCGATGTGTGCTACACAAACCATGTGGCCGCTGACCAGAACTCCGCAGAAAATCTGCTCATGCTTCTCTCGGCGGCCGGCTGCAATTTCTTCATGGGCGTGCCCGGAGGAGACGACGTGATGCTCAACTACCAGACCACGAGCTATCACGACGCCATCGCCATGCGGTCGCTGTTCGCCTTGCGGCCCGCCCCTGAATTTGAGCACTGGCTGGAGACACAGCAGATCATGCGCGAGGGGGAGTTGCTGCCGACCAGCGTCACCAGTGGCCGACTGCTGGCTCACGTGGCTGAGTAGTCGTGCATGATGGCAGTCGGGTGCTCTGTCGTGTGCTCTGGGGAGTATGTTGAATGTCTGCGATGAAACGTTCGTCCGCATCAGACTCCCGCCGCGCTTCCGTGGATGATTCGTCACTGCTGGAACGCCTGGGGTATGTGCAGGAACTCTCCCGCACCCTCAACGCCTTCTCCAACTTTGCCATCTCACTGTCGATCATCTGCATCCTCGCCGGTGGCATCACGTCATTCCACATTGGCTACTGCTCGGTGGGCGGGGCGGCGATCGGTCTGGGCTGGCCGCTGGTCTGCCTGTTCTCGCTGGCGGTAGCCCTCTCGATGGCGCAGATCGCCTCCGCGTTTCCGACCGCTGGCGGCCTGTATCACTGGGGAGCGATCCTCGGTGGCCGGGGCTGCGGCTGGGCCACCGCCTGGTTCAATCTGGCGGGGCTGGTCACCGTGCTGTCGGCGATCAATGTCGGCACCTTCCGGTTTCTGGTCGCCATCTGGAGGCCCGAGTGGCTGGATAATCAGGCGATCGAACTGCTCGCCGTGTTGTGCATCACCGCGTCGCAGGCGGCAATCAATCATCTCGGCATCAGGCTTACCAGCCGGCTCACCGACTGCAGCGGATTTTTGATTCTGGCAGTGGCGGTGGCGTTGCCAGTGGCGCTGGCGACCTACTCTGGCCCGTGGCAGTGGGAGCGGCTCATCACCTTCACCAATCACAGCGGCCTGCCCATCGAGGCGCCGGTCTGGCCGGTGGGAGCGTCGCTCCCGATCCTGTTTCTGCTCGGCCTGCTCTTGCCCGCCTACACGATCACCGGCTTCGACGCCTCGGCCCACGTTGCAGAGGAAACGCTCTCCGCCGCCCACAATGTGCCTCGCGGAATCATCAACAGCGTGCTGGTATCGGGGTTGATGGGCTGGCTGCTCTTGTGTGTGCTGGTGCTCGCGATGCCCGATCCAGCGGAGGGGGCACGGCAGGGCCCGCTGGTCGTGCCGTGGATCATGAACTCAGTGCTGCCGGTGTGGCTGGCCGATCTGATGTTTGCGGGCATCCTGGCAACGCAGTATCTCTGCGGCCTGGCCACCGTCACCTCTGCCTCGCGGATGACCTACGCCTTCGCCCGTGATGGAGGTCTGCCCTGCTCCCACCTGCTTCGGAAAGTCAGCATGCGATGGCGGACGCCGGTTGCCGCGATCTGGACGGTGGCCGTCGGGGCGGTGCTGTTCACGCTCAACACACCTGTCTATTCAACGATCACGGTGGTCTGCACGACATTTCTCTACATCTCCTACGTTCTGCCGATCGCCGCCGGTCTGTGGGCCTATGGCCGCTCCTGGCGGAGCTTTGGTCCCTGGCAGATGGGAGGCTGGTTCCGGCCGCTGGCGGTGGTGAGCCTCCTCGGCTGTGTGACGCTGATTCTTGTCGGTATGCAGCCCCCGAATGAGGCTTCGCTGCCGGTGGTGGCGGGGATGGGACTGCTGCTGACCGTGGCCTGGTTCGCCGGAGTGCGGACGCGGTTTCCAGGCCCCCCAGTCGCTGGCTTGGCGGAGGGAATCGAATCGTGACCAAGCCGCAGTCCAAACCGCCAGCCCAGCTTGCGTTGGGAGCAGACACTGGCCCGACGCCGGTCGTGGACACCGAACGCGAGTCCATGCTGGCGGCGATCCGCGCCCGCACGCCGGCGCGACTCATGCTCGCCCGGCAGGGAGGCTCCTACACGACGCGGGTGCAGGTGGGGCTGCGGCAGGATCATGCCGCAGCGATGGATGCCGTGTGGCGTGAAGTGGTGCCTCAGGCCGACTGGGGCGCGGCGTTCTGCACACAGTGGCAGATTCTGGAGACCACGTCCGCCGCGGCAACGAAGGAGGAGTATGTGCGACGGCCCGATCTGGGCCGAATCTTTTCCGCAGCCGCGGCCACCGACGTGGCTGCCGGCGGCCTCGCGGGAGCGGATCTGCAGATAGTCGTGGGGGACGGTCTGTCAGCGAGCGCTGCGGTGCGGCAGGTGCCGGTCCTGCTGCCACTGGTGGCGGAATTGGCGCAGGCCCAGCAGTGGTCGCTCGGTCGACCGATCTTCGTGCGGTACTGCCGGGTAGGAATCCTCAACGCGATCGGCGAACTTCTCAAACCCCGGGTGGTGGTGTTGCTTATTGGCGAACGCCCAGGGCTGCAGACAGCCGAGAGCCTGTCGGCCTACCTGGCGTTCCGGCCAACAACGGGCCATACCGACGCGCAGCGGAATGTCGTCTCCAACATTCATGCCGCGGGCACTCCTCCCGCTCGTGCCGCCGAGCGGATCGTGGCTCTGGCTGCGGAAATGATGCGATGCTCCACCAGCGGACCGGCTGTCAAGGAAAAAATCTCTACACTCCCTGCCCCCGCACCTGCCGCTCGCCTGCCCCATCCTTGAATTTCACACCCCGTCAACCACATCCCGCCATGCTGCTCTCCTTCCATCGCCCGCTCTTGCGCCGCGATTTTCTCCGCCACTCCGCCAGCCTCGCCGTTCTCTCGACGCTCTGCCCAGAGCGCAGCCGGGCGGCTGAAGACCAGGCCACACGAGAAGTGATCGCCAGACTCACTGCCGCCAACGACGCGAAAATTCCTAAATGGCTGGCCAGACAGGAAAAACGAGCTGATCACCGCTGGGTGGGAGCGAGCGTCGGCGGCGACGGCATCCACTGGGTGCAAGGCACCACGGACTTGATCAGCACTCTCTGCTGCGGAATCTGTGGGCCAGGCTCGACTTTTTTCCAGTCGGAATCGCTCGTTGATCCGCTGCGGCTGGCGGTGGGCTATCTCCTGCGGGCCCAGCACGCCGATGGCACGATCGATCTCCATACCAGCAACTTCGCCTCCCCACCCGACACCGCCTTCGCCATCGACAGGGTCTATCCGGCCTATCGGCTGCTGGTCGCCAGCTCCCTGCCGGCCTTACAGGAGATCGCCAGCGATCTCGGCACATTCATCCAGCGGGCCGCTGCTGCCGTGGCGGTTGGCGGCGTCCACACGCCCAACCACCGCTGGGTCGCCTGCGCGGCGCTCGCGCAGGCCAATGCTCTCTTCCCGCGACAGGCCTACGTCGATCGGGCTGATGCCTGGCTGGCGGAGACGATCGATATCGATCCTGACGGCCAGTACACCGAAAAAAGCACGCTCGCCTATTCGGCGGTGATCGACCGGGCGCTGATCAGCACAGCCGAACTCATGAATCGGCCCGCCCTCTACGATCCGGTCCGCCGGAACCTCGAGATGATGCTCTATTACGTGCATGCCGACGGCGAGGTGGCGACCGAGGCCTCGCGCCGACAGGACCAATTCCAACGGGGCAGCCTCGCCCGTTATTACCTCCCCTACCGCACACTCGCCCTGCGAGATGGGAACGGCCGATTCGCGGCAGTAGCCCGGCGGCTCGAGACGCAGTCGCCCGGCCCGCTCGTCGACCTGATCACGTTCCTCTCCGAGCCCGCTTTCTGCGAAGAACTGCCCCCCGACGCCCCGCTCCCGGAAGACTATGCAAAAGTCTTTGCCCACTCGAATCTGGCCCGGATTCGGCGCGGCAAAACGAGCGTCACAATCCTCGCCGACAACACCACCTTCTTTTCGTTTCATAAAGGGGCCGCGGTGCTGGAGGCGGTACGACTGGCCACCGCCTTCTTCGGCAAGGGACAATTTGAAAGCGACACGCTCACGCTGCAGGATGGCCGCTTTATCCTGCGGCAGGTGCTCGAGGGCCCGTATTATCAGCCGCTGACACCGGAGCAGATCGAGGCGGGAGACCACATCAAAATGGCCCCGGAAGGAACCGTCACCGGCAGCCGCAGCGAGTTCCGCACCAAGAGCAACGTGCAGCGGCTCGAGGCCGTGATCGATATCACCGAGCAGGCTGGGGTGTTCCATCTCGCGTTTTCGATTGAGGGCACACCCGATGTGCCGGTGACGATTGAACTGGCATTTCGTCACGGCGGGACGCTTGCGGGCGTCGAGCCGTTGGGCGGCAGCGGCACGGCATTCCTGCTGCCATCAGGCACCGGCCGGTATACGGTCGGAGACGACACGATCGAATTTGGTCCCGGGAATCGGGATCACACCTACACGCAGATCCGCGGGGCGTTGCCAAAGTGGGACGGCCAGAGCGTGTTCGTGACAGGCATGACACCGTTCCATCACACGCTGTCGATCGGATGAGGGCGTGCCGGAGTCTGCCCGGTGCCGCGCCGATGACCACCAGATCAGCCGCGTTGGCATCGCCCCAAGTTCCGTGATATCTTTGAATGATTCCCCCCCAAGACGGCACGTTTTTGCGGTGTGATGCGATGTCTCCCAGCCAGCCACACCACCAGCCGTCTTCTTGGATGCGGGTGCCGTCTCCTGCCTTACTGTGGGCCCTCTCAATGCTGGCGGTTGCGGTCGAGGCTGACCGCATGTGGGCGGATGAATCGGCGACGACAGCAGCATCCGCTCCTGCCGTCGATTTTATTCGTGACATCAAGCCGATCTTCGTGCAGCACTGCTACGACTGCCATGGTCCCGGTCAGGAACGAGGTGGCCTGTCGCTGATCGAGCGCGGCCTTGCCCTCTCGGGAGGCGACAGCGGGCCGGGACTGGTGCCCGGCTCGGCCGCCACCAGCCTGCTGCTCCACCGGGTGACCGGTCGGAAGGCACCGGCAATGCCTCTCGACGGGGAACCACTTTCGGCGGCTGAGATTCAGCTCTTGGAAGCCTGGATCGATCAAGGTGCAGACTGGCCGCAGATCGCCGAGGACGCCGATCCGCGCCGACTCGCGGCGGCGCAGCACTGGGCGTTTGTGCCGTTGGTCAAACCAGCGTTGCCAGCGTCTGTCCCTCCCCGGCCCAATCCCGTCACGGATGACGCACTGGCCAGCGACGCCATCGATCGCTTCGTGACGGCCCGCCTCGACAGTCGGCAACTTCACCTTCAGCCGGAGGCCGATAGCACCACGCTTCTTCGCCGCGCCACCTTCGATCTGACGGGGCTCGCGCCGACGCCGGAGGAGATCGTCGCGTTTGCCGCCGACACACGCCCGGAGGCGTATCCCGAGTTGATCGATCGGCTGCTGGCCTCACCAGCATACGGAGAGCGTTGGGCCAGACACTGGCTCGATGTGGTGCGGTATTCCGATTCCGGCGGCTACGACACCGACATCTACTACGAACAGGCCTGGCGCTACCGCAACTACTGCATCCGCTCCTTCCAAGAGGACAAGCCGTTCGACCAGTTCCTGAAGGAGCAGGTGGCTGGTGACGAATTCTGGCCGGAGCAGGGGGAGGCGATGGCCGATGCGGTGGCCTTGTGGACGCTCGGGCAATGGCCCAATGCCTTCGATGCCTTTCCAGACAAGCTCGCCTACGTGCGGCGGAACGACCAGGTTGTCACGTTGAGCGAAGCGATGCTCGGTCTCACCGTGGGCTGCGCCAACTGCCACCACCATAAATACGATCCGATCAGTCAGCGAGACTATTTCGGACTCGAAGCGGTGTTTGCCGGTTCGGAGACGTTCAACCGCACCACCGGCAACGTGGCGTGGGTCAACGGTGAAAAGTCGCACTTCAGGGCGCTGCGTCACGCCACGGAGCCGCTGCCGGTACATCTGCTGCGGCGCGGCGAACTGAGCCAGCCCGCGGGAAAGGTTGTCCCTTCCGCGCCGGCATTCCTACCGCAAGGCGGACCCTTGTTCCCTGCGAATGCCGAGGATCCCTCCCAGGCCCGGGCCCGCCTGGCCACGTGGATCACCGCGGCCGACAATCCGCTCACCGCGCGCGTGATCGCCAACCGAATCTGGCAGTGGCACTTTGGTCGGGGCATCGTTGCCACGCCCAACGACTTCGGCACCCAGGGAGCATCACCATCCCATCCCGAACTCCTCGACTGGCTGGCCGCCGATCTGCGGGACCACGGCTGGAAACTCAAACGCCTGCACCGTGCCATCATGCTCAGCCACACCTACCGGCAGGGCGGCCAGCGGGAACCGGTGGCGGTGGCGGTCGATCCGGAAAATATTCTGTTGGCCGGCTTTCCTCGCCGTCGCATGGAGGCCGAGGCGGTCTGGGATCGGCTGCTGGAGGCCTCTGGCCGTCTCGATCGACGGCCGGTCGATGAGCCGTTCGTGCCACCCCTCACCGATGAGGAATTGCAGGGGCTCTACGACATCAACGGCAAACCGCGGGAATTCAAATGGAAGACCACCGAGGCACAGAACCGGCGGGGAATCTACATGCTCAACCGCCGATCATTTCGGATGCCCCTCCTGGAGGCCTTCGACCAGCCGCCCAACAGCGTCAGCTGTCCCGTGCGGCAAACCTCTACGGTGCCGGGCCAGACGCTGGCCCTGCTCAATGGCGACCTTCCCATCGAGCAGTCCATGGCGATGCAGGAGCGGCTGGCCCGTGAGGAGCCCGACTCCGTGGAGCGTCGGCTCAAGCGGGCCTGGCTGCTGGCATTTGCCCGCCCGATCCGACAGGAGGAGCTGGCCCTCGCCCGCCAATTTCTCGATGCCCGCCCCGAAAAGCCCGCTGCCGAGGTCTGGACAGAGCTTTGTCTGGCGCTGATCAACGCCAGTGAATTCGTGTATGTAGACTGATTTCTCGAGTCGCGTCGGCCTGGAGTGCCTGCGCTGGCCTGGAGGTGCTGCCATGTTCTGCCAACCCGATCGACCGCTCAGCCGCCGCGATCTGCTCGCCCAGGCGGGGCTGGGGTTTGGCGCCCTGGCGGCCCTCGGCGTGTTGGGCCGGGAGGGATTGGCCGCCCATGCCTTGGCTCCCCGCGCCGTGCACCACCGGCCGCGGGCCCGCGCGGTGATCTCGCTCTTCATGCATGGCGGTCCCAGCCAACTCGACACGTTTGACCCCAAGCCGCTGTTGGCACGCTATGCCGGCCAGACGCTGCCGGAGAGTTTTGGTGATCTCAATCTTGAGTTCACCAAAACCTCCACGGCCAAGGTGCTCGCCAGCCGGCGCACGTTTCAGCGTCACGGCCAGTCGGGCCTTGAGATCTCCGATCTCTTTCCGCATGTCGCTACCCATGCCGACCGTCTCGCGGTGGTCCGCAGCTGCTTTCACACCGAATTCAATCACTCCCCAGCCCTCTACCTGATGCACGGCGGCAACCGGCAGATGGGCCGGCCGAGCCTGGGAGCCTGGTGCACCTATGGTCTGGGATCGGAGGCAGAGGATCTCCCCGGCTATGTCGTCATGCGAGACGGACCGCTGAAGGGGGGCCCGGAGACGTATGCCGCCGGATTCCTACCAGCCGTTCATCAGGCGACGGAGCTGCGGAGCGTCGGTGCTCCCATCCTGCATCTGAACAAATCCTCCATCGCTCCCGATCTCGATACTCGCACACTGCTGGACTTCACGCAGGCGCTCAACCGACAGCATGCGGCGGCCCGGCCCGACGACGATCGCCTGTCAGCCCGCATTGCCGCTGGCGAACTCGCCTTCCGCATGCAGTCGGCGGCGCCGGAGGCAATCGACCTGGCTCGGGAATCCGCAGCCACCCACCGGCTCTACGGCCTCGACCGCGACGAGACTCGCGGCTTCGGCACGCAGTGCCTGATCGCCCGCCGGCTGGTGGAACGAGGGGTGCGGTTTGTGCAGCTCTACCACGGCTGCGGCAATGTCGGCTGGGACACCCACGGCAACAACGACGGCCAGCACCAGACCAATGCCCTGCAGACAGACAGGCCGATCGCCGGACTGCTTGAAGATCTGGCCGCCCGCGGTCTGCTCGACTCGACGCTCGTGCTGTGGGGCGGGGAGTTTGGCCGCACGCCCACCTCCGAGGGCTCGGACGGCCGCGATCACAGTCCCTATGGATTTTCAGTCTGGCTGGCCGGTGGAGGTGTTCGCGGTGGCATCACGCATGGCGCGACCGACGATTTCGGATTCAAGGCGGTGGAGGATCAGGTGCCGATTCGCGATCTCCACGCCACGATCCTGCATTTGCTGGGACTCGGTCACGAGGAGCTCACCTATCTCTTTCAGGGCTTGGAGCAGAAACTGACCGGCGTTGAGCCGGCGCGGGTGATCCGCCAACTGCTGGCGTAATTCCTGCCGCGGAGTTGCGTTGGCGGTCGGTCGCCGGATCGTCTCAAGTCTCGCTCCGCCATCAACCCGAGCTTCCCCGACAGTCTCTCAGGAAACGTCATGCATTCGTCGTCTGCCCCCGTCACGTTGGTGCCGGTGCCATCTCCGAGTTGCCGCGCATCTGCCGCGTGGCAAAAGCTCGGCATCCTGCTCGGTGTGCTGGCGACGTGCTGGTGGTGCGCAACGACAGGCTGCGCGGTGGCCGACGAGCCTGCGGCAGGGCCCTCTCTTGCGGATCTGATGCGCGACGTGAAAGCCCCGGAGGGATTCGAGGCAACGGTCTTTGCCGGACCCGACCTGGCGAGGTACCCAGTGTTTGTCGCGGCCACGGTTGACGGCACGCTGTTTGTCTCGAGTGACGGGAATGGCTCACTCGATCGTGAGCCGCACCGCGGGCGGATTCTCAGACTGCGCGACACCGATGGCGACGGCACCGCGGACGAGGTGCGTGAATTCGTTGCCGATGTCGACAGCCCCCGCGGGCTGGTTTGGGTGGACGACCGGCTGATCGTGCTCCACCCGCCCCACGTCACCGCGTTTCAGGACACCGACGGCGACGGTATCGCCGATTCACAGACCAGGCTCGTGAGCGATCTTGGGTTTGGGTTTGCCGATCGCCCCGCCGACCACACTTCGAACGGTCTGGCACTGGGTATCGACGGCTGGATCTACGCCGCGATCGGCGATTTTGGATTTCGCGACGCCGTGGGGAGCGACGGCCGCCATCTGCACCTCCGCGGCGGTGGGATCGTGCGGTTTCGTCCTGACGGCAGCTGTCTCGATCTCTTTGCTCGCGGCACCCGCAACAATCTCGAGGCGGCCGTGGGGCCGCTCCTGCAGATGATCGCCCGCGACAACACCAACGACGGCGGCGGCTGGAACGTGCGGCTGCACTCCTTCAGCGGCCTCGAGGACCATGGATATCCGCGGCGCTACCTTCACTTCCCCGACGAGATCGTGCCGCCGCTTGCCGATTATGGCGGCGGTTCCGGTACCGGCGCCTGCTGGATCGACGAGCCCTGGATGCCGGCCAGATGGAACGACGCTCCGTTCACCTGCGACTGGGGTCGCGGCCTGATCTATCGCCATCCTCTCACGCCTCAGGCCGCCGGATTTACCGCCGGGCAGGAGGAATTTCTCCAGCTCACCCGCGTGACCGATCTCGATGCCGACGGCGTGGGCACGATCTATGCCGCCAGCTGGCGCAATGGCACGTTCACCTGGACCGGCCCACATGTTGGCTTCATCGCCGGTCTGCGGCCGACCGGACGCACGGCCGCCGCGGCGCCCGATTTCACAAGCGGCGATGGCTCGAAGCTATGTGCACTGCTGGCCGGCCCCAGCCACCGGATCCGCCTGGAGGCACAGCGACAGTTGCTACGCCGTGGAGTCGGTCCAGAACTCGTTGGCAGGCTTGAGGCACAGGCCACCGACTGCGAGGCGGCACCGGGACCCCGGGTGGCGGCGCTCTTTACGCTGGCACTTGGGGGTGAGGCGGCGGCTCGGCCCGCCCTGATTCGCATGGCAGCCGATCCTGTGATCGCGCCGTTTGCCATCCGGGCGTTGGGCGATCAGTTCACCGCCGCTGGGCCGATCGCTCCGGTCGATGGTGATCTACGACAGACGCTCATCGCGGGCGTGGTGGCCACCGATCCGCGGACGAGACTGGAATCGATCGTGGCGCTGACGCGATCGGGCGATGGTTCTGCGGCGGCGCCGCTGCTGCCGCTGGCGAAAGACCCCAACGCGCTCGTCGCCCACACGGCGATCGAGGGGGCGGTGCGACTGGGAACGATCGATGAGCCGCGGGTGTTGGCATCCTGCGAGGCGGCTTTGGATGCACAGGGCACCACCGCCATCGCGGCCGGGCTGGGGGCTAGCCGCGTGCTCGGGGAACTCCACACTCCCGCCGTCGCCGCGCTGGTCGTCTCCCGCCTCGAGCAGTTGCAGGACCGGAAAGGGAGCTCGACAGAGAACGGCGATCTGCGGGAGGCACTGCTATGGTCGGCCTCCCGTCTCTATCGCCGCGAGGGAGCCTGGCCGGGGGAGTCGTGGGGTGGCCGACCCGATGCCCGCGGTCCCTATTACGCCGCCGAGGAATGGGACGCTTCGCCGCACCTGCTTGAAGGAATCGTCAACGCACTCGCCGGCGGAAACATCGCAGACATGCCCACGCTGGCCCGCATTCTTGGGCTCCATCGGATTCCAGCCGACAGCATCGTGCCGGTGCTGACCGACTGGGCTGCCCGCGGGCCGCAGGGGCAGTATGCACTGGCCACATTCCTGGACGTAGAGGGTTCGTGGTGGCCGCAAGCAACCGACCTGCTCACATCATTCACACAGCAGGAGGACGTGGCCCCGGCGGAGCGCGTGGTGGCAATTCGCGTGTTGGCCCGCTCCGACGATGCAGCCATGCTCGGCCCGCTGGTGGCCGCTGCCATGAAGCTGGAGCCCACCTCTGCCGAGGCGGCCCCGTTGCTGCAGGTGGCGCGGCAGTTGGTGCGGGAGAGTGCGGCAGCCGCCGCCGATCCACTGGCCGCGGAAGCACTGGCCGAAGCTGGCCCACGGCAGCGGGAAATCGTCGACGATATTCTGCTCACGGTGGCGGCATCGAGCAGCGCCAAGAGCGCCGTGCGGTCGCAGGCGGCAACGATTCTCGATGCGGCCTGGCAGGCAGGGCCAGAGCGGCGGCTGGCGCTCGTGGCGGCATTCGTGCGGACGGGGTCTCAGGTGCTGGCCAATAAACTCCTGGCCGCGGCCGAACAATCGGATGACGGCCCACTCCAGGCCGCCGCTACCGAAGGACTGGCGAAGCTCGGCATCGACGCCGAGGCGCTCCGTCGAGTGGCCGCTGATGCGGGACCGAACGTGAGCGAGCGTCCAACCGGCGCCGTGCTCGACCTGATCGATTCCCGCCGCGGAGATCGGGCGACGGGCGCGGAACTGTTCGCGGTGAAAAAGTGTGTTGGCTGCCACGCCGCCGGTGTCGACAGTGCCGGGATGGGGCCGTCGTTGGCCAATGCGGCCGGCATCTACAGCCGTCGGCAGTTGGCGGAGAGCATTCTCAAACCGAACAAATCGATTGCCCAGGGCTTTGCCACCACGGTGATGGTGCTCTCCGACGGCCGACCGCTGGTGGGGTTTGTGACGAGCGAAGCGGCGGATCTCGTGGTGCTGCGCGACGGGCTGGGCGTGGAGCACCGGGTGCGGAAGAGCGACATCGAGGAGCGGTCGCAACTCCCCACGAGCGTCATGCCGGAAGGGCTGGTGAACGACCTTTCCATCGCCCAGTTCGCGAGCCTGCTCGATTACATCGAGACGCTGGTGAAGTAAACGGGGTGGCCGCGCAGCACCCTGTTGCAGACGCGCGCCGCTCCGCCTCAGGCCAGCCGGCGTGATTCCTGATCGAGCGCGTCGGTGATGAACCGGATCGCGTCGGGGGCCACGCGTGCTTCATACTCGTGGCAGTGATCGCCGGGCGATCCACCGCTGACTGCTCCGCGTGATTCGATCAGCGCCGTGTGCGGAATGCCGAGTGCGCGGAGTTTGCTCTGCAGCCGCGCGGCTCCGTCGTGCCAGTAGGGGTCGGAGGGATCACTGGCAAACCACTGGTGCCGGGGCCAGTTGAGCGGATGCACGTGGAGAATGGCTGTGTCCTGCCGGGCCCGCTCCACGTCGCCGTAGGTCTCCCACAGTGTGTCGTAATATTCCCCGTCAACACGTTCGTCGCATTCCCGCATGGCGAGATGAAAATCGATCGATGGGGCGATGGCTGCAGACACGGGAAAGACCGTGGGATGACGGTAGGCGATGCGGAGCGATCCCTGCCCTCCCATGCCGGTGCCGAGCAGGGCGATGCCGGGCGGCTTCACGCCAAACCGCCGTTCGATTTCAGCCCGCACATGCTCCACGACGAACCGCTCCGGCGAGAGCTCGTTGTCGAAGCCGGGCATGATCCTGTCGAGCCACCAGGAGCGGCCCGTTCGTGGTGCGAGCGTGGGCAGTCCGGCTGCCTCGATTGCATCGCGAAGGCCAGGCGCGTCGAGCAGTGTCTGTTCGTCCACGCCATGGAGATGGACCAGCGCCCGACCGGGCAGAGGCTGGGCAGGCTCGTAGATGTCGCAGGCATGGCCGGCGAGTGTGATCGTTGACCAGTTTGGGCGAGCAGCGAGAGGGCGCACGTGTGGAGCAGGGGAGAAGTTCATGGTGGGGGGGCCGACACGGAACGGTACACTGCCGGTTTTCTCACGGGCAACCTCTGCCCTTTTCTGGCACGACCACACGGAAGTCTTCACATGAAACGATCTCAAAACCGCGGTCTTGCCTGGTGGTGCAACGAGGACTGGCTGGCAGTCATCGTCGCCACCGCCCTGATCACTGCCGTGGTGGCCGGTTGGGATGTGCGACTGCCGACGCTTCCATGGACGGGGCCAGCCGACATCGCCACCGCTTTTTCGACTGCCAATCTCGAGGCCATCGCCCGCATCTCACTGGTGCTCATCCTTCTGGCCACGGCAGCTCTCGCCCCCGGCCTGGGGCTTTTGAATGCACGGCGACTGCCGGCATTGGCAGGTGGTATCGGCCTGATGTTCCTGCTCGGATGGCTGGCGATCTGGCTGGCGGCCAACTCCCGGGCCAAGTCGCTGGGCATTGAATACGTCATCTGGGCGTTGGCGACCGGCATGCTGTGGCGGCAGGTGCTACCGGTTCCGTCGTGGCTGTCGGCCGCCATCCGCACCGAATTCTACATCAAGGTGGGCGTCGTCATTCTGGGCTGCGGCATTCTGTTCCCCGAACTGCTCAAAGCAGGTGTTCCCGGACTGATCCAGGCAGCACTGGTCATTCCGGTGGTCTGGCAGGCCACCTTCCGCCTGGCGCGACGGCTTGGCGTGGACGATGAGTTTGGCGTGATGATTTCCAGCGCTGTTTCCATCTGTGGCGTTTCCGCTGCGATTGCCGCCTGCGGTGCCATCGATGGCGACAAGCGCAAGCTCTCGTATGTCACCTCGGTGATCCTGCTGTGCGCGGTGCCGATGATGCTACTGATGCCGTGGTGCACCCGGTTGCTGCACCTGGCCCCGGAAGTGGCCGGGGCCTGGCTCGGCGGCACGCTCGACACGACGGGATCGGTGCTGGCAGCCACGGAGCAGATCGGCGAAACGGCATCGCGGACCGGCACCGTCGTGAAGCTCTCGCAGAATGTGTTCATCGGCATCGCGGCACTGGCGATCTCGCTCTGGTGGACGATGCGCGACGGCCGGAATGCTACGGCCACCCCTGGCCTCGGCATCCTCTGGGAGCGTTTTCCAAAATTCGTGCTGGGGTTCATCGCCGCGTCGCTGGCATTTTCCTTCTTGCTTCAGCCCCAGACGGCAAAGTCGCTCGACAAGCCGCTCAAGGGTCTCCGTGAGATCTGGTTTGCGGCGGCATTTGTCTCCATCGGACTGGAAACTCGATTTGGCGAACTCTTCAAGCTCGGAGGTGGCTGGCCGGCCCTGGCCTTTCTTGGCGGGCAGGCCGTGAACATCCTCTGGACGCTTCTACTCGCGGTTCTGCTGTTCGGTGGCTGGCTCTGGCCAGCCTGAATGCAGCCAACGGCTGCCGCACGGAGTGACTGTTCTGGGAAAAAGATGGATAATCAGTGGTGGATCACCACACCCCTTCTCTCGTTTTGTCTCGCAGCATGCACACTCTGCTCACCACCGCACAGCTTTCCGAGGGGATCGACCGCCTGGCCCGTGATGTGCGGCAGGCCTATGGCGACTGCCCGCTGACGGTCGTCGGCGTGCTCACCGGGAGTGTCGTGGTTGTCTCGGACCTGATCCGCAGGCTCGAAGGGCCCGTGCGGCTTTCGATGGTCTGGGCCAGCAGCTATCGCGGCACGGCGACGCGGGCCGGCCGTCTCGATCTGCGGCTCGACCTGCTGCCCGATCTGACGGGGCAGCATGTGCTCCTGGTGGACGACATTTTCGACAGCGGGCGGACGATGGAGGCGATCCTCGCCGACCTGCGGGGCAGGGGAGCGGCGAGTGTGCGGTCGCTCGTGCTCCTGCGGAAGCAGGGCCGGGCAGAGGTGGCGATCGAGCCCGACTTCGTGGGCTTCGACATTCCCGACCTGTTCGTCGTGGGCTACGGCCTCGACTACGACGGTGCCTGGCGGCACCTGCCCCACGTCGCCGTCCTCGATGCCGACGATATCGCCACGGGTGGTGCCGCCACGGCCGACTCACCCGGCTGAGATGACTCGGTGATCGCGGCGAGATCACTCGCTCGGCAGTGCCTCGGGCAACTGGAGCGCAGGCAGATTCAGGCCAAGGGAGGTGTCGGCTGCCCGTAGGTCACTCTCGGCTCGCCAGTATTCCTGACGGGCGTTGACCTCGGCGACTTCGGCTTCGAACTTCGCCTGCTCGCGGAGTGTCACCCGCAGCACGTCGCTGCGACCGAGCCGCAATTGTTCCCGCTCAGCGAGCGCCACGAGCCTCGCCAGTTCGAGACGATGTTTCGACTGCTCGTGGAACTCATAGGCCCGTTCCAGCAGCGAGAAGGCGTCCTGCACCTCGGCCCGCACCTGGTCCTCGGCGTAGCTCAGTTGTCGGTTAATCTGCGTGAGCTGTGAATCGAGGGTTTGCATTTTGCCAAAGGCGTCGCGCCGCTGCACCGGCATCTGGAAGACGAGCCCGGCCTGGAGCACCTGGCGATCAAGGCCATTGAGGCCGGAGAGCGGGCTCTTTCCGAATCCGGCATCTTGGTTGCCTAGAATCTGGCCGTCGATGCCCGGGAGCGTCTGGTTGACGGCCAGCCTTCGTTCCACAAGCAGCTTTTCTCGCTGCAGCGACAGTCGCTGAAATTCTGGCCGCGCCGACGATGCCCGCGCGAGCGACTGCTGGTAGACATCGATCGTCGGTTCCACAGGCTGGGGCACTGGCCGCATCCGGCTGCGGCGGGCCAGCAGCGGGTGGCCGCTGTCGTTTCGGTGGTAGAGCGACAGCTCGATCGACGCCTGCTGCACCGCCCTGTCGGCCTGCACGATGAGACCGTTCCGCAGGGCGATGTTTTGCTGGTTGTCGACCCGCTCGATGTTGGCGACGATGCCACCGTTCACCTTGAGGGTCAACTGCTTGTCGCGCTCGGTCGCGAGTTCGAGGAGCCGTTCGGTCGCGGTATACCGTTCCCCGCTGCCCAGCCAGTTCCAGTAGGTTCTGGCAGCCGATTTCATGTAGTCGAGGCGGCTGCGCTCGATCGTCGGCTCAGCGAGCGAGACGTCGAGAGCCGCCTGAGCACGCGAGGCACGAGCGCGGTCAATGTCCCGGTCGCGCACAAGTGGAATATTGAGTCCGCCACGCCACTCTCCCGCGTCGGCCGTCTTTTGCCCGAGATTGTAGGTGGGGAAATCGCCGAACCCGGTGCGAAAGCCGCCAAAGGCGCTGATGCCACCTGTCATAAACTGCTGCGAGAACCCGAAATCAGACCGGTAGTTTTCGTAGGTGCCTGGCGCGAGCGATTGGCCGGCCATGGTGACTTTCGTGTCGAACGCGCCCATGGCGGTGGTGTACTTGCCGGCCGCAATGCCCCGTTCCCGTTCGACTGCCTGCAGGAGCGGGTAGCTTAGGAGCACACTTTTGAGCACGTCCTCAAGGGTTAGCGGCTCCGGCCGATCGTCGAGCGCTAAGCCCGGTATCTGCGGCGATAACGAGGGCTTGGAGGGGCTGACGTCTGCAATCGCCGGGACGCCGTTTGCCTTTGGCTGCGCTGGCGGGGGCGGCAGCTGTTCGGGTGGGGCGGTCTGTGTCGCGGGCCGTAATTCCAGTGGAGCATCCGTCATCTGGAGAAAAGACTGTGACAGGATCGGTGTCAGCCGCAGCGCGTCATGCGCTGGCTCGATGCTGACCGCATCGGGAGCGGGCAAGAAAAGTCTGGGCTCATCTGCCGACGTTGGCCAGATCGAAAGTGTGGCCGCGACCAGCATGGCGGCAATGACCCAGGGCTCGCGTCGCAGCGGGGCCCCCGCATCGGAGTTCTGAGGTTGTGCAGATGTCATGGTCGGCCGTGCCAGTGGGATGCCTATCCGACCTTGATCTTGGGCGGCTTGGGGCCATCCTTGCCGCCGTCCTGTAGTTTGAATCCGGGGGCGAGCACTGGCGGGAACCCGTTGAGCCGCCGCCAGATCTCGTAGCCCAGTGGCACGCGGTTCAAAAACACCCAGCCGATCGCCTGATTACCCTGCCGCAGAAACTGCGGATCGGGCCACGGATCACCAGCCAGCCGTTGCTCCGGCTCGATCAGCACTCGGAATTTTCCAGCGCCACCACTGGCGGCATCGATCTGTCGGATCCGGCCGCCGAAGGTGCCGATGGCCAACTCCGGCCAGCCGGAGAACTGCACTGCCGGCCAGCCCTCGAACTGCAGTCGCACGTGCGGCATGTGACCGGTGCGTTCCGCGTAGGCAAGCACGAGTGGCGCATCGACCCCACTGAGTAGAAGTTCGACCACACGGTCGTTCGTGTCTGGCACGATGGTGCAGAGGTCTTCACCTTCCTTCACGTACTGTCCGCCCTGGCCGACGTTGGCCGCAATTCGAAAGACGATCCCGTCGCACGGTGCCAGGACAATTCGCGCCTTGAATCGCTCGATGCGGTTGTCGAGTTCCTGAATTTCACGCTCGACAGCGAAGAGGCTTTGTTCGCTCTTGCGCAGGTTGCTACGGGCGACGGCTATGGCGGACAGGCCGGCAGCATCCGCCTGAAGCATCAGCGCCTCCTGCGTCAGCAGCGTCGCTCTAGCCCGTTGGATCTCGGCGATGGCCTTCTCGGTGTCGGTGGTGGCGCGGTCAGCCCGCATCCGCGCCTCGTCTCGCGAGAGCCGGCTTTCGAGTCCGCCGAACTGCGGGTTATTGAACAGTTCCTCGAACATCTTGAAGCGATTGTGCTCGAAGGTCTGCGCATATTCCGCGTTGGCCCCTGACTGTTCCGCCACCTCGATGGCCCTCCTCGCCGCATCGCGATTCGCCTCGGCAGCCTTGACAGCCGCCTCACGGGCCGATTCCTGGGCCTTCGAGGCCGCCGCCAGTTCGGTCACCTCCAGCCGGGCGGCGGCGAGTCGTTCGGTGAGGAAGCCTCGCTGGGCCTCGAGTCGGGCAGCCAGTTCGGGATCGTTGTCCTCGATGTCGACCACCGGATCGTTCTCCTTGACCCGGGTTCCCTCGACAACGTGCCAGCGGCGGATCTGGCCCGAGACCCGGGCGGTCAGCACCTGCATCCGCTCGATGGGCGCATACGCGATCACCATTCCCTGTCCCTGCACCGTCTGCTGCCAGGGTACGAGCGCCAGCAGGAACGGGGCTGCCAGAAACGTGAGAAGAAGGAGGCGGGCGACAAGACGGACCGCCCGGGGTGTGGCGGCACCGGCAAGCGCCGAACGCCGGCCGCTATCTCCGCGTGTGCTTGTTGTTTTGGTGTTCATGCCCACTCCACCACGCGGTCGCACCGCTCTTGGATGTCGTTACGGGCGGTGGCGATCACGAGGGTCCACGGGGCGGCACGATCGAGCATCGATGCCACGAGTTCCGGACAGCCGAGGATGTCGAGGCCGTCGAGCAGACCGTCAATCAGGAGCAGTCGCGGCTTGCCCGCCAGCGCGCGAGCGATCGAAAGTCGTGAGATTTCGTTGGACGACAGCGGCATGCCATCGGAAGCCAGTGGAGTGGCCACACCCTGCGGGAGCCGTGCCACACGATCGGCGAGACCGACCATCTCCAGGCTGCGGCGGACGTCGGCGGCGGAGAGATCGTCGCGGCCGACCCGCACGTTCTCGGCAACCGTACCGGCAAACGTTTCCGCACGGCCCACGAAAGCCAGTTGCAGTCGGGTGGCGGCACGGTCCAACGAACGCGCATCAATGCCATCGAATTCGAGCAGGCCCTCCTTGGGGACCCGTAGCAGCGCGAGCATTTCCAGCAGAAAGGTCTTGCCGCTGCCCGAGTGCCCTTGCACGGCTACCCGCTCGCCCGGATGCACTTCCAGGCGTTGCAGGGGGCGGCCCTCACGGATCACCTCCGCCACGACTGCCAGCGGTGTGCTGCCCGGCGCTAGCACCTCGCCACCATCCGGCTCCAGTGGGAGTTGGTCGAGCACACCGAGTTTGTCGAGCGACGCCTGGAGGTCGTAGAAGATCTCGATGTATTTGCCGAGTTTTGACAAGGCCGACAGTACAAGCGTGACGATCAGTTCCCCCGCCACGAGTTGGCCGAGTGTGAGTTGGCGGTTGATGACCAGCCAGCCACCCAGACCCAGGAGCACCGTGCTGCCGACGGCCTCGAGCAAGAGGGCGAAGAGCGTCTGCCGCCAGATCACGCGGAAGTGCCGTTTTCGGGCCGTAACATAGGCGGCAGCGAGATGGTCAGCGCGATCCAGGGCGAGCGCGTCGCCGCGGCCGAACCGGAAGGTATGAGGACATTTGGCGATCTCCTCAAGCCAGGCCGCCATGTCGAACTTCGAGTAACTCTCGTCGATGCTCGTTCGTACACCACCGATTCCCAGCCCGACCAGCAGAAAGGTGACCAGAACCACCATCACGGCTGCGAAGGTGAGCAGGTACGGATGGTAGAACGCCAGCACAGCCAGACCCACGACCGTTATCATCGCGATGCCAATACCGTCGACCAGCAGGGTCGCCACCGATTTCTGCACCGTCGACACCTCGAAGAAACGGTTGACGATGTCGGTAGGGTTGCGGCCGTCAAAGGCCTCCATCTCGGCGCGGGCGAAATGCCTGGCGAAGGCATCCGCAGTCCGCACAAACAGCCTGCGTTGGAGGCACTCCGCGACGAATGTCTGCAGGGCTCGCAGGATCCCGGCCACAAACAAAAATGCAAACATCACGAGCGACAGCACGAACACGGGCCAGAGCAGCACGCCGAACGCGACCGTGTTGACCAGAGCCTCGATCGCCGCCGGCACGACGATGGAAAGCAGGCCGACGCCCAATGCAAACGCCAGCAGCGTTAGCACGTCGGAACGTTCGAGTCGGAGCAGCGCGGAAAGCCGCTGCCAGGGCCGTGTGCGGCGCTGCGAGGTATGGCCGGCAGGTGCGTGGCTCATGGGCGGCTCAGGCATAGGCAGACGCGTTCCTGTCGACGGTCGCGGTGCGATTCGCCAGGCTCTTCAGTCGAGCGGGGATCGGAGAGGTCTGCGGATTGGTATGCGATAGAGAAATAACGAAAACGACAGGGATGGGTCGAGTGCAGCAAAGGCCTTTTGTCGCAGGAATTCCCGCGTGTTCCGGCAGAAAGAGGCTGCGCGCATGTGGACTGGAGCGAGGGGGCAGGGCCGCGGGAAGGCTCGTGGAGATGAGGCGGCAAGGTGGGCTATTTCGAAACACTGCGCAGATTCGGACGCATGAGAAGGGGCTGTTCGTGGTGGAGCCCACTCAGCACCCCGCTATCCGATCGTCTGCCAGAGAGACCAAGCCAGAGAGACCAAGCCAGAGAGACCAAGCCAGGTCCTTCCGGCTCATGCAGTCGCTTCCGGCAGCAGGCGACCCTCGACCAGTATTCGCACGTTCTCCCGGCTTGCCAGTTCGAGTGTCTTAGGTCCGATCGCCTCGCAGGCCACGAAGGGCATCGCAGGCAGGCCGGCCCTATGGAGGTGACCAGCCCGCCGAGCGGCCCGCACGATATCGTCATGATCGGCCGTGCACGACACCTCTCCGACGAGATGCATTGGCCTGCCGTCGACCACCGCCGTTGCAACGAGGTCGGCGCGAAGGAGATCGTCGACCTCCTCTTCTGCGAGGCGGCCTTCGACGGTGTCGAGCAGTTGGTCGGCCGAGATGACGCGGCACCTCCGCATATGCCGACCCAGGTATGCCGGAAGATGCGTTCGAAGAAACAGCTCAAAGGATCGGCCATCATTCTTGTCAAGACGGATCAGCATCTGCTGCTGGAGGGCGGCAAGCTCCGAGACCGCCCGTGACATTTCCCCTAACTGGACGTTGGTCTGCTTCTGGGTATCTGCGAGTTCGCCCATGCGAAGCTGGGTCTGCTTCTGCGCTTCTGCGAGTTCGCGCAGCTGCAGTCCGGTTTGCTTTTGTTCGGTAGCGAGTTCCTCGACACGAAGCTCGGTGCGGCCCTGAGCGGTAGCGAGTTCTTTGACCACGCCCGTAAGTTCGTGGAGGTCGGCCTTCGTGACCAAGGAGTCGTAGGCCTCGGTGACGACGTGGGCGAGTAGGTCAGCCTGTGGTTCGGGAAATTCCTTCAAGAGGCGGTCGCGGATTTGAGGAATGGTTGCCATCGTGAGGTCACTCCTTCTGAAAGTATAGACTTGTTATTGCTGTCTCGTAGATATCGCGATGACCCGACAACAGAGCGGCCTCCCAAAAAATAGTATACAGGCGTATATGTCATCTGTCGAGAGGGTCGTCGAGCGCCGGCATTCTCCGCAGTTTCGTTGTCGGGTATGGTTTGGCTCCCGTGGCTCTTTCCATAGCCAGTAAAGACCCGATCGATGACCACTCCATCGCTATCACGACATTCCGGTGTCGAGGCCGCCGTTGTCCCTCCACGTTCCGACAGTCGGCGATCGATCCTGATGATCGCGCGGGGTCTCGATCCCATAGGCACCGGCCGGCAGATCGAACTGGTCGCCGAGGGTTTTCAGGCCGCGGGCTGGCATGTGCATTTGGCCGTGACGACCGCGGGTGGGACCGTTGCTCAACGATTAGCACATACCGGTGTGACCGTGCACCGGCTCTCGTCGCGACCGAACGTCGACGCTGCGACAGTCGTCAAAGTGGTCCAACGAGCCCGCAGGCTCGGGCTCGGCCGCTCCGATGTGGTACTTGCCTGGGGGCGTTCACAGGCCCCACTGGCCGCCGCGGTGAAAGTGTTTGTGCCCACGGTCCGCTTCATCAGCCATCTGGTGGTGCGGCCACGCGGAACGATCGCCGGACTGGCACTCGGCAAGGCCGATCGGGTGATCGCAGCCTCGCAGGCGGTGGCGGCGGCGTGCGAACGCCTGGGTGTGGCGAACGGCAAGATCGACATGATTCCGCCGGCCGCCGCTCCGGCCGCGGCCGCCGGACTCTCGCGCGCGGAGATCGCCACTCGTCTGGGACTCGATCCCGGCACGATCTGGACGCTCTGCGTGGCGCCTCTCGTGCCGGAGGCGCGGCTCGAACGGCTGCTCTGGGCGATCGACCAACTGGGGGTCGTGCAGCGCCGGCTCGAGCATGTGCTTGTAGGAGCCGGACCCTTGCGGGCCCGGACGTTGAGGCGGGCGCGTGTGCAGCACCTCGCCGAGCGACTGCATCTCTTTCCGCATCTCGACTGCCTGCCCGACCTGTTGCGGGAGGTGCGGCTCGTCTGGCAGTCTGGAGAGGTCGCCTGCGGCGGCGCCATTCTGGACGGGATGGCGCTGGGCATCCCGGCGGTCGCGGTGACGAGCGACGCTGCACTGCAGCTGATCGTCGATGGTGAAACCGGTCGGATCGTGACGGCCGAGCCGGAGAGCGATTTTCCACGTCGGTCGCTGGGCATCATCGAGGATGACGACCTGGCTGCACGATACGGCAATGCTGCTCGAGCGCGAGCCGTCGCCGAGTTTCCAGCAGACCGGATGGTCGCGGCGTTCATCGCGGCATGCGACGGTTAGATCGCATAGTGGTTTACTCAAACGGCTTCTCGAAACGTCGGAGGAGCCGGGGGTCGGGGGAAGCCGAAGCGAGTTGGCGTATCCTCGCCCCGAGTCGGAGGCTTTCACCGCCCCCGGCGGCTTGGGCCATGTAGCACCGACACAATATGTCCTAACTGGCCTCAACCCTGGCGGCGAGCACACGGCCGGCCGGTAGCGACCGCAGTTCGCCGTCTTCCGCAACGAGAATGCCGCCCTTGAAGACCTGCGCCGGCATCGCAAACATCTGCGAGAGATCGGGGTCGGGTCGATAGACTGTGATGTCGGCGTCGGCCCCGACACCGAGGTGCCCCTTCTGTGGAAGCCCGGCAATCCGCGCGGGAGCTGCCCGCGTGATGATGCAGAGCTCCTGCAGCGAGTATTCGCGGGTGATCCCCGCCAGCGGGCTCCGCTTCCGCACGGCCGGATGGATCCGCGCGAAGGCCTCGCGGCGAAATGCCGCGTCCCCCAGCAGCCGCATCAGGTGCGGATAGGCGGTGAAGTGTGCGCCGTTGGGATGGTCCGTCGAGAGCACCAGTCGCCAGGGATCGGCGGCCGTGAGAAACCATTCCAGGCCGATGGCCCATTGCCAGGCATGGACGAGGCTCTTCTCCCGGTAGCTGATTGGCAGCACACCGCAGCCCCCTTCGAGATGCAGGTCGTGCGACATCCAGGGCACGCCGGTGGCATGGGCCAGGTGCTCGGCGGCCGCGGAGTCGCCCGTCATCGCCACCGTGTCGCCGAAGAGTACCTGGCCGACGTCGAGCGTGAGTTCCGGGTGCGTGTTGAACCATTCGACCAGTGGTGCAACGCCCGAGCCAAACGTATCGGCATCGAGATCACCGCCGGTGTAGCTGTGGAACTGCACGTGCGCCAGATGCGCCGGAATGCCGTCAAACGTCCGCATCGTCTCCAGCAGCGTCCGCCAGTTGCCCGGCAGGCCGAGGTTGGCGGTGTGCACATGGAGCGGGTGCGGCAATCGCAGCGCCTGCACCGCCCGGGCCAGTCGCTCAAGAAGCCTGCGGCCGGTGAGTGTCATGCCAGGCAGCGGCGTGTCGAGATCGCGATGATCGCCACGTCGGCCCCGTTTCCAGAATGCCGGACCACCCGGATTGGCCACCTTCACCGCCCAGCCCTGACCAGACCGCACCGCGTTGGCCACCAATCGTTGCACCTCGTGGCCGGTGTCGTCGCGGTCGAGAGCTGTAAGAATCTCGGCGTCATCGGCCGCCAGCAGGTAGATCCCCTTGTCGAGGATGGGAAGCTCGGCGAGTTCGAGGTGGGCCACGGCGGCGGCGGCGGTCGCGATCGCTGCATCGAACACCGTCGTGTAGCCAAGCGCCGCGTAGAGGGCGCCTGTGGAGTAGATCGTGGGCACGGCGGCAGGGGAACGACGGGCGAGGTGCGGGGCGATGCGCCGCCCCGCATTCACCTTGGGGCCGGCCACATGACTATGGAGGTCGACGCCGCCGGGCATCACGACACGGCCGCGTGCATCGATCTGCACGAAGTCCTGCGGATTCGCAGGTGGTGCAATGATCCGGCCGTTCTCGACCCAAAGATCGGCGACGACACCGTCACGGCCGTGAGCGGGATCGTGGATCGTGCCGCCCGCGATGACGAATCGGTGAGCGTCGGTTGAACGGTCGTCGACGACGGAGGTCATGCTCATGGCCGGCCTCCAGCAGGGGGCATGGCGAGCGCGTGCCGCACGGCGGCGGTGAGATCGACGAGCAGTTCCCGCATCTGGGGCGCGGTGGATGACTGACAGGCCGCCAGCACGACACGCCGGCCATCCTCGCGGAGCATCGTGCCGCTGGTGGCGATCGTTCCGCTGGCGCAGCGGAGGTGGAGCGTGTGTCCGAGCGGCCGCGGCAGTGGCTCCTGGGCATCGCAGAGCCTGACCAGCGAGAGAGCATCGCCACGAGCCACGATGGCCTGTTCGAGTGGGCCGCTCAGCCGCCCCAGGACAACGACGGCGTCCACCTCACCTCGTGCGATGAGCCGCCAGGCATCCGACTCGGCGGGCAGAAACCGGCTGCCCATCCGATCGGCACGGGCAATGCCGCCGGCCGCACCATACCGCCACGTGCAGACCGTCGCAGCACCGGCGACGTTGGCACCGCCACCTGCCAGGCCCGAGCCGAGTGGAATCTGGAAGGCGGTCTTTTCATGCGCGATCGTTCGGACCAGATGCACGATGCTCCAGGACTCCAGACCAACCGGATCATCGCCATCGTTGGTGACGATCGCCACGCAGCCGGCCGAGTGAATCACTTCGTGCAATTCCGCGCAGACGGTGGCGAGTCGCTCGTCGAGAGAGTCTGGAATGTGTCTGCCGGCAAGCCGCAGTTGCAGGCAGCGGGCGGCTTCCACGGCACGATCGGGAGCGAGCGCCAGGTGTCGATGGGGGGCTGCGTCGGGCAAGACACTGTCAGGACCGACCGCAACCGTCCGACGGCGTTCTCCATTGGCCAGCGGAGGATCGACGAACCGTTCGATGAACCTGGGATGGGAGTTGGCAGGATTGCATTCCCAGAAGATCACGAGGTCGGCCCGGTCACGGAGTTCCTCCCAGGCGGCGGTCACCTCGCCGGCCCGCGCGATCGTGGGCCCGGCGGCCCGGGCGGATTCGGGCAGGCCGGCATCGACCGCGGCGCCGAGAAGTTCGGCGAGGTCACAGGCGGCGGTGATCGCCTCCAGCGTGCCGCCGGCCAGACCAGTGACGAGCACGCGTCGGGCCGACGAAAGCATCCCCGCGGCCCGCTCCAGGGCAGTGCCTCGGGCCAGTGGGAGGCCGTTCTCCCACGCCTCCGAAGGCGGGCCACCCGCGGGCCGAACAGGGTTGGAGGCGAGTGCTGCGAGAATCGCCTCACGGCCGGGGGCGCACGCTCCATCCACGCGGTCGCCGAGGATCAGGATGTCGTCGCAGAGCAGCGGGCAGGCGGTGCAGACACACCGCATTGCATCCGTTCCGCTGGAATCTGGCGACGCCTGCTTCACGACTTCGGCAGCACCCAGATGTTCCGGTAGCGGACCGGATTGCCATGGTTCTGAAGGTAGAGCGGGCCCTTCGCCGCCTCTTGCTTCAGGGGGCCGCCAGGCGTGATTCCCGGCACTTCGACGTTATTGTGAATCACGGTGCCGTTGTGTCGCACGGTCATCCGGGCGTTGGCCACCTTCTTTTCGCCTTCAAAACGCGGAGCGGTAACGTCGATGTCGTAGGTCTGCCAGGCCAGAGGCGGCAGGCACATGTTCACGAACGGAGCAGCAGCCTGATAGATGCCGCCGCACTCGTTGTCTTTTCCCTCCAGGCCGAAGCTGTCGAGCATCTGCGTTTCGTAGGAGCCCATCAGATAGGCGCCGCTATTGCCACGGCCCTGCCCGCGATCCTTGGGCTGGTAGGGCAGGCGAAACTCGATGTGCCAGCGAGCGTCGCCAAAGCTGTCTTTGGTGGTGACGCCCTCCATCAACAGACCGTCTTCCGAGACACGGCCGTCGGCGAGTTTGGAGGTGTCGGTGCTGCTGCCGGTGCCGTCATAGATCACGATGGCGCCCTGCGGCGGCTTTTCGCCAAGTGTGGTGCTGCTGCGGTTTGCCTTGGCAAACCTGCCGACCTCGCGGCCTGACTCGGCGAACGTGATGAACTCGCCCTTTCGGATCTCTGCGAGATGGGAGTTGCCTTCCCAGTCAACCGCCTTGATCTTCACCACAGCGGCGTCGCCTTCCCCCTCGCGGACGCCCGTGCCTTTGACCTTGTTCGGTGGCGTCCAGCCGTCACCGGGCAGTCCGCCCGGATAGGCGACCACGTCGAACTTCCCGTCGCCCAGTGCGATCACCTGCACGCCGATGGGCATCGGCTGCCCTTGAGCCGTGATCGTGCCGGAGTATTCCCCCTGAAACGGGAAGTCGGCGTCGGTCTTCGTGGGGTCGGCATACGCCGGATTGTCCGAGGGAGCGGCGATCACGACAGGCAGGCGGGCGACACTCAGGCCGACGAGCAGGACGGCGGACAGCGCGAACTGGATGAACCGTTGCATCACAAAACTCCTGGAAGGGGGGAGCGACAAGTATGCGCCAAAATCGCACGGGATGGGAGGGAACGCCGAAAGCCAAGAAAGGGCCGCAGGTTTTCAACGCGTGGGATCGGCCGCGGGACATTGGATGCGCTCGACGCGGCCCACGACGAGGCCGTAGCAGATGGCGCCGAGGATGGCGGTGATCCCGATGTAGGTGATTGCCGGCCGGAAGTCGTCGCCCTTCACCAACAGGCCAATCACGATCGGCACGGTCACGGACGCGAGATTTCCGATGAAGTTGAACATCCCTCCGGTGAGCCCGATCAGGCGTTCTGGTGCGATGGCGGAAACCAGCGACCAGGTGATCGATGCCAGTCCGTTGCCAAAGAAGGCGACCGCGAGGCAGGCGATCACAAGTGCGGGGCTCTCCACATAATTGGCGCCGATGATGCTCGACGAGATCAGGAGCCCAGAGATGATGGGCAGCTTGCGGGCGACTCCCAGGGAGTAGCCGCGGCGCACCAGCAGGTCTGAAAGGAGCCCCGAGCAGAGCACGCCGAGGAAGGCGGCGAGAAATGGCACCGCGGCGAGGAAGCCCGCCTTGATGAAGTCCATCCCGCGATACTTCACGAGGTAGGTGGGAAACCAGGTGAGAAAAAACCAGAGCGTGGAGTTCAGGCAGAACTGCCCGAGGTAGATGCCCCAGAGTTTGCGATTGTTGAGTACGGCGACCAGGTCGCCTGATCGGAAGGCCGATCGGGTGCGGTTGCGTTGATCAAGATCGACGAGGCCGCCACCCTGCTGGATGAGCGCGATCTCCGCGGCATTGGCACCGGCAAACTCCTTCGGTTCGCGGTAGACGGCATACCAGATCGCCGCCCAGAGAATGCCGACGCCGCCGGTGATGACGAAGACCATCTGCCACCCAAACGACTGCTGAAGGGCCACGAGCACGGGCGTCAGGAAGGCAAGGCCGACGAACTGCCCCGAGGTATAGAAGCCGATCGCGGTGGCCCGCTCCCGTTCGGGAAACCAGGTGGTGACCACGCGGTTGTTGATCGGATAGGCCGGTGCTTCGAATGCTCCCACGGCCAGCCGTAGAACGATCAGGCCGATGATGTTGCCGACAAAGCCAAGGCCGATGGTGGCAAGCGACCAGAGTGCGATCGCCGCTGGATAGAGGATCCGGGGCTGCACCTTGTCCACGAGCCAGCCGCCGGGCACTTGCAAGGCTGCGTAAGTCCAGCCGAAAGCGGAGAGGATCAGGCCCATTTGGGCCGGCTCGATCGCGAGATCCTTCGCCAGCAGCGGCGCAGCCACGGAGAGATTGCTGCGGTCGAGATAGTTGATCACCACCGTCACGAACAACAGCAGCATGATCAGATAGCGAGCCCGTGAAGGCTGCGACGTGGTTGCCGTGTTCATTGGCAGGCCTGCCAGGCTGCGACGAATGCCGTCGCCGATTGCATGGTCTGTTTTGCCGTGTGTCCGGGACTGTAGAGCGACGATCCCAGCCCGAAGCCGCTGGCGCCTGCGGCGACAAAATCGCCCATCGTGTCGACTGTAATGCCACCCACCGGCACGAGCGGCACGGCCGCGGGAAAGACTGCCCGCCAGGCTTTCACCACCGCCGGTCCGATCTGCTCCGCGGGAAACAGCTTGAGCCCATCGGCGCCCGCTTCGATCGCAGCAAAACCCTCCGTGGGTGTGGCCACGCCAGGAAAGCTCAGGAGGTCGGCAGCCTTCGTGGCGCGGATCACGTCGGGATTCGCGTTTGGGGAAACGATGAATCTGCCGCCGGCGGTGGCGACGTCCGATACCTGTGAGGTCTGTAGGACGGTGCCGGCCCCGATGTGGGCCCGATCGCCCAGTTCGGAGGCCAGCAGGCGAATGCTCTCGAGAGGAGCGGGCGAATTGAGAGGAATCTCGATGAGCCGGAAGCCAGACTCGAAGAGCGCCAGACCGATGGGGAGGACCTCATCGGGCCGGATCCCCCGAAGGATGGCGATCAACGGAAGCGTGGCGAAGTGGCGATCGAGCCGAGGGTGTTCTGGCATGGAGAGGAGGATTTCCTGCGGCAGTTTTCCATGGCGATGAGAAGGTGGCCGCCGCCCGATCCGAATGTGCGGAGACTAGCCGCGGCCCATCTCGGGCCTTGCGAACACCAGCCTGCCGGCCGTCGTCTGCAGGGTGCTCGTCACACTCACATGCAGGGTGCGGCCGATCTGGTCGCGGCCCTGTTCGACCACCACCATCGTGCCGTCTTCGAGATAGCCCACGCCTTGCCCCGGTTCCTCGCCGGGCTTCATCACGCGCACGTCGAGCATGTCGCCCGGCACAAATACCGGCCGCAGTGCGAGCGCCAGGTCGTTGACATTGATTGCCTGCACGCTCCGGACCGCGGCAATCTTCATGACGTTTGAATCGGCGGTGACAACCCGGCCACTGAGATCGCCGGCCATGCCCACCACCCGAGATTCGGTGGTTGCGTCGGGATCGTCGTCGCGCTGGGGCGGCAGCACTTCAAACTCGATCGACTTTCCTTCGCGAAGGCGGGCGAGCACGTCGAGTCCTCGGCGGCCGCGGATTCGACGAAACTTGTCGGATGATTCCGCAGCCTCCTGCAGCTCATCCACGACGAACGAGGGCACCACGAACCGGCTTTGAAAAAGACCCGATTCGGCCAGTTCGGTGACTCGGCCGTCGATAATCGCGCTCGCATCGAGCACGTTGGGTCGCAGTCCCTTCACGTCGCGGGCGAATTCGATGTATGGGATGATGAAGCGGAAGTCATCACGAGTCTGCAGGAGCAGGCTCGTGCAGATGTAGCAGAGGATCATCCCCAACGCCGACGGCACGAGCCCCAAAAGAGGGGATGCCGGGAGCGACGCGAGCAGGGGAGTGAGGGCGAGAATGGCGACGTAGGTGAGAAACACACCGATCAGCAGGCCAAAGTAGATCGACGTGATCACCGTCAAGTCCTTGCGACGCAAGGACATGTCGATGCCGATCACCACCAGCGGCAGCACGATCATTCCGACGAGGATGATCCACGGCAGCGTTTCGGAAGTATTCCGAACGCCGGGAGATTGGAACATGAGGACCGCAATCCCCACTGAGACCATCACGAAGAGTGACCGGAGTACAACGAGAGCCATGGTAGGAGGGATGTTTTTGGGGTGGGTGTGGAATCAAGCTGTGTGTCAAAAAGAGGATCTTTAAGGTACCACACCCCCCAAGAGGCCGCGAACTGCCGTCAAAATGCGCCGATCCGCAGGTCGTGGTCCCGGTCCAGGAAGCGGTCTGTCATGCCGGCGATGTAGTCGGCCACGCTCCGACGCACACCAAACCGCTCGATGCGGCAGCGAAAGCTGGCCGGCATTTCGGCGGGGTGCAGGCAATACCATTCGAACAGTCGAGTCAGTTTCCGCTGTGCCGGTACGCGGACCGCCAGCACCCGGTCGCTGCGGTAGACCCGTTGGAACAGAAACTGCTCCAGGACGCGCTTGCCAGCCGTCACGGCCGGCGCGTGGGAAACGATCCGCACACCGGGCATGCCGTTGTGGCCCCGAAACACCTCCCTGACCTGCGCCACCGATTCGATTCCCAGGGACGCGATGGTGGCCCGGCTCCGCGTCACGAGTTCCGCCACCTCGAACTCCACCACTTCATGCAGGGCCGCCCGTCGCAGTTCGGAGCCTGCCAGCGTCCCGTAGCGGTCGCAGGCGCGGGCGGCGGCCTCAGCCACGAGCGGAATCTCGAGCAATTCGTCCATGGTCACGAGTCCCAGTTCGACGGCGTCGTCGGCGTCATGGGTGTCGTAGGCGATCGAGTCGGCCGCATCGACCACCTGGGCTTCGAGCAACGGTGCTGGCGCCGTGCCGTCCTTCTTCCGAGTGGCTTGGGCGTCGAGCACCTCGCGGGAGAGATTCAGACCCGGGAAATTCGGATAGCGGATCTCCAGCAGTTCCACGATCCGCAAGGCCTGTGCGTTGTGGTTGAATCCACCCTCGTCAGCGAGCAGTTCCGAGAGTGTGTCCTCGCCGGCGTGTCCGAGCGGCGGATGGCCGATGTCGTGCGCCAGGGCCAACGTCTCGACCAAGTCCTCGTTGAGGGCGAGGCTGCGGGCGAGCGTCCGGGCGATGCTCGTCACCTCCAGCGTGTGCGTCAGTCGGCTGCGGTGATAGTCGCCGTGGTAGCCGGTGAAGACCTGTGTCTTGTGGGCGAGCCGACGGAACGCGGCTGAATGGACGATGCGATCGCGGTCGCGCTGGTAGGGGCTGCGAAACGCGTGTGGTGTTTCTTCGTGTACCCGGCCGGCCGAGTCGGCGGCGTGCATCGCCCATGGGGCAAGCAGGAGCGATTCCCGTCGCTGCCAGTCGGGAGCCGCGTGCATGCCATCGAGGCCGGCGGTCGCTGTCATCGTGAGTCCCCGTCGCACGTGTGGGTCGGTTGGTGGGGCAGGGCGGCGCCTGCCGCCACGAGCTGCTGCCAGAGGCTGTCGAGCGACTGCGGCAGCACGCGGACGCCCGCGATCGTCGGCATGAAGTTCACGTCGCCCGGCCAACGCGGCACAATGTGCCAGTGGAGGTGGCCCGGCAGCCCCGCGCCGGCGACGGCGCCGAGATTGAGGCCGATGTTGAAGCCGTGGGCCTGCATCGACCGCTCCATGACGCCGCACCACGTCACGATACAAGTCTGCAGATCAAGGAGCTGCTCTGGCGAGAGGTCGGCAAGCGTGGCCCGATGGTCGAGCGGGGCAACGAGCAGGTGGCCATTGGAGTAGGGGAAGCGGTTGGTGACGACCACGCTCGAGTGTGTGCGTGCGACCACGCCCAAAGCCCTGTCGTGCGCGGCATCCGCCGCGGCCGCCCGGCAGAGAAAGCAGCCGTGGGCGGCGCCATCGCGCCAGCGGGCAGGTTCCACCGATTCCGGAGGCACGCCCTTGTCGTGACCCTGCACATATCCCAGCCGCCACGGTGCCCAGAGGGTTTCGTTGCTCATGGGGGGTATGGTATCCGACCGCGACCTCCTAGCCGCAACCCAGATCCGAAAGCTGGCGGCGGTTCGGGGCTGCCCATGCCCCGTCGCCGGACGTTCGCTGCGGACATCCTGTCCTACGCTCACTCGATGCTGACTGCGCTTCGGCATCCTGCCTGCGCCGACCAATCCGCGGCGGATCGGTGCCCGAGCAACGCCGGCTCTCGGGAAATGGGCAGCCCTTCACGGATGCGTGCTGAATCCAGCCCGCCGGCTGCGGCATGCTCGTCGCCGGCGGACTTTGACGTCGCTGACTCGTGGGCAATGGTTCGCCAACTCGCACAGTCAAAGTGCACCGGCTCCTGCGCGTGCCTCCGACCGGCTCCTCAGCATCTGGGATCGTGGGGGCTCGTTTTCAACGTGCCCACGCTGCGCGTGTACTCACACGGGCCGCAGCACTTCCGCCCAGAGCCCGTCTGAGACGAGCATGCCCTCTCTCGTGAGCCGCACCTGCTGGCCGTCGTCGGTGGCAAGGCCGCGGGCGATCCAGCGGCGGATTGAGGCACCGGCCACATCGTCGAGCGCAAAGCCGCTCGCCTTCAGGAACGCTTCGCGGCGGAGGCCGTCCCGCCGGCGCAGCCCGAGCACGACCCGCTCCTGCGCGGCCTGAAGCGGCGTCATCGTTTCGCTGTCCCCGGTGAAGTCCGCGCCGCCGAGCACCCGTCGCATCCAGGTCGTTGTGCTGCGGTGATTGGTGATCCGTTCCCGACCGTCAAACCGGGCGGCACCTGGGCCGAACGCTTCCCATGGCTGACAGTCCCAGTAGGTCTCGTTGTGCTGGCAGCGTCCGCCGCGCCGTGCAAAGTTGGAGACCTCGTAGTGCTCGAAGCCCGCCGCTTCCAGCCGGTCGATCGTCAGTTCAAGCATGGATCGTTCGAGCGATTCGTCAGCAGGCCTGAGCATGCCCCGGCGGCTCAGTGATTCGAACTGCGTGCCTTTCTCCCATGTGAGGCAGTACACCGACAGATGCTGCGTGCCGAGTGCCACCAGCGCATCGAGATCGCGGTCGACGTCGGCGAGAGTCTGTCCGGGGGCGGCCGTCATCAGGTCGACGCTCACCGCGAGCCCACGATCCAGCAGAATGTCGACAGCCTGCCGCACGTCGTCGGGCGTGTGATCACGATCGAGCGCCGCGAGGGTCGTCGCATCGAGTGACTGGCCGCCGAGGCTCACCCGAGTCGTGCCGCACGCCACCGCGGCCGTGGCGAGTGATGCCGTCACGTCACCGGGGTTGGCCTCAATGGTGACCTCGGCCCCCGGCAGTGCCCGCAGTCGCGTGTGGAGAATGTCGAAGAGTCGCCGGAGTCCGTCCGGACCCAAGTGCGATGGCGTGCCGCCGCCGAGATAGAGCGTGGCCAGTTCCAGGCCGGGCGATTCCAGTCGCGTCAGTTCCCGTTCGATCGCCGCGAGGTAGCTCGCGATGAGGTCGTCGCGTCCGGCCACGAGCGAGAAGTCGCAGTAGCCGCAGCGGTGCCTGCAGAAGGGCACGTGCACGTAGGCCGCTCGCGGCGGTTGTTGTGTGGCCGCGTTCACGATGTCGGTCGTCGCGGTTTTCACAGCCAGATATGCAGCCGGCCGTCGAGCATGTCGGGGAGTTTTTTGGCGAGAATCCGTCGGATGCGGTCGTCGGTGTAGCGGGTCGAGAAGTGGGTGGCGATCACCACCTCATTGTGGAAGCGTTCTCGCCGAGCGAGGAGATCATCGAGGTGCATATGGCCAAACTTGTGGATCTTTTCCTTGCGGTGGCTGTGGGCGACGAACGTGAGTTCCGTGATCAGGATCATCGCCTCGTACATCGCCGGACAGCGGTCGAGCCCCTCGGGCGAACTGTCACCCAGGTAGGCCACGAGCGGCGTCCGCACCTCGTGGGTCACGTCGACACCAGAGAGTCGCAGGTCGCGGATCTTCTCGCCGGGGAGGCCGTGGTATTCGTGCTTGAGCTTTCGGCGGCGTTCCCAGACGACGTAGCCCACGCTTGGCAGCGTGTGGGTCGTGCCCGAGACGGTGACGACATGCTCACGCGACAGTTCGATCTCGTCGCCGGGCCGGGCAGGGAGCAGCGTGCAAGGTAGCCGGCCGCGATCGAGGCGAGAGACGGCCTTGAGCAACTTCTCGATCGGTTCGATCGCTGTCTCCGGGAGATAGATGGTGGGAGGCTCCATCTTCATCATTCGCCGACGGGCCACGTAGACCGGCAGCGCCGCGATATGGTCGAGGTGCGTGTGGGTGATGAACCACGTGCTCGTGGCCATGAAAGCCCATGGCTGGCCGCCCAGATCGAAGCCCAGCTTCAGCTCAGGGACC
>Ga0304730_1000321_pt1 | contig 42050 bp, 36 predicted proteins | sample M_130628_MF_Meta_FD_190474 | JGI IMG/M metagenome (GOLD analysis project Ga0304730, IMG submission 190474) | Freshwater microbial communities from Lake Montjoie, Canada to study carbon cycling - M_130628_MF_MetaG (v2) (version 2) | ecosystem: Environmental > Aquatic > Freshwater > Lake | place...
TAAGCCGGCTGAGCCTCTCATCTCAATGTTCATACGAGCAGCTGATTGCTGTTGAATTTGAACACCAGGTACATTAATTAATTCTCTGATTGGATCAACTGCTGAAGAAGCAGCTTGCATCGTTTTAGCTGAAATAACTGAAACCGATGCAGGAGCCTCCTGTACTTTTTCTGCTCTTCTGGATGCTGAAACGACAATTTCGTCCAAGGTACTGATGTTCTCATCAAGTACAACATCTATTTTCGCATTTCCGGTCGTAACATCAAGTACCTTAGAATTATATCCGATAAAACTAAATTCCACTTTAAACGGTGGGTTTGAATTTGTCTCCAATCGGTACATTCCATCTAAATCGGCTGAGACACCAATAGAGGTGCCTACAACCACAACACTGGCGCCAACCAATGGCTCTCCTTTTGAATCGGTAATTTTACCGCTTACTATGGTTTGCGCATTTAGGGCAAAACAAAATAATAAGGCGGGTAATAATAAAATCGCTTTAAGTTGTTTTCTTAACATGGTACACTATTTTTGTTCATCAATCCAATTTAAATTTACATTCTGAATAACTGGATGTTTTACTATCCTACCACAAAATAATCAAAATTTTATATGGATTTATCTTTTTTTGTGTTTTAAAAATTGCTTGCTAATCAATTCCTACATTTGTATTGTTTTTTACAAAAAATTAATTCCATTGGAAACAAATAATGACGGTTCAATTAGCTTAAATAAATTTATTTCCTCTACAGGGATTTGTTCCCGCAGAGAGGCCGATACCTGGATTTCAGCAGGTAGAGTCACCATAAATAATCTTCCTACCCAACTGGGAAACAGAGTTTTTCCCGGTGATCTGGTGCATATAGACGGAAAACCCATAAAAGAAAACCCGCCCTTACTTTATATTGCTTATCATAAACCCGTAGGTATTGTGTGCACTACCGACCCAAAAGATCCCCAAAATATAATTAGCCAGATTAAACATAATCAACGCCTTTTTCCCATCGGAAGGTTAGATAAAGCTTCCCATGGTCTGATTTTTCTTACCAATGACGGTGACATTGTGAATAAGGTGCTTCGAGCTGGAAATAATCATGAAAAAGAATACATCGTATCTCTAAACAAACCAATTAATAATGCTTTTTTACAGAAAATGAGAACGGGTATTCCCATCTTAGGAACGGTAACTAAGCCTTGTGAAGTAGTTCAAATAGATACATTTTCCTTTAAAATTATTCTAACGCAAGGCTTAAACCGACAAATTCGTAGAATGTGTGCTTTCTTAGATTATGAGGTTTATTCCTTAAAAAGAATTAGAATTATGGACATTACCATTGATGGAATTAAATCTAATACATGGAGATATTTCACGCCTGTTGAAATGAAGAAACTGGAAGATAAATTGCAATTTTCCTCCAAAACAGCCGAAGCCTCTCTGCCTAAAAAAGGAATCTAATAGTTATTAATGCTTAAAAACTAACATCGGATTTTTTATAGCCCCTGATATTTCCCGAACAAAGGAATGCTCCATTAATCTTTCCCAAAAAGATCTTTCGTGAAATGTTACGGCCAGCATTACCTCTGGATATTCGCTTAGGAAATTAAGGATGGCAGGAAAAGGTTCCCCGTTTAAAATTTTGAAATCCATACCGACCTCCTCATGGTCTTCAGCAAAAGAATGCAATATTTGTTTCATCTTTGCTATGGCCTTGTACTCATCTTCTTCCGTTTCCGAAACGTGTAATAGATTTAATTTAACGCCCAAAATGGAACACCAAGGTAAAAGGACGTCTAAGGTTGAAATACTTCCCGAGGAAAAATCAATGGCATAATAAATGGATGTTAGGGGAACCTCTGAAGCCTCCTCAGGAATAATTATCACTGGGAAATCAAGGCGGTCTATTATTTTTTGCGTTGATTCTCCCCAAAAAATACCTTCCAAAATCTTCTTCTTCCTCTTTCCAATGATTAACAAGGAAGGATTATATTTTACCGCTAAAACCTCACACTGTTCAATTACATTTCCAAAGGCAAGCTCTATAATTATATCTTCTTCATTCTTCGAAAGTAAAAGTCTATTTTCTTTTGAAAATTCATGAAGTTTACTTAGACTATCTGACTGATATTCAATATTATCTGCCGGTTCTACGTGTACGAGTACAATCCTATAATTTAATCTGTCAGAAAATTGCTGGGCGATTCCCCAGGCTATTTTACTTGAAGGAGTATAATCTGTAAGACATAAAATTGTTTTCATGGAACTATTTTCATATCGTTAAGATAATCATTTTATTCCTTCGCATCCTTTTTTTCCTTCCACACAGATAAAACAACACCCACAGATAAGGCTGCTATGATAAATGCTAAAGATAACCAATCAGGCAGATGAATTTGATGAGAAACCAACATTTTTACTCCGACAAATGCCAAAATAGCCACCAGGCTGTATTTCAAATATTCAAATTTATCAATAAAGGCAGCAAGGACAAAATACAAAGATCTCAATCCTAAAATAGCAAATATATTGGAAGTAAATACGATGAATGGGTCTGTTGTTATGGCAAAAATGGCAGGAATACTGTCAAATGCAAACATAATATCGGTTGTTTCCACAACCATCAAGGCAATAAATAGAGGCGTTGCAACCCAAAGCTTTCCCTCCTTTATAAAAAAATGATCCCCATGAAATTTTGAGGTTACAGGAAAAAATCGCTTAACCAGTTTTATCGTCGGATTGTTTTCTGGGTGAATACTTTCATGTGTTCCTGACTTTAACATCTTATATGCTGCATATAATAGTATAACACCAAAGATGTAAACAATCCATGTAAAATTCTCCATCAATACCGCACCAACCCCTATCATGAACCCTCTGAAAATGATAGCGCCAAGGATACCCCAGAATAAAACCCGGTGTTGATTTGCCTGCGGAATATTAAAATAGGTGAAAATGATAGCTATCACAAAAATATTATCAATACTTAGCGATTGCTCTACCAAATAGCCTGTTAAATAAGTTATAACAGCCTCTTTTCCCGTTAACGGGTTACTTCCTTGAGATAGCCAGTTATTGGTATAAGCAAAGTAAATAAATACGCTGAATAATAAAGACAAACTCACCCACAAACCAGTCCAGCGTAAAGCTTCCTTTGTAGTTACTGTATGTGGATTTTTGTTTAAAACCCCTAAGTCAATCCCTAATAAAATAAGGATAAGTAGAATAAAACCCGTCCAGATAATCATACACTTTCTTTGAAATTCAAACAAAAAAACCTCTGAAGATTTTCAGAGGCCTTATGAGGTCGGAGGCGGATTCGAACCGTCGTACGAGGTTTTGCAGACCTCTGCCTAGCCACTCGGCCACCCGACCCTATTTTTTCACTTTTTTGATTTTGTGAGCCGCAAATATACGCATATTTTTTATTAATGTGTAAATCAAACTTGATTATTTAAAAATTGTATGCGCTAATTAGTCATTTTTTCCTTTTCCCATTTTTTCTCTAATTCTTCCATACTCATTTGTTTTACCAGGCGATAGGCTATCCTAATGTCTTCAGAAACTTGCTTTTCATAATAAACCAATCCTATACCTTTTGCATAAATTTCCAAACCTTCAAATAATTGTCCAGAAACACCCTCCTTTTCAACTTCTATTTTTTCCCGCACCTTAAAAAATATAGCGGGAATTATCTGTTTATTCCAGTTAAACAAAGTATCTCCAATGAATCTGCGATTTTTTATAACCCTATACAACGATGCATCCTTTTCTTTTGATTTCCACTGAATATGATATAAAAAAATGCCTAAACTATCCTTAACCTCAAAGGGAAAACTATTCCCAGCAACTATTTTTACCTCTGTTCTTTGTTGTTTGTATTCCATTGTTTCGTCAGGTAAGTCATAGATATATAGACTTTTAAGTAATAATCCATTTCGTACAACCTCTTCTTGTACGTGCTGCATAGGAGCTAAATAATTTTCATAAAAAGTGCTTGAAAAAAATTTTAAGTCCCCTTTTAAAAAACTTCTGTGGTACCAGTAGATACTATCCGTTCCTATATTTCCAGCTGATGCGTACACGTATACTTCACCATCCGTTAATTTTTCCAATGGAAAATAATAACCTCTAATATCCCTGTGATTCTTTTCCTTTAAACAAGCTGTGAGGTGGAGGCACAATAATATAAAACTAAAAACAAATAAATTAAAACAATCTTTTTGGTACAGTTTAGGAAGCGTTTTTTTCATTTATTCCGTTTTATTTGTTTAACATTCCTTTCACTAATGGCTTTTTATGACTTGTAATACCTACAAAAGGTCGTATATTTGTCTTCTCACAAAATTAACCTAAATAAGGAGATAAAATGTTTGAAAATATAGGCAAGTCTTTGCAAAAATTATTTGGAAGCAAACAAGAAAAAGATATTCTTAAGTATAATCCTGTTATTGATCAAATTCATCAATTCGGGGAAAACTTAAAAAGTCTTTCGCATGATGAGTTAAGACAAAAAACGACAGAATTTCGGGAAAGGATTAGCGATTATCTTTCTGATATTGACGAAGAAATTCAAAACCTGCGCCAACAAACTATTGATTCTGAAGAACTTTCTGATAAAGAAAATCTTTTTTTGGAAATTGATAATTTGAAAAAGCAACGCGACCAGGAACTGGAAGTTATTCTAAATGAAATCCTTCCTGAAGCTTTTGCCGTTGTCAAAGAAACAGCTATTCGCTTTAAAGATAATTCAACCATTTCTGTTACTGCCACTGAGCATGACAAAAATTTAGCCGTACAGTCTGGTAAAACCTACGTGTCCATAGCTGGAAATCAAGCTGTTTGGAAAAATCAATGGTCTGCTGCCGGAGCTTCCATTACCTGGGATATGGTACATTACGATGTGCAGCTTATTGGTGGCATGGTACTACATGAAGGCAAAATAGCTGAAATGGGTACTGGAGAAGGTAAAACTTTAGTGGCTACCTTACCCGCCTATTTGAATGGATTAAGTGGTTTAGGGGTTCATGTTATCACCGTAAATGATTATCTGGCTCGCCGTGACGCTGAATGGATTGGCCCCGTTATGGAATTCCTTCTGTTAACTATCGATTGTATTGATAAATATTCTCCTCATTCCGAACAACGCATTCAAGCCTATAGTTGTGATATTACTTATGGAACTAATAACGAATTTGGTTTCGATTACCTTCGCGATAATATGGTTCGCACCACAGAGGAGAAAGTTCAGGGTAAACACCATTTTAGTATGGTCGATGAGGTCGATTCTGTGCTTATTGATGATGCCCGTACCCCACTTATTATCTCCGGCCCCGTTGGTCCTGCGGCTGAAGATCAGGAATATTTTGAGCTCCGCCCAAGTGTTGAAAAATTAATAAATGAACAGAAAAAACTAGCCAATGATTTTCTGATTGAAGCAAAAAAATTATTTGCAGCGGGTACTAATGGCGTTGAAGATGGAACTTCAGGCATGGCTTTACTTCGTGCATATAGGGCTCTCCCAAGAGCAAGACCTTTAATTAAATTTCTTAGCGAAGAGGGCGTGCGTGTATTATTGCAAAAGACGGAGAACCACTTTATGCAGGAGCAATCTAAAAATATGCACCTGGTTGATGCTCCCCTTTACTTTAATATAGATGAAAAAAATCGCCAGACAGAACTTACTGAAAAAGGCGTAGAATATTTATCTACAAATTCAAATGATCCTGGCTTCTTTATGCTTCCTGATATCATTTCTGAAATGGTGGAAATTGAAAATCAGAAAAATTTTACAAAAGAAGAAAGTGAAAATGCAAAAACGAAGCTGGCTCAGGATTATGCCGTTAAAGCACGAAGAGTTCATACCATTAACCAATTGCTAAAGGCTTATACTCTTTTTGAAAAAGATGAGGAATATGTCGTGATGGAAGGTCAGGTTAAAATTGTCGATGAACAAACCGGACGTATGATGGAGGGCAGACGCTACTCAGACGGTCTTCATCAGGCGCTGGAAGCGAAAGAAAATGTGAAAATTGGTGAAATTACTCAAACTTATGCCACCGTAACGCTTCAAAATTATTTCCGGATGTACCACAAATTAGCTGGTATGACGGGCACAGCAGAAACAGAGGCAAACGAATTTTGGCAGATTTATAAACTCGATGTGGTGGTTATTCCTACCAATAGACCCATTCAGCGAATAGATCAAGAGGATTTTATATTTAAAACAAACAGAGAAAAATATAATGCGCTTATTGACCAGATAAGTTTATTAAGTACTGCTGGCCAACCTATCCTGGTAGGTACAACTTCGGTTGATATTTCTGAAAAGTTAAGCCGAATGCTCAAGCTTAAAGGTTTAGACCATAATGTGCTTAACGCTAAACAACATCAAAGAGAAGCTGAGATTGTCGCAGAAGCGGGTCGTCCCGGAAAAATTACGATCGCAACCAATATGGCTGGTCGTGGAACGGACATTAAAATAAATGACGAGGTTAAAAAAGCAGGTGGATTAGCTATTATCGGCACAGAAAGACACGAATCCAGACGAGTAGACAGACAGCTTCGCGGTCGTTCTGGTCGTCAAGGTGATCCAGGTTCTTCTCAGTTTTACGTTTCCCTGGAGGATAATTTGATGCGACTCTTTCAATCGGATAGAATTGCGTCTCTTATGGATAAAATGGGTCACAAAGATGGAGAGGTTATCCAACATTCTATGGTAACTAAATCTATTGAAAGAGCGCAGAAAAAAGTTGAGGAAAACAACTTTGGTATTCGTAAACGTCTACTTGAATATGATGATGTTATGAATATTCAAAGAGAGGCTATCTATAAGAAAAGAGATAACGCGCTCTACGGTGACCGTCTGTCTGTCGATCTTTATAATATGTTTTTCGCTATAATAGAAAATATTGTTCATGACCATAAGGCTGCGGGTACCTTTGACTCATTTAGAAGAGAAATGCTTAGTTTACTGGGGCAGGTTCCCGAAATATCCGAACATGATTTTCAAAAGAAAAATTCAAATCTGTTAACTGAAGAAACTTTACATCAGTTTCAGGATTATTATCATAGAAAATCAGAACATATCAGGGAAGTCCTTTTTGACCATATAAAAAATGTCCAGGAAACGCAAGGTAACCGATTCAAAAGAATCGTTGTTCCTTTTACAGATGGTCGGACAAATCCTTATATGATTACCGCAGAGATGGATGAAGCCTATAATTCTAAAGGCAAATCTATCATGCGAGATATAGAAAAAGCGGTTACTCTTTCTATCATTGACGAAAAATGGAAAGAACATTTACGCAGTATGGACGAATTAAAGGAGTCTGTTCAATCAGCTTCCTTCGAACAAAAAGACCCACTGGTTATCTACAAAATGGAAGCCTATAAGCTTTTTGAAAACCTTGTTGTGGATGTTAACACGGATGTTTCTTCCTATCTGGCGAAAGGTACCCTTGTTTTTTCTGATGGTACCACCCTTGAGCAAGCCAGAGAAATGAGAGCAGTTTCCAATAAAACTAAAACAAATAAAGATCGGGAACAAGAGGAAGTAGCCCGAAGAAAAGCTGCTATGGAAGCAAATCAAGGAAGTGTAAAAATAGAAACCATTCGTCGTCAGGAGCCAAAAGTGGGTAGAAATGACCCTTGCCCTTGCGGAAATGGGAAAAAATATAAAAATTGCCATGGGCGGTAATCATTACCGCCCACAAAATGCAGAAACATCATTTGCAAATTGATATACTTCTTCAAAAGTATTATACATTGGAGTAGGCGCAATTCGGATAACACCACTTGCGCCTTCTCCTTTTCCTGTCAGATTGTTTTCCCGCCAGTCACAGATCACCCCTCTTTCTGTTAAATATTGAAATAATGCTTTTCCTCTGCTATCTGTAAATAAGGATAATTGTGCTCCTCTCGAAAAGAATTCTTTTGGCGTTATAATTTCAAAAACGCCTTTATTATTGTCAATGCTTTCCAGTAAATAGCATAAATAACTGGTCAACAAAATACTTTTGTCTCTAAGTCTTTCCATTCCAGCTTGTTGAAATAATGAATGACTTGCTATCAGAGGGGCAAATGATAAAATAGGTGCATTACTCAATTGCCATCCTTCAGCCGTCGGTGTTGGTTGAAACTTTTTTTGCATTAAAAACCTCGTCGCGGCATTATAACCATACCAGCCGGCTAATCGCGGGAAAGCAGTATCTGTAGCATATTTTTCATGTATATAAACACCTCCTATTGCTCCAGGTCCACTATTTAGATATTTATAGGTACACCAAGCTGCAAAATCTACCCCCCATTCATGCAGTTTTAGAGGTACATTTCCAACAGCATGCGCCAAATCTAATCCCAAATAGGCACCTGTCTCTTTAGTAGCTTTTGATATTTCGGCCATATCAAGGCACTGACCTGTAAAATATTGAATGCCCCCAAATAAAACTAAAGCCGTTTTCTCCCCATTTCTTCTGATTACCTCCTTTATTTGATCCGTAGAAATGAGTATTTCCCCTTCAAGAGGAGCAACCTCAATAATCGCTGAATCGGGATCTAACCCATGCATGCGAACTTGACTTTCAACAACATATTGATCAGACGGAAAGGCACCAGCTTCCATAATGATAAGATACCTTTCTTTCGTTGGTTTATAAAAACTGGCTAATAGCAAATGTAGATTTACCGTCAGGGTATTCATGTGTATTATTTCCTCCTCCTTTGCACCTACAATATCCATAGCTGCGTGAACTACTGATTTATGGAATTGAGTCCACGGCCATTCTCCCTTAAAATGTCCTTCTACACCTAAATCTCTCCAGCGATTCATTTCTTTTTCAACCAGCTGACCTGCCTCTTTAGGTTGTAATCCTAAAGAATTGCCACAAAAATAAATGACCTCTTTTCCCTCTTTTTTAGGTATAAAGTATTGATCTCTAAAAGGACTTAGCTTATCATTTTCATCTAATTTTTTAGCAAATAATCTACCCTCCTCAAAGCTGATTTGATCCTTCATAATTAAAAATTAACCTTAATAATTTATTTTAATGTCCTCCATTTTCGTTGGCAACCACACTTGCATGGGCGTTTGACCCCTGTTACACCAAGAAAAATAAGGTATTGCTGTAATATTTTGTTTAGAAGTACTCACATCAAGTCCATCTGCTGAAATTTTTACTGTTGGGGCACTAAACTGAAGTTTCATCAAGCCTCCAAGCATTTTTTCATCAAAATTAGCCTTTATAGCTTCATTGTCTGGCAAAATAAAGTTCCAGGCTTTTCCCTCATTATCCGTTCCCTCCACACAATAAATTAATGGTCCCCTTTGAAGTGCCACTCTATTATTAGCTGCTTTCAACTCCGGTCTTGCAGTTACTCTTTTTATGTCCATGGGCAATTCAAAGGTAATAATATCTCCCATTTTCCATTCTCTTTCAATCAATGCGTATCCTGATTCCTCTGTATATGGAACAGAAACCCCGTTTAGTAAAATGGGCAGCTGAACCTGCTTAATTTCTTTAAACTGGTACAAATCACCTGGTACAGCTTGACCCTTTAACCATCCTGGAATACGTATTCTCAAAGTAAAGGAACTTTTCTTAGACGGTTTAACCTCCAAAGAAACCTTTCCGTTCCATGGATAAGCGGTTATCTGCCGAAGTTCCACTTTTGTATCTTGAATAGTTAAAGAAGTTGAACTGCCAATAAACAGATTCACATAGATATCCTTTTCGGAAACACCATAAATATAATCTCCGAGGGAAGCCACTAATCTGGCAATATTAGATGGACAGCAAGCAGTCCCAAACCATTCTTTTCTAAAATGCTGACCATTTGAAGCAAGTGGATTTCCATAAAAAAAACGATCTCCTTCGAAGGATAAACCGTCTAAAGCACTATTATATAAGACTTTTTCTAAAACATCAATATACTGGGCATTTCCACTCAGCGCATTCATTCTCTGATTCCAAAAAACCATGCCTACCGATGCACAGGTTTCGCAATAAGCCTTTTCATTTGGCAAATCATAATCGACACTAAATCCTTCATTACTTCCCGAAGAGCCAATGCCACCAGTTACATACATATTTCTATGAACGACGTCTTCCCAGACTGTTTTCATTGCTTTAAAATACTCCCCATCACCGGTCATAGCTGCCACATCAGCTGCTCCAGTATATAGATACATAGCCCTAACGGCATGTCCTGTAATTTGCGTTTGTTGTTTTACTGGCAATACATCCTGCGCATAAGCAGTGTCTCTCCAATCGGTCCAGGTATAACCCACTGCGTGTTTATGCCCCCTTTCAGAAAGCAGCCAATCTGCCAGGTTTAAATATTTTTTATTCCCTGTTGTTTTATATAATTTCACCAAAGCCAGCTCTAATTCTTGATGACCAGTTACCCAGTGTCTTTTATCAGGACCAAAAAGAGAGTCAAAATGATCTGCAAATTTTATAGCTACGTCCAATAATTTTCTTTTTCCTGTAGCATTAAAATAGGCAACACCAGCTTCAATTAAATGTCCGCCATTGTAGTCTTCATGCATACTCATATCGGTCCATTTTTTATCTGGTTCTTTCAAAGTATAAAAAGTATTTAGGTAACCGTTTGGTTGTTGAGCAGCTGCTATCTTATCAATCCAGCCATCAGCACGTTTTTCAATTTCAGGGTTATTCTTTACTTTTAGTGAATAAGCAATGGCTTCTAGAGCTTTAAAAACATCAGAATCGTCATAAAAAATACCTTCAAAATCTCCTTTTCGCAATCCCGCTGTAATTTCAAAATTTCGAATTCGGGGTGTTTTAATTTCCGTTTGATCCATACAAACCGGAATCGTTATTTCTGCTACTTTTTCCATTCTGGGTTTCCAGAAAGCATCATCAACCGTAACTTTTGAAAAATTAATATTCTCTAGTTTCGGGGTAACCTTTTGTGCAAAAACAGCAGTATTTAAGAAAACAAAGAGGAATAGACCAATAAGATTGCGCATGATATTTTATTTATTTCTTAAAGTTGCGAAAAAAAAGGAATAACCTGCAATTTTCGGGTTTCATTTTCTGAAACAGTAAAGGATATTTTTATCGTGTTCTCCGGTAATAAGTCAAACAGTAGTTCCGGCCATTCAACCAGGCAATAATCTCCACTTTCTAAATAAGATAATACGCCCATTTGTAAAGCCTCCTCCACATCATTTAACCGGTACATATCAAAATGATATATTTTTCCTGAATTTTCACCATTAGTGAATTCATATTCATTAACGATAGAAAAAGTAGGGCTAGTAACCCAGTCTTTACTCCCTAAAACCTCACAAAATACCCTTGAAAAAGTGGTTTTACCGACACCCATCTCACCTTGAAGAATAAAAACCCGATGCTTCCCAAATTTATTTAGAATTAAAGAAACTGCCGATGGTAATTCACTTAAATGATTAATTTCTATAGATAGAAATGTATCTGATTTTTTCATTTGTTAATTATCTTTGGACTTATAAATTACTTCCACACAAATCTAAAAAATAGCGTCTTTATGTCTTAATTTAAGCAAAAAGACTTTGCATTTTTTTGTATATTTGCATTTATGGAAAAAGAGATCAATCAAGCACATATAGAACAGAAAACGGACTATGGTGCAAGTAACATTCAAGCGTTAGAGGGACTTGAAGCAGTAAGGAAAAGACCTGGAATGTATATCGGAAGTACTGATATTAAAGGTCTTCATCATCTTGTGTGGGAGGTTATTGATAATTCCATTGACGAGCATCTGGCGGGTCATTGTGATAAAATTGATACCATAATCCACTTAGATAATTCCGTTTCTGTTAAGGATAATGGAAGGGGTATTCCTACCGGAATGCATCAGAAATTAGGTAAATCGGCTTTGGAAGTTGTTATGACCGTTTTACATGCTGGAGGAAAATTTGACAAAGATACCTATAAGGTTTCTGGTGGTCTGCATGGGGTTGGTGTTTCCTGCGTAAACGCACTTTCCGATTTATTGGTGGCAAAAGTTGAAAGAGAAGGTAAAATATTTACACAATCATACAGTAAAGGCAAACCCATTACTGAAGTTCAGATTATTGGAGATTCTGATAAAAGCGGCACAACCATTACTTTTAGACCAGACGCTACTATATTTGAAACGACAGACATAAAAAGTGAGATATTAACTACCAGAATGAGGGAGTTAAGTTTCTTAAATAAAGGCTTGACGCTGACCATTTATGACGAACGTAATGAAAAAAGCGAAACATTTCATTCTGAAGGAGGCTTAGTTGAGTTTGTTAAATATGCTGATACCAATAAAATTCTTTTAACCGAAAGACCTATTTACGTTTTAGGTACTAAAGACAATATTGAAGTGGAGGTAGCTCTTCAATACAATAACTCTTATCAGGAAAATATTTATTCCTACGTAAATAATATTCATACGCGTGAGGGCGGCTCACATGTTAAGGGTTTTCGCCTTGCTTTGTCAAGGGTTTTAAAGCAATATGGTGATGATGGTGGCTTTTTTAAAAAAATAAAAGACGAAGTTTCTGGTGAAGACTTTAGAGAAGGTTTAACAGCTGTAATTTCTGTTAAAGTTCCTGAGCCTCAGTTCAAGGGTCAGACTAAAGGTGAATTAGGTAACTCTGAGGTTACTTCTGTCGTTTCTCAGTGTGTTGCGGATACATTACGTGCTTATTTGGAGGAAAATCCAAGAGAAGCTCGTAAAATTATGGAAAAAGTTACCCTGGCTGCTGCAGCACGTCATGCGGCACGCCGTGCCAGAGAAATGGTGCAAAGAAAAAATGTACTCACCGGTAGTGGTTTGCCTGGAAAACTCTCTGACTGTGCCTCTAAAGACCCTCATGATTCTGAATTGTTCCTCGTGGAAGGAGATTCTGCAGGTGGAACAGCTAAACAAGGTCGTGACAGACATACCCAGGCTATTCTGCCATTAAGAGGTAAAATTCTTAATGTGGAAAAAGCAATGGAACATAGAATCTACGAAAATGAGGAGATTAAAAATATGTTCACCGCTATTGGTGTTAGTATCGAAGAAAATGATCAAGGAGAACGTATTCTTAATATTACTAAATTAAGATATCATAAAGTAGTGATTATGACCGATGCCGATGTCGATGGAAGTCATATTACTACCCTCATTCTTACTTTCTTTTTTCGATATATGCGCCCGCTTATTGAACAAGGATTTATTTATATCGCAACGCCTCCCCTTTATTTGATCAAAAAAGGTAAAAACGAACGCTACTGCTGGAATGATGAGGAGAGAAAAGCAACTATACTAGAGTTTGGCGGTTCTGAAAATGATAATTCTGTTAAAACTCAACGATATAAAGGTCTAGGTGAAATGAACGCGGAACAACTTTGGGAAACTACCATGGATCCTACCCGAAGAATTCTTAGAAGGGTTACTATCGAAGATGTTATAGAAACCGATAGGGTTTTTACCATGCTAATGGGTGATGAGGTACCTCCAAGAAGAGCTTTTATTGAGTCAAATGCTAAATACGCACGAGTTGATGCTTAATACCTGTAACTTCTTCTCTTTGTTGTAGCTCTGCTATAGCAAAATCTAGAAATTTAGGTAATATAGTGTTATGTGTTCGTTTGATTTTGTCGTCGTCATACAAATGTTCGAGCATCTCAAAATATTTGTCTTCTCCATGATGAGAGATAACTATTTTCTTTTTCTCTTCCTGCTTCAAATAATGGGCCATACCCACAGGATCTGCCTCAGGATGAAACTGAGTCCCTATCATCTCTTTGGAAAAGCGAATGCCCATAATCGCCCTTTCTAAAGGAATGGTAGGCCTGAATTTTTCAAGACATATTACACTGGCACCAAAGTCATGAAGTTTGCTTCTATTGGGTTGAACCACTTGATAGTCACGGGAATCAACAACATAAAAGGGTTCATCCAATCCATCAAAAATAGGTTCTTCTAAACCCATTCCAATTCTATGAACGGGCATAACACCAAATGAGGTTGATTTGCGTTTATTTACTTCTGCTAAACCCCAATGTTGGATAATGATTTGAAAGGAATGACAAATAAAAAAGACATACTTCTTTTTTTGCTCCTTTTTATTGTTTTCGAGACAATGATCGATTAAAGTTACATATTCTTTTTCCCATGGCTCTCCTGTCAGGTGGGGGTCTCCTGGTCCGCCTGAGGAAATGAAAATATCATAATCTTTCGGATCCGGAAATTCATTTTTAGCTCTTACATCAAAATAATCTACTTTTTTTACTGCAGAATTTATAGCTGTTAATTCCTGGAGCAATTGCTTGATACACCGCATTCCCTCATTTGGAAACTGATTATATAAATCCAAAATAGCAATATGAACAGGATTTTTCATTTTATTTTCATTTAATGCAGTCAGGGTTCTATCCATTTATGGATTTTTAACCCAATCCAGGTAATTGCTCTCCAATAACTGCATAGGAAACAAAAGTACCCCAGGTAAGGTTCATGGTGTTTGGCCGACAAGATTCAGCCCGGCGAATGGCCAGATTAGCTGCAGCTTCAACCACCCATTCGAAATTATCTTGTCCAACCGATTTTATATCAGCATCAGGTGCAGGATTACAAAAATCAATAGCATACGGAATGCCATCTCTGACAGCAAATTCAACGGTATTGAAATCATAACCTAACGCTATATTTAATCTAAGAACATAATCTTCTATAGTGCTTAATAATTTTTTTGCCTCTTCTCCTTTTGCTTGAATCGACGCGTTATATCGCGTTTCATGAGGATTTAATGGATTATAGGGCATAATTCGTACCTCGCTGCACCCAATAGAATAGCAACGAAAGTAGTCGTCAAATTTTATCTCTTCTTGTAACATCATAACCAACTGTCCCGTCTCATTATGCTTCTGCCACATATCCTCCAGATGATCAACCTGATATACATTTTTCCACCCTCCACCGTCATGCGGTTTCATGTAGGCGGGAAATCCAATATCTTCAGTCATTCCGTTCCAGTCTAAAGGCATTTTTAAATTTCTAAAAGATTGGGAAGTTGTATCAGTTGGATTTTCCTTTGACGGTAATAGCGCTGTTTCGGGAACTGGTATACCCAGTGATTTAGCTAAGCAATTATTAAAAAACTTCTCATCGGCACTCCACCAAAAGGGATTATTTATAACGGCGGTACCTTTAAGTGCTGCATTTTTCAAATAAGCTCTATAGAATGGAACATCTTGCGAAATACGATCAATAATAACCGCATAATCAGTCTCTCTTCCCTGCATCAGCTTATCAATTTGAACTGATTCAGCTATATTTTTACCTGTTTTTTCATTTACTCTTGCTATGAAAGCCTCTGGAAATGAATTTTCCATTCCGTATAAAATACCGATTTTCTTCATATTGTCCGAGTTAAAAAACTGAAACTAACTAGAAAGGTAAGTCTTCTGCTTCAGCCGAAGATAACCCCGAAGAAGATGAGGTAGGAAAGGATGATGGTGTATTATCGAAACTACCAGAACCTGACGGTGCAACTGGATTTGCAGATGTAGTACTTGATTTCTCTATTCGCCAGGCATTCAAATTAGTGAAATACTTGTCTTGCCATTGTCTTCCCCTCAAATCAAAGGAAACTTTAATAGGCTCTCCTTCTTGAAACTGGTTTAAAAGGTCACATTTATCTTGCACAGATTGGAATTTAATATAATTGGGATAAGCACCATCCATTGTTTCAATTACAAATTCGCGGGTGCGGAAACTATTAGTCCCTTTGACTTCCATGTCATAAATTTTGACAAGTTTTCCTTCTATTTCAAATCCAGCCATGATATTTTTTTTGCAAATTTAGCTCAATTTTATTTATTTCAACTAAAATATAATTTAGTTACTGCAATTTAACGAAAATCCACTTAAAATCTTCCAGCCCTAATATTAAGTCTAATCCCATCATAATGAGAACTAATGCCAGAAGTATTAATATTGTTGATTAAAAGCTTGCTTCCACGTTAATATTAGTCTATTTTACAACAATTTAACTATTTCCTTAGCTAACTCAAAACATGAAGAATAAATTTTCCATTTTTTATACAGGTTCCTTAATCACTTTTGTTTATCTCTTCTTGTTTTTTATTTACCATTGGCAAACTCCCTTTTTGCCCTTAATCATAGCTGTTCCTTTTTTCATCATCGCTTATTTTTTAGTTTTTAATTTGGGTAAACCCGATGTTATTCAATGGTTTGAAGAATATAACGGTCTTAAAAAGCATTATAAACTATTCGTCCCGATACTACTTTTAGGACTCCTTTATGGTTATTTATTGGTGAATGGCAAAAATCCATTTGAAGGATCTGCGGGATTATTATTCTTCCTTTTCCTGTTTCCCACCCTATATTATACCGCTTTTCCCAGAGAACAGGTAGGTCGTATCGATTATATTATTCTTTTAATTATTACCATACCTCTAACGTTGGTTGAGCCAAATGGTGATACGACCTTGCCTGCAGGTGGAAATGGCTTTGGTTCTCTTTATAAAATTTCCTGGGTTCTCCTGTTGACCTATAGCTTTGGATATATTAGAAAATTAAAGGACATTGGATTTTACCCCATTTTTAAACTCCATTTCTTAGGCATCGCCATACTTTCCTGGCTCTCTTTTGTCACCTTCGTTTTTATCATTGCCTTTAGTTTAGGTTTTGTAAACCCAGACCCTTTTAAGGAGATTATTAAAGACGGTTTTTCAAAATCTTTGCTGGAGATGATGCGTATCTGGATTGGCACAGCTCTTTTTGAAGAACTCTTTTTTCGTGGATTATTACAAAATATGTTAAGTCAACAAATCAATCGTGCCAAAGCATGGAAAACTTATTGGATTTATGGCTTAATAATTGTTCTGGTATTATCTATTCTCGCAGGGTATGCCTTAGCCATTGAATATATCTGGTTTCCAGTGATGATAACTTTTGCCTTGTTTTTTATGGCTTATTACCTGGAGAAAAAGTCCTTTCAGGCAGTAGGAACTTATACCGCACTTGCCATTATTAGTATGGTTTTTGGCTTAGCTCACTTTCATAAAGATTCTATCATTTTTGTAGGACTTGCTGCTGTAGCTGGATGGGCTTATGGGTACACTTATTTGAAAACGAAAAATGTATTTTATGCAGCACTCGTTCATACCCTTGTCAATTTTTCCCAATTTTTATTCTTGTTAAAACAGATTAAATAAGGGTAAAGTCATTGATATGATTGACTGTAAATGCCTCCTAAATAGAAAAAAAATTATTAGATGGTTTATCAAAATGTTATAAATTTATTAATGATTGTTAAGGTAAAAATACTTATTCCCATGAAAGTACTAAGAAGCCTAAAATGCTGCTTTACCCTTCTTTTAATCTTATTTTTTACCCTTACTGTTCATTCACAATTTATTTCTGCCCATCGCGGAAATGATGGTTCTGCTCCAGAAAATACTTTAGCTGCATTTAGAAATACCTTACTTTTAGAAGTCCATTATATCGAGGTTGATGTCAGAACAACGGAAGACCAGGTCATAATGATTATGCACGATGGAAATCTTGATCGGACAACCAATGGAAAGGGTCCTTTTAAAACATATAATGCTGCATTTCTTAAAACTCTTTCCGCTGGGAAAGGGTATCCAGCGGTATTTGAAAATGAAAAAATACCTACCCTTGAGGAATCCTGCCAACTTATTTATGAATGGAATTTAGCCCATAAGGCTAAAACTTTTTTTTATATCGATGCGAAGGATGTGGAACCCAAACCGCTAATTTCTATGTTAAGGAAATATAACCTGGAGGCAAATTCCGTTTTCTATGGTTCTGACGATTTTTTACATCGTTTGAAAATGGAATTCGAGGGGGCTAAATTACTTCCTGCTCTTAAAAATCCTAATGAAATAATCGAAAAATTCAATAAACTAAAACCTTTTGCCTTTGATGCTTCCTGGCTTTCCTTAACGAAAGAGATGGTGGATGAAATCCATCGATTGGGTGTTAAAGTATTTACCGACCTATTGGGGCCTCTTGATACGGAAATCAATTATATTAAAGCACGCGACATGGGCGTAGATTTAATTCAAACAGACCGAATTTTAGCAGTTCAAAAAATCGTAAAAAATTAGAAATAGCATTTACTAGGTACCACAGAAGGTTTTATACCCAGAGTCGATATTATCAGAAACATTCATAAATGAGGCAGCTGCATCATTTTGTGTGTATGGATTGGTAAGAATGCCAAGTGATTCTTTAAAAAACCGTAAATCGTCGTTTAAACAAGCCTCATCAAGGGCTTTTTCAACCAAATGATTTCTGGGAATGAATAGGGGATTATTTTCCCGCATCCTATTTAATCTGGCATCCTCATTTCCCCTTTCTATGTCTTGCCAGTTGATAAACCATGACTGAAAATCCTCCTGCAAATAAATACCTTCCATTGGCATGTCTCCCTGTAAAACCAAAAAAGTATTCGTATAATCCGCTTTATTTTTAGTCATCCAATCTAACAGGGTGAATAGGCAATTTTTTCTTAGATGAAGATCTGTCTCCTTTGAAAAACCTAGTTTTTTAAACATCATAGCCTGCCATTTTTCTTCATAAATAGGTGGGAATGAATTTAAAACCTCTTTGGCCATCTCTATAGCCACTTCTTTTTCCTCATGAATCATTGATAATAACGAACCAGCAAAACAGGCAATATTCCACTGCGCGATAGATGGTTGATTTCCAAAAGCATATCTGCCTTGGGTATCAATAGAACTAAAAACAGTTTCCGGATGATAGGTATTCATGAAGGCACAAGGACCATAATCAATGGTTTCCCCCGCAATTGACATATTATCAGTATTCATGACACCATGTATAAATCCAACCCTCATCCATTGCACGATTAAATCAATCTGCCGTAACATAACCGCCTCCAATAAATCTTTGGCCTTTGATTTTGACAAATTCAGGTCGGGATAGTGTCTTTCAATGACATAATCCATTAGAATAGACGATTCATTGGGTACAAACCGATGGGCAAACTCAAAAGTACCCACTCTTACATGTGACGAAGCTATTCTCGTTAATACGGCACCCTCATGTACTTCTTCTCTGTAAACTTTGGCGCCTGTTTTAACTACTGCCAAACTTCTTGTGGTGGGTATTTTCAGACCTGCCATAGCCTCACTTATCAGGTATTCTCTAAGCATAGCCCGCAGGGTTGCACGCCCGTCGCCGCCTCTGGAAAAGGCAGTATAACCTGATCCTTTTAACTGAATATCAAATCGATTACCCGTTTTTGTAATTTGTTCCCCCAGTAAAATAGCTCGTCCGTCTCCCAGCATGGTAAAATTTCCAAATTGGTGACCAGCGTATGCCTGGGCAATTGGAATTGAGCCGGGAATTAATTTATTTCCTGAAAAAAAAGCAGCCACTTCTTCCATATCCATGTTGTCCGGGGACAAATCCAATTCCCTGGCTAAGTTGTCATTGAATAACAAAACAGAAGGATCAGGTACCTGTGTAGGATTGGTAGGAACATAAAAAGATTCAGGTAGCTTACCATAGCTGTTATCAAAATGAAATATCATGGCATGTTTTTAATAATAATATCAAATAAGTTCAATTTGTTTCCCGGCATAGGAACTGATAAGAAAAGTTAAAGGTAGAAACCCTTGTCAAAATAACCTTTCTTTAATTTTCCTGTAGCATTTTCTTATTTATCTCGTTTTCATTTTATTTGTCGTAAATTGAAAGAGTAGTTTTCAACGATACAAAAATTGAATGTTGGAGTGCAAGAGATCTTCAGCCTTTCCTTGGCTATTCTAAATGGGATAATTTTCAAAGAGTAATTGATAAAGCCAAAGAATCTTGTAAAAATGCCGGCGAACAAATTACTGATCACTTTCCTGACGTCAGGAAGATGATAACAAAAGGAAAAGGCGCTAAAGATGAGATAGATGATATTCTACTTTCAAGGTATGCAAGTTACCTGATTGCTCAAAATGGCGATAGTCGCAAGGAGGAAATATCCTTTGCTCAAAATTATTTGGCCGTTCAAACACGCAGAGCTGAACTTGTCGAACAATGTTTACTAGAATTTGAGCGTGTGAAAGCTCGAGAAAAACTAAGCCAAACGGAAAAGCAATTAAAGAAAAAAATGCAAGTTCCTGATGGCAGGCCGGTGGCAGACTTTCTGCCTACTATTAATATTAGAGCTAAAGACCTTGCCGCTGAAATGACAAGTTTGAACGCACAAAGCAATAACTTGAAAGGTCATAATCCGATTGAAAAGGAACATGTTGATAACTATAAAGCTGTTAGAAATATGCTAACAAAAAGAGGTATTGTGCCAGAAAAAAGAAAAAATAACTTTAGTTTTTTTGTTGTATGAAGCATCTTATATTTTAAGTTAAATTTACACGAACTTTTTTTAACTCATTTACATTCAATCTATCTGTTTGAGTCAAAATAAAACTATCCCCTATAAAATAACGACCCTCACAGGTCTTGCCATTGTTTTGGCCAATATGATTGGAACGGGTGCTTTCACTAGTCTTGGTTTTCAAGTAAAAAGCCTCCATCAGACAAGTACCATTCTGACGCTATGGATATTAGGGGGTGTCATTGCATTATCAGGCGCCTTCAGCTATGCAGAAGTAGGTGCAAATATCAAAAAATCGGGAGGGGAATATGCTTTTCTTTCCCATTTGTATAATCCCCTGATTGGATATTTATCGGGATGGATTTCGTTAACCGTTGGATTTACAGCACCGATAGCCCTTTCGGCGATGGCCTTAATTTCCTATTTTCCTTATTTAAGTGTAAATCCAAGATGGGCAGCGATCGTAGTTATAGGCATTATAACATTTATTCATACCAGAAATTTAAAAATTAGCGCTCTTTTTCAAAATTCAAGCACCGTCATTAAAATGGTATTGTTTTTATTTCTTATTGTTATGGGTACCTTTTTACCTGGTATAACATCTGGAACAAATACAACCGACGCTTCTTATTTAACAGAACTCATTTCTCCAGCTTTTGCCATAGCCCTGATTTACGTTGTTTATTCTTATTCTGGTTGGAATGCAGCAGCCTATATTACCAATGAATTTGAGAACCCTTCAAAATCGCTACCCATCGTACTCATTGGAGGTACCGTTATTGTTACCATACTATATTCCCTGTTACAGTATATATTTTTAAAGCATTTGACCTTAGGAGAAATGGAGGGGCAATTAAATGTGGCCTCTCTAGCCGCTCAAAAAATGTTTGGTAAAGCTGTTGGTAATCTTTTTGGCCTGGCTATTTCTATTTCACTCATTTCAAGTGTCAGCGCTATGGTTTGGGTTGGTGCCAGAATTACTGCAAGTATGGCAAATGACCATTCTTTTCTTTTTTCATTTAGAATGCAATCAAATCAACTGCCTGTCAAGGCTTTATGGCTTCAATTTGTTATTAGTAGTGTTTTGATTATAACAGGGACTTTCGAACAAATTCTAATTTACTGCGGAATATTAATTTCCCTTTCTTCTATGCTGGTGGTCATTGGTATTTACAAATTAAGAAATGAACAACCTAAAAATGAAAGTGACACAGAATTTAAAAGTCCCTGGTACCCATTTTTTCAAATCATTTTTGTGTTGCTTACCGTTTGGATGATTATTTTTACGCTGTATGACAAACCTTGGGAATCGTTGGCGGGAATGATTAATCTACTCATTGGAACTGCCACTTTTTATTGGGGTCACGTTAAATTAAAATATTTTTAGAAATGACAAGGGATATTGAAACTTATTTTTTAGAAGGTTGCGGACGATGTTCTCTGGGTGGAACGCCGGAATGTAAGGTCCATACATGGGCTAAAGAGTTGGAACTGTTAAGAAATATTTTATTGGAATGTGGTTTAACTGAAGAATGCAAATGGGGCCAACCTTGTTACACCCACCAAAATCATAATGTTCTTATGATTAGCGCATTCAAGGATAGTTGTATTATCAGTTTTTTAAAAGGTGCCTTATTAAATGATCCGCAGAAGTTATTGATCTCTCAAGGGGAAAATGTTCAGGGTGGCCGCATCATTAAATTCACTCATCCCAGTCAAATTTTAGCTATCGAAGCTACCCTGAAGGAATATATATTTGAAGCCGTTGAAATAGAAAATGCCGGATTGAGGATTGAGATGAAAAAGACTTCTGATTACCCCGTACCAACGGAGCTTCAACAGAAATTTGAAGAAAATGAAACGTTTAAAGAAGCTTTTTACGCCTTAACTCCCGGTCGGCAAAGAGGATACCTTCTTCATTTTGCAGCACCAAAACAGGCTAAAACCAGAGAATCCAGGATTGAAAAATGTATGCCCGATATTTTTAACGGTAAAGGAATGCACGATTAATAGTGGCTTAAAGTATATTTCAACAGTAAAATACTATGGAAAGTAAAACTGATATTTGACATGCAATAGAGTGAACTATTAAATAGTAGAAACTCATTAAAAATATTTCTGAAGAAGATATTTGTTCATTCACTCAAATATTTTATTAAAAACCTTTTAAAAATATCTTTGGGTAAAAAACTTCCCAAAATCAATATTTTGTTGAATGCCGTTTTGACTTGATAATATTCATCCAAAAGCAGAGGGAAATTGAAATTAACATCAAATAAAAATATCGCAAAAATTGCTCCTAAACTTTAGTTAATTTCGGCTTAATGCCCATTTCTAAATGATAATACTACTGTACATATAGCAAATATTTTTCCTCAAAATAGGGTTCCTTGTAATAACTACTCAAGGGGTGTTTTTCTGTGATTAAATGTCGGGGCAATTCCTTAATTTCTCCACTCAACTGACCCCCTTTGAGCGCAAATAATCCATTGGGAACAGCGTGAATACTCTCCTTTTTTATCAAATGCATACACCATTCCGCCAACTGACTAAGCGGTGCAACAGCTCTGCTCACCACAAAATCTACCTTTGTTTTACTCTCTTCCGCGCGCCCGTGTATAGCGGTTACATTATTGAGACACAGTGCGTCGGCCACCCCTTGAACCACCTGAATTTTTTTTCCCGTTCCATCCATCAAAATAAATTGAGTTTCAGGAAAAAAAATGGCTAAAGGAATCCCCGGAAAGCCACCACCTGTGCCAAGGTCTAGAACTTTTGCATTAGGTTTGAAATTTATATACCTTGCAATAGCCAAAGAATGTAAAACATGGTGCGTCATAATTTCTGTAATATCCTTTCTTGAAATAACATTGATTTTGCTATTCCAATCAGTGTATAAATCAGGAAGTTGTGCAAATTGCTTACTTTGATTTTCTGTAAGTCTTGGAAAATATTTCTTTATTACCTCCATGTTTATTTCTGTCATTATCAATAATTAGCACGAAATTACTATCTTCCATCCATACTTTGTCCATATTAAACAGAACTATTGGTTATGAATACTATTTCTACCCTTCCGGAAAATAATCAACTGAATGATTTGCTTATCAATCTTAATGATTTTTTAAAAAAAGAAATCATTCCACACGAACAAAGATGGCTAAAAATGCCCTGGATAGAGGTTGAAAAAGAAATAAGAACTAAGAGAGATTTCCTTAAAGAAATTGGCGCATGGAATCCATATCTTTCTAAGCACCATGGTGGTCCTGGCTACACCTTAACCGAAGTAGCTCAGATAAGTGAAGTGCTCGGCGGATCTTTTTTTGGACATTTCTCTTGTAATTGTCAGGCTCCCGATGCTGGAAACATTGAACTTTTGCTTCAATATGCCAATGATGAGCAGAAAGAAAAATACTTATTCCCCTTGTTAAATGGGGAAATTCGTTCTTGCTTTTCAATGACTGAACCCGATAATGCAGGTTCAAACCCAATATTATTAAATACCCTTGCAAGCAAAGAAAAGGGTCATTACTTTATTAATGGAAGAAAATGGTTCACTACCGCCGCTGACGGTGCTTCTTTTGCTATCGTAATGGCCGTTACTGATCCTGAAGCTGAAAATCCTTATCAAAGAGCCAGTATGTTATTAACTCCAACTAATACGCCTGGTTTTAATCTTGTTCGAAATATTCCCATTATGGGACATGCAGGAACTGGCTGGGCAAGTCATGGTGAAATCATTTATGAAATGGTAAAAGTACCTGAAAAAGATTTAATAGGACCCGAAAACCAAGGATTTAAGTTAGCTCAGGAAAGGCTTGGCCCGGGGAGAATACACCATTGTATGCGGTGGATTGGTATTTGTGAAAGAGCTTTTGACCTAATGTGCCACCGTGCTGCAACGCGTAAAACAGGTGTAAAATCATTCCTTGGCGAAAAACAGATGGTTCAGGAAATGATTGCAGATAGCAGGGCTGAAATAAATGCAGCCCGATTAATGGTTCTTAATGCAGCAGAAAAAATGGATAACTTAGGTCAAAAAGCTGCCGCTTTGGAGATATCAACCATCAAATTTTTTGTAGCTGGCATCTTACATAAAGTACTGGATCGTGCCATTCAAATACATGGGGCTCTCGGAGTTACTGACGATACTATTCTGGCTTTGTATTATAGAGAGGAAAGAGGGGCAAGGATCTATGATGGTCCCGATGAGGTACATAAGGCTTCTCTGGCACGAAAAATTTTACAACAATATGGTTTAAAGGTACATAACGATTAATATTTCATGGCTGATATACTAAATAATCCTCGAAAAGGAGAAGAATTACCTGTTCCAGAACTGCTGGATTACCTGAAAATGGTCCTCGCTGATGTTCACACCATACATCATGTAAAACAGTTTCAAGGTGGATATTCCAATTTAACCTATCTGCTGGAAACAAATATAGGTGCATTGGTGCTTCGCCGCCCACCCATTGGTGCAAATATTCAAAGCGCACATGACATGTCGAGGGAATTCAAAGTTCTTTCCTTGCTTTATCCCTTATTTCATAAAATACCCAAACCCATCCATTTTTGCAATGACATCACCATCATAGGTGCACCCTTTTACCTGATGGAAAAAGTAGAAGGACTCATCTTAAGAAATGCTCTTCCTACGTCCATTTCCCTGGACGAAAAAACGATGTCAGCGCTATCCGATTCCTTTGTGAAAAATCTGGTCGATTTACATGCCATCGATTGCACTCAACCTAATATATCCACTTTAGGCAAACCCGAAGGTTATGTGCAAAGGCAAGTTTCCGGATGGATAGACCGATATCGAAATGCAGAAACTTTTCATATTCCAAGCATGCATTTCCTAATGGAATATATGCCTTTGTCCATGCCTTCAACCAACGATATTTCCCTGATTCATAATGACTACAAATTTGATAATCTTGTCCTCAATGAATCCAATCCCGCTGAAATATTAGCCGTTTTGGATTGGGAAATGTGTACCATTGGAGATCCATTAATGGATCTGGGTACCTCTTTAGCTTATTGGTTTGAGGCGACTGAAATGAATCCCCTTGTAAAAAGTTTCGCCAATTTAACCTGGCTTCCAGGGAATAAAACGAGACAGGAAATATGGGATTATTATATTCAGTTAAGCGGTAGAAACCATACGGACAGTGCCTTTTATTTTGCCTTCGGCTGTTTCAAAGTAGCTACCATTATACAGCAAATATATGCCCGTTATGCTAAAGGTATTACCAATGACCCTCGCTTCGCCCATCTAGATAAGTTAGTTCTGGCCTTTGGCGATCGTGGAAAATTGGCCGTCCCGTAGAGACGCGATGCTTCGCGTCTTCACCATTGCACCAAAAAACAGATCGAATTTAAAATGATATGATGTCAAATATCAAAAATGATATCTTTGCGTTTTTAAAAGAGATTTTGGAATTAAACGAAAATGGAGCGTACGATTAGTATTAAAGTAAGCTGGCGTGATTACCTTATAATTAAAGACCTTTTTTTTATTTATAGCACGCGCATTTTTATCACCCTATTTCGGTCTGATAAATTTTGCCTAACACTTCTTCTTGTTCCTCTTTTTATATCTTACGGATTGGCGCAAGGTGATTTTAATGTGAAAAAAAATTATATAGAACAATTTAAATGGATTGCCCTCAGAGAAATGGAATTAACGGGCATTCCCGCATCTATAAAACTTGCACAAGGGTTATTGGAATCGAATGCAGGGTTTAGCACCCTCGCAACAGAGGCAAATAATCATTTCGGGATGAAATGTCATAATGACTGGACAGGATTAACCTATTACAAAATAGATGATGACAAGGATGCAAAAGGTAATTTAATACCTTCTTGTTTTCGTAAATTTTCTTCCCCGGAAGAAAGCTATCATGCTCATTCTCTCTGGCTTACCAAAAGACCAAGATATAGCAATCTATTTACCTTAGAACCAAATGATTACAAAGGATGGGCACATGGTCTAAAAAAAGCAGGTTATGCAACTGACCCCTCTTATGGAGAAAAACTTATTTCCATAATAGAAAAATTTGACCTCCATAAAATTCAACCATTGCCAAAACCTGTTGAATTTAGCTTGGAAGTAAAATCAGAAACAAACGTTAATAAAAAGGAATTAATACTACAAAAAGAATCTGTAAAAACGGCGGCAGTCATAGATAATAGTCAATCAGGCGTCTGGATAATGAATGAGGTTCGTTTTGTTTATGCAAAACAGGGAATGAGCCTTTCTGAAATTTCAAAATTATATGATATCCCCATTAAAAAAATTCCTAAATATAATCCTGCTTTGACCACTAAAGGGATGGATAAAATTCCAAGTAATCAACGTATTTTTCTTGAGCCGAAAAGGAAAAAGTTTCATGGTATTCAAAAGTGGCATGTTGTTCAAGCAAGCGAATCATTACAAAGCATTGCCGATTATTATGCTATTCAATTGGAACCCCTTCGCAAAAGAAATAGATTTTTCGAACAGGAGGAACCTACTATTGGCACAAAATTAAAATTGAGTGGAAAAAAATTAAAATTAAATCGTTAGATAAATGACAACTATTTATGCTAACTTTTCATTCCATTTTAATTTTGTTTACCTTGTATCTTTCATCCCTTTCACCATTTAAAAGTTGCCTTTTATGAGAAATATTACCCTTTTGTTTTTCTTGCTTCTGTTCTCTTCTGCCATTCATGCACAAAGTTCTGCTTTTGGATTTAAAGGAGGCGCGTTAATGGGATTACAACGGTGGGACAATAGTTTTCAAACAGAACCTCTTTTTCGTTATCAGGGAAGTGTATTTATAGAATCGTATGAGGAAGACAGTCCTTTTTCCTTGTTTGCACAGGCTGGTTATCATATCAAAGGAAGTTCTTTGCGAACTTATTCTACAGTTTTTGTTAGACCCGATGGTACCCAACAGACTTTACCCAGCCAATTTACTCCCCTGGAATTTAGAAATGTATCGCTGCTAATAGGTGCAAAACAAAGGGTTGGCAGTGGTTTCATGGGTGGGCAGCCTTATTACATGTTTGGTGTTCGGGGTGATTACACGGTCAACACTAAATTCGGATTTGGAGATCCGTCAATAAATCCATTTTATTCCTATATCTATCCGTTTGAAGGTTTTGTTCGAAAATTTAACTATGGCTTTTCCGTTGGTGGTGGAATGGAACTTCCCTTTACAAAATTAATTGGTATGATCGTCGAATTATCTGTTAATCCTGATCTTTCTCAACAATATAACCAACCAGCTATACCTAATATTCGGAATCCAAACCCTTATGGTTCATCCTCCCTAATTACTATTCCCGAAAGGAAAATAGCAAATATAACCGTTGAACTATCCATCGGATTTCGTTTTATACATAAAGTCATATTAATTGATTAATATGACTTACTATCGATTACAATCAACCTATTATGTTATTACAGTCAACAACGCTTGAAAAATATTACGGTAAAAGGCCTGTTGTGAAAAAGGTTTCCATCGAAGTTAACAGAGGTGAAATTGTTGGCTTACTTGGGCCAAATGGTGCTGGAAAAACAACTACTTTTTATATGCTCGTTGGTTTTATAAGACCCGATGCAGGTCATGTATTTCTGGGAGAAGATGAAATTACGACGCTACCCATGTATCGCAGGGCTCAAAAAGGTATTAGTTATTTGCCTCAAGAAGCCTCCATTTTTCGTAAACTAAGTGTCGAAGACAATATCAAGGCAATCCTTGAAATGACGGCTCTTTCTTCTCATCAGCGAAATGAAAAATTGGAAAGCCTTTTGGACGAATTTGGATTAACTAAAATTAGAAAAAACAGAGGTGACACCCTGTCTGGAGGTGAACGTCGCAGGACTGAAATTGCCAGGGCACTGGCTGTAGATCCTTATTTCATTTTACTTGATGAACCCTTTGCTGGCATAGACCCCATTGCAGTGGAAGATATTCAGGGGATTGTCGCTCGATTGAAAACAAAAAATATTGGTATACTCATTACTGATCATAATGTACAGGAAACTCTTTCAATAACGGACAGGGCGTATCTAATGTTTGAAGGAAGTATTTTAAAAGCAGGAACTGCTCAGGAATTGGCTGATGATGAAATGGTCAGGAAAGTTTACCTTGGAAGAAATTTTGAGTTAAGGAAAAAACGTAACGCTGATATTATTAATCCATGATACCCTCATTATCTTCCAATTTCCCTTTTTTATTCCTTTTTAAATATCTATTCTTTATTTTGATATTTACGCTGCTTAATTCTTGCACAGAACCTCCGCCACTTAAACTTACTTCTACCCAAAGAACGGAAGTTGATACCTTGTATTTAAGAATCGTAAATCCCTTAGGAAAACAATTAGACTCCACTTGTGAGGCAAACAGAACAAAAAAAATTCAAGTTTTAATTGATTCTATGAAAAATGACCGCCTTTCAGAAGAGGGGAAATTAAGGTTAAAGTATTTTTAGTATGAAAAAAAATAATCTCTGTCTGCTTTTGCTCCTTTCTTACTTTTTATTTTTCATTCCCAGTTGCTTGAATAATGAAGAATATTCTCCTGAAGAAATTCAACAACTAATTCAAAATGAAGTAGATGAGAGGGTTGAAGAATATGTTTCCATACGAAAAGCACAATGCGAAGAAAACTTACTTACCGAAGCTACCCGTTTACTTGATTCCATTTTAATTGCTGAAGCAAGAGAAATGAGAGATACTCTTTTTCAACCTGTAAAACCAGAAAGACCAGAAACGCCGGCATTTAAAAAACTAGATGAAGATATTCCACTGAAACCTCTTTTTGAAAAGAGAGATTCTCTTTCTCAAAAACAACGATTTTAGTTGTTTGCACTCTTAGAAAAAATCTGCATTTTTGTAAACTATTTTTAAAAACAAACGTGTTTATTATGCAAAATATTGATATTGAAGCGATTAATGCACAAATTCGTATGGATAGCGCTTTTTTAGAAGATTTAAAAAAAGAAACCCAAAAGGTTATCGTTGGTCAGGAACAAATGATTGACCGATTGCTTTTAGGTCTTTTGACAAATGGACATGTTTTATTAGAGGGCTTACCTGGTTTAGCTAAAACAATGGCTATTAAAGCTTTATCAAAAGCAATAAATTCAAAATTTAGTCGCATTCAATTTACCCCTGACTTGTTACCAGCCGATATCATTGGTACCATGATTTATAATCCCAGCCTGAATGAATTTACGGTTAGAAAAGGACCCATTTTTGCTAATTTAATTCTTACCGATGAAATAAACAGGGCTCCAGCTAAAGTTCAAAGTGCCTTATTGGAAGCCATGCAAGAAAAACAAGTGACTATCGGTAATGAAACTTTTTTTCTAGAAGAACCTTTCCTTGTACTGGCAACGCAAAACCCGATTGAGCAAGAGGGCACTTATCCTTTACCTGAAGCACAGGTAGATCGATTTATGCTAAAAGTGAAAATTGGTTATCCTTCCTTATCAGAGGAAAAAGAAATTATTCGACGCAGTTTACTTGATGAAAATCCTGAAAATACAATTCGTGCGGTAGTTCAACCTGCTGATATATTAAGAGCCAGGCATTCTGTCAAGAAAATTTATATGGATGAAAAAATTGAAAGATATATCCTCGATATAGTTTTTGCAACCCGCTATCCTGAAAATTATGGCTTGGGAGAATTGTCAAATCTTATCCAATATGGTGCATCGCCCCGTGCCAGCGTAAATCTGGCAATAGCTGGTAAAGCAAATGCCTTCCTTCACCGACGTGGCTTTGTCATTCCAGAGGATATTCGGCAGATTTGTCCAGACATTTTAAGACATCGTATCGGCTTAACTTATGAAGCAGAAGCAGAAAATATGACTCAGGAAGATATCATTACAAAAATTCTCAATAAAATAGAGGTTCCTTAATTTATCTCTTCTATGGAAACTGCTGAATTACTTAAGAAGGTTCGTCGTATCGAATTGAAAATTAAATCGCTGAGTAAAAATATTTTCTCCGGTGAATACCATAGTGCTTTCAAAGGCAGGGGGATGTCTTTTAGTGAGGTTCGCAGTTATCAATATGGTGATGATGTTAGAAATATTGATTGGAATGTTACGGCAAGGGCCAATGAGCCTTTCGTGAAAATATTTGAAGAAGAAAGGGAACTTACGATTATGATTTTAGTGGACGTAAGCGGTTCTTCATCTTTCGGTAGTAAATATCAGCGAAAATCTGAGGTGTTTACAGAAATTTGTGCTATGCTTGCCTTTTCGGCCAGCCAAAATAATGACAAGGTGGGGGTCATTCTTTTTTCCGACAAAATTGAAAAATTTATTCCTCCTAAAAAGGGTAAACAACATATTCTTAGAATTATTCGGGAATTATTAGATTATACACCCAATACCTCAGGGACTGATATTGGGTTAGCCTTGCAATACCTGACTAATATCCTAAAGAAAAAAGCGATTTGCTTTGTTTTAAGTGATTTTCAAGCTGATAATTATGAAACAGCTTTAAAAATCGCTTCTAAAAAACATGATATAATAGGATTTAGCGTTTCCGATCCGCTGGAAGCAGCACTTCCCGATGTAGGACTTTTGCATGTCAGAGATCCCGAAACTGGGGAAATAGGCTGGATTGATACGCACGACAAAGAGGCAATGGGGAATTACAAACTTAAATTCCGACAAAATAAAGAAGCTTTTAATCGACATTTTAAAAAAAGTAAGACCGGAGTCATAGATATTGGTATTGAAGATTCCTACGTACTTGCCCTTTTACAATTTTTCAAAAAAAGAGCCTCTTGATGAATACCAAACTTATTACTTTTTTCATTGGTTCCTTATTTTTTCTTTCCTTTAATCTGTCAGCCCAACAGACTATCACCATTTCGTCGTCCAGACAACAATTAATTATTGGAGACCCACTTTCTGTAATAATTAAAGCTACTTACAAGCCTGATCAAATTCGTTCTTTTCCGACCTTTAATCTGTTAGTAGGTAAGAATCCATTTGAATTATTAAAAACCGTTTCTACCGATACATTGTCGCTTGAAAACGGAGACCTGGAAATAATCAATGAATTACTATTAACTTCTTTTGAACCTGGACAATATCTTTTAGGCCCTATCAAGCTTTTAGCCACAGGACAAAGAATGACAAACGACTCTATTTCTTCAAATAGCCTACAAGTCAAAGTTTTACCTCTTCCTTTGAGAAAAGATTCTGCTGAAATAAAACCCATTAGAGATATCTGGAAAGAAAATAAAAACTGGCAAGATTGGCTACCTATAATTTATGGAATTGTTGGAATTTTATTGCTTGTTTTAATTATTTTATGGCTAAAAAAGAGAAAGAAAACCAAGGTTATCTCACCAGTTCACGAACCTGAAAAAATCTCTCCTGCCCAAGAGGCACTGGAAAAAATGGAATGGTTGTCTAAGCAAAAATTCCTTCAGGAAAAAGATTTTGTCAACTTTCATTATGAACTGGGTATTATTTTCCGTTCATTCCTGGAAAAACAATTTGAAGTCCATGTATTAGATTTACCAAGCTCTGAGATGTTAGAAAAAATCCAAAACTTACCTGTTTATTCTATGCTTACATTGGAAATGATACATTGGATGAAAACAGCTGATTTTATAAAATTTGCCAAATTAGAACCCCATTTTTCCTTCCATGAAGAGGCTTTTTTACAAGTAAGACAATTTTTAACCCAGTTCCTAATCGAGGAAAGTTCAATTACATCTGAAAATAAATAATTAACTGTTTCATTATGATTGAACTCATCAAAGAATTATCGTTTAAAAATCCTTATTTTCTGTTCCTGTGGGCCATTATTCCGCTTATTTATTTTATAATTAGAAAATATTATATTTTAAATACGGAAAATATTATTCTGCCAGAGGGTAGTACCTTATTCAAATGGAAAAAAAACTGGCGAATAAAATCAATGCCCTATCTGATTTTATTCCGCCTGATTGCATTGTTTATTTTCATTTTAGCTTTAGCGAGACCTCAACTAGCCCTTCAAGAGGAAAAAGTCAATGCGGAAGGTATAGATATCATGTTAACCGTAGATCTTTCAAGTAGTATGCTTGCTCAAGACTTTAAACCAAACCGTTTGGAAGTTTGTAAACGAGTAGCTGCTCGTTTTATTGACAAGAGAAAGTATGACCGTTTTGGATTAGTAAGTTTTTCGGGTGAAGCTTTTACTCCTTGCCCCTTAACTAGTGATCACGATATTTTAAAGGAATATTTAGCTAATTTGCAATGTGGCCTTTTAGAAGACGGTACGGCCATTGGCATGGGATTAGGAACAGCAGTTAACAGAATTAAAGATAGCGATGCTAAAAGTAAAATTGTTATTTTACTTACTGATGGGGTCAATAATGCAGGATATTTAAAACCAATAACTGCTGCTGAAATAGCCCTAAAATATAATATCAAAGTTTATACTATTGGGGTGGGAACTTCAGGTGCTGCTTTAACGCCAGTAAGTAGAAGAAGTGATGGAGAATATATATTTGGTCTGGCACAAGTGGAAATTGATGAACGATTATTGCAACAAATGGCAACGCTCACAGGTGGTAAATACTATAGGGCAACCAATGAGCGCTCTTTAGAAAATATATATACTGAAATTGATAAATTAGAGAAAACTACGTTAGAAGTAACCCGATTTAAAAGATTTAAAGATCTTTATGTTTGGTTTACCGGTTTTGCACTCCTTCTTTTATTCATAGAAAGATTGCTGAAAATAACCGTGTTTCGAAGTATTCCATAAATATTTTTTATGTTTAGATTCGAACATCCTGCTTTTTTATTTGGTCTATGCCTATTACCAATATTAGGTTTGATTCGTTATTTTTTCTTACGAAAGAAGAAAAAAGAATTATTACGACTAGGTAACGCTTCTCTTTTGTTGTCTGGGATGGATATGGTTAACAGCTTGAATAAGAGGAAAGCAGCCTTTTTTACCTTAGGAATATTCTTTGTCCTCATCTCCCTTGCGAATCCTCAAATGGGTACCAAATCAGAAGTGGTAAAAACAAATGGTATTGATGTATTCCTTGCCCTCGATATTTCTAAATCTATGCTCGCAGCTGACATGCCGCCTAGCCGTCTTGACCGTTTAAGAAGATTTTCAGAGGAACTCATTCGTTCCTTGGCAGGAAATAGAATTGGACTCATCGTTTTTGCTGGTAACGCTTACCTTCAAACACCTTTAACCACAGATTACCGAGCTCTTCTTCTTTTTCTTCAAACCCTTTCTCCAGATATTGTAAGCAATCAGGGAACCAATTTTTCCTCCGCAATATCTGTTGCTCTTCGCTATTTTTCTTATGAAAAATCAAATGGAAAAGCACTGATTATTTTAAGTGATGGTGAAAATCATGAACCTGGTTTAGAAGATGCCGCAAGACAGGCCGCTCAAAAAGGAATTTCTGCTTTTACAATAGGTATTGGCACGAGCTCAGGTGCAAAAATACCTGATTATTCTACTGGATTAAATGCTTACAAAACAGATGAAAATGGTCGTCCCATCATTTCTAAACTAGAAGAAGAAAATTTACAGCTGCTGGCAAAAATTACAAGGGGAAATTATTATGCCTTAAATATGGATCAATCTTCAACGTTGAAAAGTCTTTTGTCCGATTTAAATAGTTTTGAAAAAACTGGTTTAGAAACACGTGTTTATTCCGAATATCGCTCTTATTACCAGTTTTTTTTGGCATTCGCCTGTTTATTTTTCCTTATTGAGTTTTTTTATTCTTATAAAAAAATGAGATTAATAATGCTTTTAGCCCTTTTTTCTACCCCTCTTTTTTCTCAAAATGACCATAAATTTTTAAGAGAAGGTGATCGGTTATATAGACAAAAAGAAACGGTAGCAGCAGAGGAAGCTTACAGAAAAGCATTAGAAAAAAGCGCTTCTCCAAAAGCATGGTACAATCTTGGAAATGCTGTTTATAATCAAGGGCGATTTGAAGAATCGGCAAATAATTTTCAACAATCCATTGATAAAACAAATAATACCAGCCAAAAAGCAAATGCTTACTATAATTTAGGGAATGCTCTCTATCAAAAAGGAAACTTTAAAGGCAGTATAGATGCCTACAAACAAGCGCTAAGGATTAAACCCGGAGATCCGGAAACACAACATAATTTGTCTGTTGCCTTAAAACAACAACAACAACAGCAGCAGGAACAAGAACAAAGGCAGCAAGATAATAAGCAAGACCAGCAACAACAGCAACAGCAACAGTCAGGTAACCAAAATAAAAACCAACAGGACCAAGGTAAAAGCACCAAAAAAAACCTGTCAAAAGAAGAAGCCGAAGCCCTTTTAAATATTATGGACGAAGAGGAAAAAAAAGTACAATCCAAACTAAGGCAGGCTGGAAAACCAAATAGTCAAGTCAAAAAAGATTGGTAAAATGCGTCCATTCCTATATAGCTTAATTTTTTTATTCAGTGGCTCTCTCATGGGGCAGACTTCCTTCATTGCCGTTGCCGAAAGTGAAAGCATACGTCCGGGAAATCTGGTGGAAGTTTCTTTTATTTTGAAAAATGGGGAAGGGGAAGACTTTACTTCTCCCGATTTTTCTAAAGATTTTTTTGTTCTTTCAGGTCCAAACAGAGGAATAAGCACCGTTATTCAAAATGGTCAAATGCAGAGAGAGATGAGTTTTTCCTACACTTTACAGCCCAAAAGAAATGGAAAGCTGACTATAGCTCATGCAAAAATTAAAGTTGGGGGAAAAGGAATGAGAAGTAATGCCTTGGTTATTTTAGTAACCAATGAGGGCAAACAGGAAAATAATGATCAAGACTTTTTTATACGTGCCGAAATAGCTCAAAAAAATATATACCTGGGTCAACAAGTCAGGCTTGATTATAAAATCTATACCAGAAAAGAAATTCAAAATTATAGTATCCTTCAGGAAAGTGATTATGGTGGCTTTTATGCTGCCGATATTCAAAGAATGGATAATTTAGTACAAACTACCAATATAAAGGGAAAAACATATTATACAAAAATCCTTAGAAGTGTTGCCTTATTTCCACAACAAACTGGAAAACAAAGCATTTCACCCCTCATCTTACAAGTAGGACTCCTCGAAGAAGATCCTCAAAGACCTAGCTCTCTCTTTTTTAACGGCGATATTAATTATGTTAATCTGGAAAGTAATATTTTAAATGTTACTGTTAAAGATTTACCAAAGCCTATGCCAGCTAATTTCAATGGTGGCGTGGGAAATTTTTCTGTTTCTGCCTCAATAGATAAAACGATTGCATCAACAAATGAAACCATTTATTTGACTATTTCTATTTTAAGTGACGGAGATGCTAAAAGAATAAAAAGTCCAGATCTTAATTTACCTCCTTCTTTTCAACTTTATGACACGAAGTCTGAAGAAGAGGAAAGAGGTGAAAATGAGGGGAAAAAGTTTAGCCAAAAATCATTTACCTATATCATTCAGCCTCAAAAAGAAGGTGAATTCTCCTTCCAACCTACTTTTACCTACTTTTATCCCTTAAGCGATAAATATGAAACCAAATTATTAGATCCTATTCTATTGAAAATTAGTGCCGGACAAGCTGTTGTTAATGTTAAAAAAGAAGAAAATGGAAATTTTATACCCTTAACTAAAAACGATTTCCAAACAACGTCTTCCTTAAATAACATTTTATGGATCCTGGGCTTTACCCTTCCTTTTCTGAGTACGGCTTTATTGTATTTAAATAATTATCGTAACAAAAAGGAAAAAATTCAATCTCCTTTTGAAATTACCATGAATCATTTCCTGCAAGCAAAGATTTATGGAACTAATGGCAATTATGAAAACTGTTTTATTGAACTAAGCTTTGGGCTTAGAACTTTCTTGTTTCATCATTTTGATATACCAAAAGAAAATATTTCAAACGATCAAATTATAAATATACTTAAAGAAAAAGGTTTTTCAAATCAGAACACAATCCATTCCTTAAGCCTGTTGTTAAACCGTTTTGAAATGGTTTTATATGCCCCATCAATGAAGAAAGACCATTGGGAATCAACATGGAAAGAGGTCACAGAGCTAGTAAACCAGTTAAAATAAGGATTCTTTAGTTATTTAGCCAATAGTTAATTTTAAGAACTATCGCTCTGTTTTTATTACTAAAAGATTCAGGGTAATAATTATCGGTATATACTAAAAATATATCCGAAACTGGTTTAAACCTCCATTGAAGTCGTGAATTTATATTCAAATTTTCAATTTGAGAATTATACTGAATAAACGTAGTCCAGAATAAGTTTTTGGTGAAAGTTATATCTAATCTAGGGCCAATTAGAAATAGGTTTGCGTCTTTGTAAGGCTCTGGAAAACGCAATATATTGATGCTGCCCACCATTGATAAAAGCGCATAAGGCTGCATTCTCAAATTTACAGCTCCATCCAGATTCCATCTGTTCCCATTGAAATATTGCCCTGACCTGGAGCTAAAATAATAGTTAATCTTCTTTCTGGTATTGGATGTATAGCGTAAAATAAATAAATTGTAGGCATACCCTTTTCCCTCTTCCAGGCTCAGACCACCTCCGCCACTTGGATTAAAAGGGCTAAATAAATACACAAACTCCCTTCTCAACCTGAATTCTAAATTGGCTGTATTTCTAAATAATATACGATACATCAGATTGACATCAAAATCGGTCAGTCCATATTTTTCATTTCCAAGATTATCAAAATCAATACCGGGACCATGTTTATTGAGTAACCCTCCCTTGGGATAAAAATTATACCATAGAGAAGAAGCAATCCTTCTGTAATCAGTCCTCCTTGCATAACCAACTTCTGGATTATAATTTTCGCCTACCGATTGACCAGTAAAGGAGAAATCCCAACGAAAGGTATTATAGGCAATATCTCCGCCAAAAACACCCGAATTACCTTTTTTCTCCTCATCAAAGGAATAATGATAAAAGGCTTTTCCAGCCCATTTGTTATCTGCTGTAGCTAAATTATAATCGAAACCTATGACGCGATTGTAGTTTTGCCCGTTCAGTCCAATTATTTTTTCGTCATAGAAAGGTTCCTTATTTACAAAAATAACGCCCACGTTAGATCTGCTAAATATTTTTCTTTGAACAGCTGCAACGCTATAATTTACAGAAGGCTGATTAATGGAGAAATCTCTTGCCGTTTGCATGCTTAACAAACCTATTCTCCAGTTATTATCTAATTTACCGCTTAATCTTGCACCAAAATAAATAGGATTTTGAATATTCTGTCCCGTTTCCTGATCTCGGGCAATCCCTATTCTTCTGGAGAAGAAAGGCCTTAATCGTTCCTGACCAAATGAGGCAAACAAATCAGCATTTTCTAAAAAGAATTGTCTCCTTTCAGGAAAAAATATTTCAAATCTATCCAAATTAGTAACCTGCTCATCGACCTCCACCTGGGAAAAATCAGGGTTTATGGTTAGATCCAGATTTAAAGCTGGACCAACACTAATTTTAGCATCTCCTCCAATATTCACCTGATTAGAAACGGGCGTATTATTAATTTTATTTACTTGGGAATTGGCTAATGTATAGGGAATAATAGCAATATTAGTATTTTTTTTCGATAAGGGTTCGTCCCATACACCTCTGCACATACTCACCAGGTTTAATATCTGAAACTGTCGGGGCAGCCTTGGATAAACGACCCTTTCTGAAGATTCACTATCTATCCTGTAAAACTTAAAATTCCAATATTTTGATCCCGGTTTAAATCTTAGGGTGCTAAATGGTATGGCACCTTCTGCCACCCAGTAACCTTCAAATTGTTTTGCATCAGCATACCATTTATTATCCCAGCTTAAACTTAAATCAGTACCTTCTGAACCTCCATTGGATACCAAACCTTCTCTTTGCACACCAAAAGGATTCACACCAAATTGAAAACCATTGGTCTGATCCTGAAATGGATCTATAATTAGAGAAAATCCATCATTTGCTTCTCCACGAAAATCCCTTCTTAAGGAAGGGGTAATATACGTTCTGTCAACCTTCCTGTTTTTCATAACAGCTAAGAAATAAATATGCTGATTATCATAACATATTTTAACGGAAATACCCTGCTGTGCGGGTACTGTGTCGGTTGGAAAATATTGCCAAAAATCTGTAATTTCCTCTATATTTTTCCAGGCTTCATCATCGGGAAGTCCATCAATCTTTATAGTAGAAGTAACTTTTTTAATATTAAATTCTCCCTCTTGTTGTGCATTAACAAGACATGGAGATAGTAGAGCCAAAAGCCCTAAAATAAGTTTTTGAAGCATTTTCAGTTAAATAGATTTTGTTTAGGTGCTATTACCTTAAATTTAGGAAATCCAAAATAGACAATTTTTTGAAATATTATCGTTAGATTTAGGATTGGTTTTATTTTTTACTTGTTTTTAACCTATTTAATATACTTCTTATGAAGCCCTATTTTTTTCTGATTTCTCTTGTATTATTTGGATCTTCTTGTGTAACAAAAAAGAAATACTTAGCCTATCAAGGGGAACAACAGGCACTGCTTAAAGCTGCTGAACAAAATTTAGCAGATTGTCAGTTTCAGTTGAGCCAGTTAAAAAACCAGCTTCAAATAAAAGAAACAGAATTACAAAGTCGTTTGCGTGAAATGCAAAATAAGGATGGAGAACTGGCTGATAAAAGAAATCAGATACGTCTCTTGGAAGACCAGATTGCCCTCCTGAAAGGCACAAACGCCAGTTTACTGGATCGCCTTTCTGACCTTTCTGTGATCAGTAAAAGTGGTGCTGAAAGTATCAATAAATCGCTACAGGCCATAAGCGAACAGAGCAAATACATACAGGATCTTACAGGTCAGATGCAAAGAAAAGATTCTTTAAGTCTTTCTTTAGTAAATACCTTAAAAAGGTCTTTATCTGATATCAATGATCAGGATTTGACCATAGAGGTAAAAAAGGGCGTTGTTTATGTATCCATTTCTGATAAATTACTCTTCAGAAGTGGAAGTCATGACATCAACGACAGAGCTCAAAGTGTTTTAGGTAAGGTTGCATCGGTTCTAAATGATCATAATGATATTGACGTTTTAGTTGAAGGTCATACCGATAATTTATCCATTTCTAATTCTTGTACCATCGATAACTGGGACCTAAGTGTTCGAAGGGCTACCTCCGTTGTTCGCTACCTGCAACAAAAACATCAAGTAGACCCTAAAAGAATGACCGCTGGAGGAAGAGGTGAATTTTCTCCTAAAGTGGATAATGATTCCGCAACAGGAAGACAAGCAAATAGAAGAACTGAAATTATTATAACCCCTAAATTAGATCAGTTTTTCAATTTATTATCTTCGCCTGAAAGTAAAAATTAAGCATCATTGAATAGCTTAATTTATGATTCTCCTTTTGGATTATTACAAATAATTACAAAAGACGAAAAGTTGGTATCCCTAAAATTAGTGGACGCACTACCCGTAGATGATGCATTTTCTCCCCCGGATGATATTGCCTTTGAAACGGCAAATCAACTAAAGCAATATTTTGAAAAAACGCGGATTGATTTCGATTTGCCCATTTCATTTGGAAATGCATCCCCTTTTCAAATAGCAGTATGGGAATCTTTAAAGCGTATTCCTTACGGAGAAACCGTCAGTTATAGTGAATTAGCACACATGGCAGGCAGCGATAAAGCATTTCGGGCTGTTGGAAATGCCAATAGGAATAATCCCATTGCTATCGTTATTCCCTGCCATAGATGCATCGCAAAAAACGGGAATCTTCATGGTTATTTTTACGGTCTGGAAAAGAAGAAATTCCTTTTAGATTTAGAGCAATTAAGGTAAGAAGGAATCTCCTTTAACTTGTCGCACTTATCCAAATGGATACGTGGATATCGTTAATTTGGTTTACCCTAAAATGTCAAGTTTTTTACGTAAAAAACTTGACATTTTATTAAAAATCTCTTATTTTTGTCCAATGAAAGTAGCTGAGCAAATACGAAAAACTATTATAATGCTTCCTAATGATAAAATCTTTGGGTATGCTGATTTAAGTATTAGGAAAAAAGACTACCAAACTTCTGCCAAAGCCTTGGAGAGACTACAAAAGCAAGGTTTAATAAAAAAAATTTCAAAAGGTATTTTTTACAAACCTATAAAGACAGTATTTGGTGATTTAGAACCGGATGATAGTGAGAAACTAAAACCTTATTTATTTAAAAATGGAAAAAGAATTGCTTATATAACGGGGGAATCTCTTTATAATCAGATGAATCTAACTACCCAAATGGCATTTAGAATTAAAATCGCCAGTGATAGAAGAATAAATATTGAAAAAGGTGCAATAAAAGCAAAATCTGTAAAGAGCTATGCTAAAGTAACAGAAACTAATTATATGTTTTTAGGATTTTTAGATGCTATAAAAGATATTAAACAGATACCTGATTGCACAGTAGCAAGTGCAGTTAAATTTTTAAGTAAACGGTTAGAGGAATTTAATGATAAAAAAGTAGACGAATTAATAAAATATGCCCTTTTATATCCTCCAAGAGTAAGAGCATTATTAGGAGCTCTGCTTGAGAACATAGGTAAAAAAAAGAAAATATCCCCTTTAAAAGAAAGCCTAAACCCAATTACCATATTTCGTATAGGATTAAAAGAAACAGATTTACCAAATATTAAAAATTGGTATATTCTATGAAATTACACTTAAATAAAAAGCTTTTCGTAAAATATATAAGGGTTACATCACAGCAAATGAAAATCCCAGCCGTATATATAGAAAAAGATTATTGGGTTACTTACGCATTATTCTCTATTTTCAACGATAAAATCGGAAAAGACACCGTATTTAAGGGCGGAACGGCGCTTTCCAAATGTTACAATATGATAGAACGCTTTTCGGAAGATATTGATTTGGTGGTTTTAAGGCGTGATAGTGAAACAGACAGCAAATTAAAATCAAAATTAAAGGCAATAAGTACGGTTGTAGAAACTCTCTTGCCAGAAGTAAACATTGAAGGTATTACCCATAAAATGGGAATGAACCGAAAAACAGCACACTCTTACAACAAAGAATTTAAGGGCGATTATGGGCAAGTAAGAGATGTCATCATTCTGGAATCAAGCTGGTTGGGTTATTACGAACCTTTCACCACCAAAAATATTATTTCGTTTGTTGGTGATATGATGCTAAAAAATGAACAAACTAATATGGCAACAGAATACGGATTAATTCCTTTCCAATTACAGGTTTTAGAACCAATAAGAACCATTTGTGAAAAAATAATGAGTTTAGTTCGCTTTTCTTACGGCGAAAATCCTGTGGATGATTTAAAAAAAAAGATAAGGCACACTTATGATTTACATCAGCTTCTTAAACAAAATGAATATTTAAAATTCCTTCATTCGGAGGCTTTTGATGAAATGCTTTTAAAAGTTGCAAATGATGACGTAAAAAGTTTTAGAAATAACAATAGGTGGTTAATTCATCATCCTAATGAAGCACTTATTTTTAAGCATCTGGAAAATGTCTGGAATGAGTTAAAATCAATTTATACTGGAACCTTTAAAAACTTAGTGTATGGAGAATTACCAAAAGAAGAAGCTATTTTAGAAACATTGAAAATGATTAATGAAAGATTAAAAACAATTATTTGGTCGATAAAAATTGAACCCA